>Ga0272446_1001861_pt1 | contig 29945 bp, 23 predicted proteins | sample YNPCB0061_FD_194587 | JGI IMG/M metagenome (GOLD analysis project Ga0272446, IMG submission 194587) | Hot spring microbial mat communities from Yellowstone National Park, WY, United States - YNP-CB-006-1 | ecosystem: Environmental > Aquatic > Thermal springs > Hot (42-90C) > Sediment | place...
GCCGGGGAAGCAGCACGGCGAGCCGGGGAAGCAACACAGTGAGCTGGGGAAGCAGCAATCGGCTCCCTCTTCGCAGCACGGCGAGCCGGGGAAGCAGCACTCCAGCCCCAGCAGGCAGCACCACTTCGGCTCAACGCTACTGCTCGTTTGTACGGCGTTTTTGCAGCAAGCGGCGGCCTTTTGCCCACAGCAGGGCATGAGAGCCGACTTCGTTTTCGTGAGCAGGCAGCAGTCAGAGCCATCGCAGCAGGGCGAACCCGGGAAACAGCACTCGGGCACGTCGTGCGGTACTGTCGTCGTCGAAGCAGATACCGGGGCCGCAGCACCCAGTACCGACAAGTTCAGGGCCAACGCCAAGAGGGCGGCAGCGCAGGGAAGCAGGATCATACGCATCGAATCATCTCCATCATTCGTACAGTTGAATGGATACTGTTCAGGAAACACCCGTTACAGCACGTCTCCGACGGAAGGCAAACCCATCCGCGAGGTGTGGTGGACGTCGTTTCTCAACAGAGCCAAACACACAAACGACAATGGAGAGGCGGATCGACCGCGTGGCACACAACCTCTGTAGCTACACGGCGAAGAGCGATGGAAACAGTTGGGAGCGGCACCCATTCCCAAATAAGGATCGGGACCAGCTCAAGTTCGACGGCTCGAGATGGCTCCGCGGAGAGGGGAGCACAGCAGGACGAAGGTTTCGAGGTCGGACGAGGCAGGGGACGGGGCGGATCGTCCGTGTCCGAATCGGCCCCTGCCGTGGTCTGCTCCACGGGTACACAACAGCCACAACAGAGCGGTCGCTCAGACAGGGGAGATACGGACTCACGTCCGCTAGCTGCAGGGGCCGAAGCCAATGCTGCCGCTAGCCGACAACACCAGCCCGGCGGCAAGAGGGTCAGGCCGCACACAAGCCCCATCAGCATTCGAAACGCACAACGCTTCATACACTCATTATACCCACCAAGCAAATCCGATAGCAAGAACAATCGTGAGCTATGTCCGAGCGCTAGGCCTGAACTGTCGGGGCGTGTCCAACTCCTGGGTCCGCGACGCAACTAATCAAGTACGCAAGAAGTATTTGAGACAAAAACACGCCAACGCTGTGGTCCAAGCGACGGCCCTCCGCAGATAACAGGCGGGGCACAAGGGAGGTACGACCGGAGTGGCACAGCCCGCCGCACCGAGCCGCTTGTACTCGACGTACCTCTTTTATTCGAGGTGATGCGCCAACTGCTCATCGCTGAGCGGCTTGACAAATCGGCAGCCGATCTTGTGCTGGCCGTTGTCCCAGGGCAGACAGTTCATCACCTGCACGAGGTGGGTTGACCAGCCATGCGTCGCCGTCGGCAAGCGTAAGATCAGATGGGTCTTGACCTCAAACGGTTGGGGAACCACCAAGGCGATGCCAGCCTTGGAGAGATCCATCATATACGCATCCGTCAATTTCTCGGGAGGGTAGCCCAAAAACTGCCACAACACCTCGAGTCGCCGCGGATAGCGAACGTAGGCCCGACGTTCCTGACTCGGTGGGAGACTCTCTGGCATGATAAGATGTCCGAATAGCGACACAAGGACTTAGTCTTAATCTAAAATGGAATCTGAAAGCGGTCAAATGCTCACGACTCTGCGTCTGGAACCTAGCCAACTCGATCGGGCGGCCCAGTTGCTGCGGGACGGTCAACTGGTGGCCTTTCCCACCGAGACCGTCTACGGTCTGGGGGCCGACGCCCTCAATCCGCAGGCGGTCGCTGCCATTTATCAGGCCAAGGGACGCCCGGCCCACAATCCGCTGATTGTGCATGTCGCCGACCTCACCACGGCGCAGAATCTGGCCCACTGGAACGAAGCGGCGCAGCGTCTGGCGGAACGCTACTGGCCAGGGCCGCTCACGCTGGTCCTGCCGACTCGCGAAAGGGTGCCGGCGATCGTCCGCGCGGGGGGACCGACGCTGGCCGTGCGGATGCCGGCCCATCCGTTGGCGCTGCAACTGCTACGTCTCACGGGACGTCCCCTGGCCGCGCCCAGTGCCAATCGCTCGGGCCGACTTTCCCCCACCACGCCCGAACATGTCTGGACCGATCTCCAAGGCCGTATCGCGGCCGTGATTCAGGGCGGACCGACCAGTGCCGGCATCGAATCCACGGTGGTCGATGTCTCCGGGCCAATCCCGCGTTTGTTACGCCCGGGACCGATCACAACCGCAGAATTGCAGCGGATACTCGGCAGCGAGCTACACCCCTGGGCGAGGGAGCCTACCAACCCCTTGCCATCGCCCGGCTTGCTGGAAAAGCATTACGCCCCCCGCACGCCGCTGTATCTGGCTCCCGACGCGGGGGTGGAATTGTGCCAGCAGTGGCGGCACCAAGGCCTACGCATCGGCTGGTTAGGGCGCGTCTCGGCCGATCCAGCACCTCCCCAGCCGCCCCTCGAACTGCTGCCCGCAGATGCCACCGGTTATGCGGCGGGTCTGTACGCGGCTTTGCATCGCCTCGATCAACTCGGCCTGGACCGCATCGTCGTTGCTGCCGTTCCTAGCGGTGAGGAATGGCGTGCCGTGCGCGACCGGCTGAGTCGTGCCGCCGCCTGAGCGTTTGGCCTGTGGAGAGGAAGGCCGAGATGAAGCACGTCGGCCTGGCTGGTCGATCTAAGTAGGAGCTTTTTCGCCAACCAGGAGCAGCAGCGATGTCATTCTTCTCGGCACGGGTCCGCTTTGCGCGGTTCCGCCTCTCGGGAGATACTCCCGGCACCTTTGGCCCCGACGAACTGGATCAACTCGCCCATCACGCCATCGGCAAGCAACGCCTCGCGGCTGGGGATGGGGTCGAGGTGGGCTGGACGGCCGGGGAGCATCTGCTGGATACCGAGTTTGACCTGGCCAAGAATGTGATCCAAGACACGCTGCAGTTTGCTTTGCGTGTGGATGCGTTGCAGTTGCCTAGTGATCTCTTGCGGGCGTACACAGCCATCGACTTACGCGCCCTGGCGGAAAAAAATCCCAGCGGACGGCCCAGCGCTCGACAACGCCGCGAGGCTCGCGAATCCGCTCGGCAGCGTCTCGAGGCCGAGGCCCGCGATGGGCGGTATGTACGACGCAAGGTCTATCCCGTGCTGTGGGACGGACTGAGTAACGAATTGCTGGTGTCGTCCACCTCGCAAGCAGTGTTGGATCGCTTGCATCTGTTGTTTGAGCAAACCTTTGAGCGTCGCTTTGAGCCGCTTTCCTCTGGGCCGTTGGCCTATCGTCTGGCCGAATCACGCCAGCAGACGCGCGGCGTGGACGATGCCGAGCCTTCACCGTTCCTGCCCGGTTTATCGCCCGCGCGGCTGCAATGGATTCTAGACGACGACAGCAAAGATTTTCTCGGCAACGAGTTTTTGCTGTGGCTGTGGTTTACGCTGGAGAATGAGAACGACACCCTACGCCTGGCAGACAATAGCGAAGTGGCAGTGGGGATCACGCGGACGCTGGCCCTGGAGTGTCCACGGGGGCAAACGGGGCGCGAAGCGATCACCCACGATGCCCCCACCCGCCTACCCGAGGCACGCCGCGCTATCCAGTCCGGCAAATTGCCGCGTAAGCTCGGCTTGATGCTGGAACGGCACGGCTCCCCATACGAACTAGTGCTGTCGGCGGAAGATTTGGCCGTCAGCGGAGTCAAACTCCCCGCTCCCGAGGAAACCGAAGAACGCGCCCGCCTGGAAGAACGCGTCACCCAGCTGCGCCACCTCATCGAAACGCTCGATCTGCTCTACGATGCCTTCGGTGCCCGACGCCATAGCGATCTGTGGCCCAAAGAATTGGCAGCGATGCAAAGATGGCTGCAACGTGAAGAACGACAACGTGTCGCTTGATTGCTCTGAATTTTTCTAAGTCAACAAAAAACAAATAGCGAGGAGGCAGGCCAGTTGCTCACCCGGCCTCCCCTCATCGCTCACTGCATGGCTGCCCGTCACGACACCGTAATCGTTAACACCGTTGGCGTGCCGCTGGTGTAGGGGTCTTTGGGCGTCATACGGAAAGTGATCTCATCACCCACCGCAACGGTGAAATCGTTCAGGTCGATGCTGTCGGAATTCAAGTTCGTGTCGGTGACCGTGCGGATCGGGTTGCCGTTGAGTTCCCACACCAAGTCGTACAGCAGGGCATCGCCGTCCGCGTCCTCGCCTTGCCAACTGGCCGTCAGCGTGTCATCGGGCGTCACCGTCGCGCGGTCGAATTGAGCCGACGAGAGGGTTGGCTCATCATTCAGGCTGTTCGGTGTATTGCTCAGCGTCAAGGTGAACGTCGCGGTCACCGTTTTGCCCAACGGATCGCTCGCTGTCACCTTGATCGTCAACTCACCTTCGGCCGGCAACGGCGGGTTGCCGCTCAGCACCCCGCTGACGGGGTGGATGCTCAGCCAGAACGGCAGCTCCGAGTCATCGTCCAGCGTGGCCGTGAACGTCAGGGCATCGCCATCTGGATCACTAAAGGCCGATGAAGTGTCGTAGGTGAAGTCACCAGGGCCGTTAAAGGACTGATCCAACAACCCGGTGGTGGTCGGTGTGCGATTGACCGTGAAGGTTTCGGTTCGGCTCGGACCCGTCAGGGCGTTGGAGGTCGGGATCACCTCGACCGTGATGACATCGCCCGTGGCCCGCGTGACGCTCAGCGTCGACAGATCCAACAAATCGCTCAGAGAGGCTGTGTTCTCCGTGCGTTGCACCTCCACGCCGTTGTAGCTCCACACATACGTCAGGGTGACGGGCGTGCCCTCGGGGTCTGAGGCCGTCACCGTGACCGTGAGGGTGTCATCAATGCCAATTTCGTCGGGGCTGAAGGTCAGCGTATCGACACTCGGGGCCCGATCCACGAGGGTACGGCTAGCGTTAACCGTGTTGCCCGTTAGGGTGCCATCGTTGGGTGTGACGGTCACGGTAACCACTTGGCCCGGAGCGAGATTCAGCGGTCCCAGATCCAATTCATCCTCGCCCGGCCCCGTGAAGGTGACGTTGCGCACCTCGGTGCCATCCACATCCCAGCGGACGTTGACTTCGACGGGGTCGCTATCGGGATCACTCACGCCAATGGTAGCCGTCATGACACTCTCGATGTTGGGTGCAGTGGGGGTCAAACTCACCGTAGCAGAGGGAGCGTTGTTGGAAACCGTGATGGTGAAGGTGCGGTCGCGGCTAGCCCCATAGCGGTCGGTGGCGCGAATCACCACCTGGGCGGTGCCCTCATTGGCGTTGGAAACCACGCGGAACTGGTTGGGGCTGAGCGGATCGGGAGTGATGCTGATCAGACTCGGATTGCTATTGGACACCACCGTGTAGCTCAAAAACTCGTCCCGCTTGAGGATCTCCACATCCAACAGCCGGGCAAAATTGGCCAGGGTCGCATCGGCCGGGAAATTCATCCCCGTGAAGCCGGTCGTCGGCACCGTCTCAAAGGGGGTATCGGGCACGCTCGGCGTGGCATCGCGTGGGATAAACGCGGCCAGCCGGTTCAGCGTCGCCTGATCAGCCGCCCCCACGATGCGGCCGAACACCGTAAAGCCGCCGTTTTGCGTGTCGAGATTGCTGCTGTTGTTGGCGAGGTTGAAAAAGAATTGACTAGTGGCACTGTTGGGGTCGTTGCCGAGCTTGGCCATCGCCAGCGTGCCTTGGGTGTTGCTGGGGCCAAACTCATTTTGCACCGTCGGGCCGACTGGGATGCTGGGAAAGCTAGCCGTGCTGGGGTCAAACTTGAAGCCGCCGCCTTGCAGCACAAAGCCCGTGGCCAGGCGATGGAAAATGGTGTCGTCGTAGCGGTTGCTGAGGATGTAATTGAAGAAATTCGCCACCGTCCGTGGCGCAGTCTTGTCGAACAGTTCCACATTGATGTCGCCGACGTTCGTCTTGAAGCGAATCCGGCTGTTGGTCAGGTCCGGGTCGTCGAAATAGCCGGCCATGTCTAAAAATTTGGTGCTGTTCTTGGCCAGGGTCACGTTGCCGGTCAGACCGGTCTCCACGGGGCGATTGTTGGGGCGGTAATTGGCCAGGGCCGAGCCGGGGCCGGGCCGTGACTCGGGAAAGGCGCTGATCGTCGTCGAGGTTAAAAATTGCCGCAAACTCACTGCCGTGCTGTTCAAGCCTCCAAAGGGAACCTGACGACGGATGGTCTCGCCTCCACTAACGCTGAAGGGCGCACTGAGCGTGCCAGTCTGTCGACCAGCGGCGTCGAGGCTGGCCAGGCGGTAGGTACCTGGCAGCACGTTGTTAAAAGTGAAATTGCCCTGAGCGTCGGCTCGAACCGTAAGATTGACCGCCACATTTTGGGTTGTCGTCCCTAACAACCGCACCGCCGCACCCGGCAGCCGCTGCTCCCCGACGTTGAACAGCCGATTGGCATTGCGATCGACAAATGCAAATCCGCTCACGGTGCTGGAGGCGTCGGCCGACGACGGAACGCAACGCTCTTCCAGGGTTTCGAGATGGATACGACGTGCCGCTAGTTGCTTGGCAGTAGACATAGGATGACTTACCTCAAGGAAGTTCAGGCAATGCGCAGCCGCGCAACAGAAGCTATTTTACCCCGTTTCTCGCCACGAGGTATCGCAGCGACCCGGAAAAACATCGTCCGTTGTCCGGTCTGGGCCGCAAGATTGCTACCGCCCCCGAGACAAGCAGCGCGGCCAGCCCCTGCTTCGCTCTGTATAATCGCTGCAAGGACTAGCTCGCTGCCAGGATCTGCCACCATGATCGACCTGACCCCGAAATATAAACGCGTGATCCTCAAGCTCAGCGGCGAAGCGTTTGGCTTTGCCGGCAAAGCGGGCAGTGGCATTTCCATCGACGAAACCCTCAATATCGCCCGAACCATCCAAAAAGTGGCCAACCGTGGCGTCGAACTGATCGTCGTGGTGGGGGGCGGCAACATTCTACGTGGCACCCGCTTTGCAGCGGGCGGCGAAGTCATCAAAGAATCCACCGCTCATTACATGGGCATGCTTGCTACGGTACTCAACGGTCAAGCCCTCATGAGCGCGCTGGAGAGTCTCGGCTGTCAGGTCCGCCTGCAAAGTGCCATCCGCATGGACATCATCGCCGAGCCGTATTTACCCCGTCGCGCCCTGCGGCATTTGGAAAAAGGGCGCATCGTCATCCTAGCCGGCGGCACGGGCAATCCGTTTGTCACCACCGACAGTGCCGCTGCCCTGCGGGGCGTCGAGCTGGAAGCCAATATCTTGCTGAAAGCTACCAATGTCGAGGGCATCTACAGCGAAGACCCCAATATCAACCCGCACGCGGCCTTCTTCGATAAATTGACCTTTGAGCGGGTGATCAAAGGCGATTTGCGTGTGATGGACATGCAGGCCATCAGCACCTGCCGCGAGGGAAAGTTGCCGATTTTAGTGTTTAACTTTAAGACCGAAGGAAATATCGAACGTGCCATCGCGGGCCACCCGATCGGTACGCTCGTCCAGGAATCGTTTTGAGTCGAGGATGCCATGACCACCGCCGAGATTCTCAAAGACGCCGAAGCCCGCATGGAAAAAGCTCTGGAAATCCTGCGCAACGAGTTGCGGGGCCTGCGCACCGGGCGTGCTACACCCGCCCTGCTGGACAGCCTGCGCGTCGAATACTACGGTTCGCCGACCCCGCTGAAGCAAGTAGCGATGATCTCCACGCCCGACCCGCAAAGCCTGGTCATCAAGCCGCATGACCCCGCTACTCTCAAGGACATTGAAAAAGCCATCCGCTCCAGCGATCTGGGGATGGCCCCGAACAACGACGGCAAAGTGATTCGTCTCACCGTGCCGCCGATGTCCGGCGACCAACGTAAAAAATTGGCCGCCCAAGTCAAAAAAAGTGCCGAGGCCGCCAAAGTCAGCTGCCGCAACATCCGCCGCGACGGCAACAAACATTTCGACACCGAAGAAAAGAACAAGACCATGACCGAGGACGAACGCGACAAGGGCAAGGAAAAAGTCCAGGCCCTACTGAAGAAGTACGAAGACCTGGTCGACAGCCTGGAAGCCCAAAAAACCAAGGAAATCATGGAAAGCTGAAAATCCTTCGCCACACGGAGTGGACCGGGGGTTAGGCTCGCATCTTCCCTCGTCGGACGAAGTCTGCTCCGTGAGCTTGCTTCTTTCTCCACTCAATCCGATCCGAGGTTATTCATGCGCACGTTGGCCGAGGTCCCTCACTCGCCCGATCAGGGGCTGTCTCAGGCCCAAGTTGTGGCCAGCCGGCAACAATTTGGCAGCAACGCACTCACGCCTTTGCCGCGTGAACCAATCTGGATGAAATTTATCGAGAAATTTGATGATCCAATCATCAAAATCCTCTTGGCTGCCGCCCTGCTGAGCATGTTCGTCGAACTCTTCCAGTTCGCCCCTCGCAATGCCAGCCTGGCCCTGGGGCTGTTCCTCGCTGCGTTGATCAGCCTGTTCCTAGCCCGGCTAAGCCAGTGGATTCCCACCCTCATGTTCGGCTCGGCCATCGTCATTTTCTTCTTTGGCCTGATCATCGTGCCGAAACACCCCCTCATCGAGGGCTTGGCCGTCATGATCGCCGTGATCCTGGCCACCGGCGTCGCCTTTGCCGCCGAGTATAAGAGCGACCGCGAGTTCGAGGCCCTCAACGCCCAGAAAGACAGTATCCGCGTCAAGGTCACACGCGACGGCCACTTCCAAACCATCCCCCTGGAGGAGGTGGTGGTCGGCGACCTCGTCGATCTGGAAACCGGCGACGAAATCCCCGCGGATGGCCGCCTGCTCAAATCGGCCGAGTTGATGGTCGATCAATCGTTGCTGACGGGCGAAAGCGAGCTAGTCAAAAAGTCGGCCCATCCCAACGACACCGCCGAAGGACCTGACCAGCCCGGCTGCGTTTATCGCGGCACCCAGGTGGTAGACGGCGCGGCCGTCCTGGTCGTCACCGAGGTCGGCGATGCCACCATGATCGGCCAAATTGCCAAGCGTCTGGGCGATGCATCCAGTGAAGTAGACGAGGCCGAGAGCAGCCAACCGCAGACGGAAGAAGCCCGCGTCAAGCAAAAACTTACCATCAGCAAGGCGCTGACGCCCTTGCAGGTGAAGCTGGCCAACCTGGCCGACCTGATTAGCAAAGTCGGCTACGCGGCGGCGGTGCTGATTTTTCTGGCGTTGCTAGTACGCGGCTTCTTCGAGGGCGAACTCAATCCCGCGACCGAAAAACTCATCGACGGCGAAATGCTACCAATCGGCTGGCTGGGTGTGGTGCAAAACTTGCTCAACTATTTCGTCTACATGGTCATCATCATCGTGGTGGCCGTGCCCGAAGGCTTGCCCATGAGCGTCACCGTGTCGTTGGCCTTGGCCATGCAGAAAATGACTCGGGCCAACTCGCTGGTGCGGCAACTGGTCGCCTGCGAGACGATCGGCTCGGCCACGGTCATCTGCTCCGACAAGACCGGCACGCTGACGCAGAACAAGATGCAAGTGGTGCGGCTGTTTTTGGGGGGCAAGCTGATCGAGCGCGGCCAGCCAGAGTTCGCCGCCCCACCTGTCGATCACCCGCTGACGCTCAACGCGGCCCTGAACAGCACCGCCAATTTGGAGGAGAAAAACGGCAAGCTGATCACCATCGGCAACTCCACCGAAGGGGCCTTGCTGCAGCTGCTTCGTGAGGGACAGGTGGATTACATGCGTCTGCGGGCTGACCATCCTCCGGTGCATGTGATTCACTTCTCCAGCGAACGCAAACGCATGACCACGGTGGTACAGCACGGCGGCAAGCTGATCGCCCTGATGAAAGGGGCACCCGAGATCGTGCTGGAACGCACCACGCACTACCTCGATAGTCAGGGGCAGATTGTCCCCTGGGACAGTGCCGCCCGCGATGCCGCCAACGCCTTTCTCCGCGATAGCGCCCGCCAAGCCATGCGCACTCTGGCTTTTGCCTCTCGCGAACTGCAAGGCTTCCCCGCCAACGACGACGCCTTGGCCAGCCGCCGCGACGAGATCGAATCGGGGCTGATTTTCACCGGCATGGTCGCTATCCGCGATCCGCTACGCGACGACGTCAAAGAAGCCGTCGACCGCTGCCGCGCCGCGGGCATCGAGGTGAAGATGATCACGGGCGACAACGTGGAGACGGCCCGCGCCATCGCCTACAACATCGGCCTGATCGACAGCCTGGACGAGCCGATCGACACCGAAACGGCACGCATCTACACTAGCAACACCTTCAATGCGCTCTTCGAGCAGTACAAGGCGGCGGGCAACAGCCCCGAGGCCGAGGCCCTTCGCGACCGCTTGGCCAAGCTGCGTGTGTTGGCCCGTGCCAGGTCCCTCGACAAATACAAAATGGTCGAACTGCTCCAGGGCCGCAATGAAGTGGTGGCCATGACCGGCGACGGCACCAACGATGCCCCCTCGCTGAAGAAAGCCGATGTGGGCTTGGCCATGGGCATCGCTGGCACCGAGGTAGCCAAGGAGGCCAGCAAAATCGTCCTGCTGGACGATGCGTTTAGCACGATCGTCAGCGCGGTCAAGTGGGGCCGCGCCCTGTACGAGAACATCCAACGCTTCATTCAGTTCCAGCTAACCATCAACGTGTCGGCACTCACCATTGCGTTCTTGGGGCCGTTCTTGGGCATTCGCCCGCCCTTTACGGTGCTGCAACTGCTGTGGATCAACGTCATCATGGACACCTTTGCCAGCATCGCCCTGTGCAGCGAGCCACCCCGCGAGGGCGTCATGGACCTGCCGCCCAAGAAAAAAGATGAAAATATCCTTTCCCAGGCCATGATTCAAACCATTCTCAGCACGGCCGGCTTCTTCGTCGTGGTCATGCTTGTGCTGCTGCTGGGCATGCGCTATGGTGGTTGGTTCGCCGGACAAGCGGGTCCATCGCCAGATTTTGATCCCTTGACAACCCGCCAAGTGAGTATCTTCTTTGCTGTTTATGTCTTCTTCCAGGTCTGGAACCTGATCAACAGCCGCTCACTCGATCCTCGCGTCAGCGGCTTGGCTAACCTGCTGGGCAACCCGACCTTCTTGATGATCGCAGGAGCCATCGCCCTCGGGCAAATCGTCCTGACTAGCATTCCGTGGGTGGCGGCCGTCTTCAAAGTCGAGCCGCTGAGTCTGACGGATTGGTTGGCGATTATTGCCTTTACCTCCACGGTGCTGCTTTTCGCCGAGATTCGCCGTTTCCTGCGCTTGCGTGCCTCATGAAGGTAGGAGTGGCTCGCACGCGTATCACGCCCCCCTGGGATGTGCCCCTGGGGGGCACTGGCCTGCCTTGGGCGCGGGTCAGCGATCATCTGTCGGCTACAGCACTGGTGCTTGCTGAAGCGGACGACAAGGCGTTGGCAGCCCTGGCGAGTGTCGATGTCGAGGCCGCAGACACCTCCTTGCTGCATGCGGTGCAGCAGGCAATGGCCCCGTTGTCGCTGCCGGTGTATGTGGGAGTGACCGGCTCGCCGCGTAGCCCCAACTTGCTTCGGGTGGATCCCCACTACTTTCAACACGTCGCCCGCCAGGTGGCCACAGCCATCGTGCTGGCCAGGCGGTCGGTGCGTGCCGCGTCGCTGCGCGTAGGCAGCGCGACCCTGGCGGGCTGAACACAGCATCGCGAAGCACCGCACCGGCCCGTCGATCAGCGTTTGGTACTCTGGCGCTTCGACGATGATGGTCGCCGTTCCCTCGCGGCGGTGTTATCGTTCGCGGCCCCAGCGGACGTGCAGCAGGTGCTCGCCCCGCAAGAGATCAGCCGCGATTATCCCGGCCAGGTGACCGACCTGCTGGAACGCGAATTGCCCGGCGTGACCGCTCTGTTTCTCCCCTCGGCCGCTCAGGATAGCGTCTTTGTGCCAGCGTGTTACACCCCCGAGCGCTGCCACACCCCCGGCGTGGCCATCGCCCAATGCGCTTTGAAATGCTGGCGTCGTGCCCAGCTGATCGATCCGCCACAGGCCCTTTGCTCTATTTCAGACGCTCCTTTTGGCTTGGAATGGCCGCTAACTGCCTTACAGGCGTTGGACGAAGCCACAGGAGAAAGCATCTGCCGGTTGCGGGAGCAACGGGTCCAAGAGTTGCTGCTCGTGCGTAGCCTAAGCGAGAGCAACCAAGGGAAGTGAACGCTTCGCTAAATGAAACGGTTAAAGCGATTATACCCATCGGATTCTCTTACGAACGGGACAAATCGGAACCTCTGCCGCTTGTCGGCCTTTCGACGACTGCGTAAAATTTAATAGTGAGATTCCCCCGCGGCCTCTCCCCCCCGTTCCTGCCGCGTGCCGACATCCACTCAACCGATCGACCACGCCGAGTAACGGCGCGGCCTCCGGTGCATCCCCCGGAAGGAGCAGCCTCATGCGCGTAACAACCGATTGGCGATATTCTTGGCTCAGTGAGTACCCCTGTGCCATGCCCAGTGTGGTACCCTATCCCCGCATGCCGTTGTGGATCTTGCTTGAACGCGCCGCCCTCCGTTACCCCGACCATCCGGCTTGCACTCTCTATGACAGTGTTACGACCTATCGCGAGTTGGCCGATGATGCCCGGCGTTTGGCCACCTCGCTGCAACGTCTGGGGGCCAAACCCGGCAGACGGATCGGCTTATTGTTGCCCAACATCCCGGAATATCTCGTTGCCTTACAAGCCGTCTGGCTCACGGGGGCAACGGCGTTACAACTCAGCCCCTTGATGGTGGCCGAGGAGGTGGCCCACTGGGTCGAGGCCACCGATTGCACAACGATCATCACGCTGGACCTGTTGGCGCCGGCCGTGCTGTCCTCGCTGGGCAAGGGGCCATTAGAACATGTCGTGCTGACTTCGCTGGTGCGGCGGATGGCGATGTGGCGGGGCATGCTGTATCGCTTCGAGCGGCTGCGACGCAATGGTTTTCTGATGCTGCCCGACGACAATCAACGCCATCGATTTGAGACGTTGCTGGATGCCTCGCCTTTATGCAAGCCAGTCGACATCGATCCCTACGAGGACGTAGCGGTGTTGGCCCCCACCGGCGGGACGACTGCCTCGCCCAAGGCGGTGCAGCTGACGCATGCCAATCTGTTAGCCAACGCCATGCAATTGCGTCACTGGATGGGCGGCGACGACTGCACCGATAGTGTGCTAGCGGTCTTGCCGTTCTTCCATGCCTATGGCTTGAGCGTTTCGTTGCTGGCCAGCTGGGCAGCCGGATCGACCATGCACTTACACCCGCGTTTCGAGGCCGCTGCTACTTGGGACATTCTGCAGCGTCGTCGGCCTACGATCGTTCCGGCGGTGCCGGCGATGCTGGCCGCCCTGAACCATGTCAAGCGGGGCAAAGAGGTGGACTTGTCGTTTGTGCGGGCGGTGGTGTCGGGAGCATCGGCGCTGTCGCCCGAGGTGCGCGGCGAATTTGCTCGCACAGGAGTTCAACGCATCGTCGAAGGTTACGGCTTGACGGAGGCGAGTCCCGTCACCCATGTCAATCCGCCTGACCATCCCCGACCCGGGACGTTGGGTCAAGTGTTGCCCGATACGCAAGCACGCCTTTTGGATGTCGATGAGAACGGCGTGGGAGAATTGCTGGTACGTGGCCCCCAAGTCATGAAAGGATATTTCAACAATCCCCTGGCCACGGCCGAGGCCCTCCGCGACGGTTGGCTGCACACCGGGGACATGGCCCGCGTCGATGCCGATGGGTTTTACACGCTGGTGGATCGCAAGCGAGACATCATCAAAACCTCAGGATTTCTCGTGTTTCCTGCCGAAGTCGAAGAAGCACTCCGCAACCATCCTCACATTGCCGACGCCGCCGTGATCGGTGTCCCCGATGCGGAGAAAGGGGAAGTGGTTAAGGCCCTAGTCGTGCCGCGACCCGGAATCCGACTGGACAGCGTTGCCTTGCAGGAATACTGCAAGCAGCATCTCGGCAAACACAAACGACCACGAACCATTGAAGTAGTGACGGAACTGCCGCGCAACTTTTTGGGAAAGGTGCTGCGTCGGAAATTACGTCAGAGTTAAAAGCATGTGACGTTTTCCTCGCCCACTCATGATTAGAAGAGCATTGAAGTACCATTTGTTCAGACAGTTGGTATCGAAGGTTTTTTTCAAATGGTACAAACTCTGACGATTAGTACACTACAGAAAAAAAATTGGATAACAAAATTGCAAAATCGACAAGAATGGATTGGACAGCAGCGGAGATTTTGCTATCGTAGGAATAACTCGTAATTCGTGTTCCAAAGATTGCAACGAAGAATCCATGTGCGTAATGCCTGGAAATGGTAATCTCTTGGATCGAACAAAACTCTGATGAGACTCGCAACCCCCATCGGAGCCAGTTACGAGGACGTATAGCTGCGGTAGATGGGTAGACCATCCTTCCGCGCCCCCGACCCGAGGAAAGTCAGGGGCACCACCCGGTGGTTCCTGGAGTGTTTCCAGGCCGGGTTCTCTTGTTGTTTGCCCGTTTCGGAGTGGGCGTTTTCCCCATAAGGAACCATCCTCACCATGTCCAAGACCAAGACTGCTACCGCTGAAGCCTCCCCCAAAAAGATCCCCGATCGCCTGATCAAGGATCTCACCGCGGTCTTCCGCATGCTCTCCGACAAAAACCGTCTCAAAATCGTGCTGGCTCTGGCCGCCAACGGCCAGATGCACGTCAAGGCTCTGTGCGAACTAGTCTCGCAAACCCAACCAGCGGTTAGCCATCATCTGACCCTGATGCGTTCGATTGGCCTGGTCGACTATGATCGCGATGGTAAGATGAACAAGTATTTCTTGGCTTCGGACTACCTAGGTGAGTTGTTAAGTAAATTCTTTGCCATTCATGGGGATGGCAAAGGCACGTTGGAACTCGATGACTTCACCCTGACCTTCAAGTCTCACCCCCGTGAAGAGTAACTTCGTGGTAGTGTGAACCCACGACCCGAACTGTTGGGGCTGTTGGACCATATTCGCCATCAGCCCGATGACTTCTCTCTAAGGCTCATTTTGGCCGATTGGCTAGAAGACCATGCGCAGCACCCCGCCGATCGGGCCCGAGCAGAAATTTTGCGCTATCAAGCACGCGGTGCAGCGGACCCCGAGGTCCGACGACTGCAAACGCTCCATGCTAGGGATTGGCTCGGTCCACTAGAGGTTTTTTGTCAGTTGGTTGCCTGTCGAGGCGGGTTACTGAGTGTGCGTGTGGCTGGGCCATCGTTACTTTCCCAAGAGTTTCAAAAATGCCTGCACACGGAAAACTGGGCCTGGGTCGATGAACTGGAGATTCGGCCCCCGCTGCCTGCTCGCTTGCCTTCGCAGCTGCTGCTGCAACGGCTTTCCTCGCTGATTCTTCCGCAGATGCCGGACCATGCTCCCGTGCGAGGATGGGTGGGATCGGGCGGGTTGCAACGAGTGCGACGACTGGATCTTTCGGGATGGCATGGCTCGCTTGCGGAGGCGGAGAGCATCTTTGATCCCACGCTTTTGCCAAGCCTGCGTGACCTGATCTGTTCTCGCACGATGCTTTCCTCACGCGCTGTGCGTGCGATGTTACAGCTACGACTGCAACGGTTGGTTTTGAGTCGGGCGATGTTAGGCGATGCGGAGGTTGAGCAGCTGGCGCGGGAGCCCCATCTCGCCAGCGTGCAAGAACTCGATTTAACCGACAATGCGATTGGCGAGGCCGGAGCCTGCGCTTTGGCAGAATCGCCTTATTTGACGCGTGTTCAGGTGTTGACGCTATTCGGTAATCTCTTCGGTGTCGAAGGGCGGCGACGTTTGCGAGAACGCTTCGGAGCACGCGTCTTATTCGTCGGCTAGGAGGTCGGCTCGTCGCTCCGGATCGGGGCCAGCCCACGCCACACAGCCAACCATCGTGTGAGCGCCTGTAACACCAAGGCCAACACGCACAAAATAACAAACATCATCAAGAACACATTCAACCCTGTCTTCAACTCACCCCATTCACTGGCCAAAGCAATAAATTGTGGGATCATCAGTGCTGCCGCCGTCAGGGTGGTAGTTCCCACGAACAACATGGGAACGAGGGTAACCCAAACGTAACGCGATCGCCCAGTGTTGACCAGCCAGGTTGTCACTACACACAAAGCGACCACGGCCAACAATTGATTGGCCACGCCGAACATCGGCCAAATGGTATCAATCGAGCCGGTGGCGATAAGCAGTCCCCAAGAGGCGGTGACGAGCAAAGAGGTCAGAACACTACCGGGCAACCACTCGGTCCGCGCGAACGGAGCATAGAGATTACCCAGGGCTTCTTGAAGTAAAAATCGCGCGATGCGTGTCCCGGTGTCGATGGTAGTGAGAATGAAAAGGGCCTCGAACATAATGGCAAAATGATACCAATACTTCATGAGTGTCTCGACCGCGACGCCCAACCCTCGGAAAGCATCGGTAAGGATGAACGACATGCCCACGGCCAAGGTCACGGCTCCGCCGGTGCGACCGCTGAGGGTTTCTCCGCCGACGAGTTCCTCGACGCGGCTAAGGTCACGGCGTTCCACGGGCAGATGGGCCAATCCGCCTGGTCCTAATTGTTCGATCATGCGATCCACTTTTGGTTGCCAAACAGCTACTTTGCTGGAATCAATGTTCATCTCGTAATAAATTTTGGGATCAAGAGACGAGGCAGCGATTAAGGCCACGACACCTACTAATCCCTCAATGAGCATTGCACCGTAACCAATGGCACGGATGTGGGTTTCTTTATCAACCATCTTGGGAGTCGTGCCACTAGAGACCAAGGCATGAAAGCCGCTCACCGCGCCACACATGATGCACACGAAGACAAACGGGAACACACCGCCCCAGGGGAAGGTAGGCCCACGGTGAGCAAATGTCTCGTTGAACAGGGGGCAAGGCAAAGCCGGGTTGGCTACCAGCACGCCTCCCACCAGCAGGGCAATCGTACCGATTTTCAAGAAGCTCGACAGATAATCCCGCGGACACAACAGCAGCCAGACCGGTAATACACTCGCCACAAATCCATACGCAGCCAAGGCAAACGTCGTTTGCAACCGGCCCAGAGAGAAGAACGGCTCCAGCGGCGAGCCGGGGATCCAATAGCCCGCCACCACGGCGGCCAGCGTAAGAACGGCACCGAGGAGCGAGGCTTCGACGACTGCACCTTTGCGAATGCGATACATATACAGGCCTACCAACAATGCGATAGGGATTGTTGCAGCAATGGTAAACGTACCCCAGGAGGAGCCAGGTACAAGAAGAATTGATTTTTCAGGTATCTGAACAATGCGATCTTCCCCCGGAGCAGCGATCGCCTCATCGCCCGCAATACGCACTTCAAAGCCCAACGGCCGATCGCTGCGTTTGTTGCCCTGAGCATCAACGATTTCACATCCCGGTGGGAAGTGATAGAGGGGCATGCGGGAATGATCCAGGGCTACCCCCTCCGGCAGTCGAACGCGAATCTGTGTCGTGGGCCGCTCCTCGCCGCCTAGGGCCTTGACCACGACGATCCCCAGCCCTGCTAGGGCGATGATCACGATGAATAAAATGGCCGCCGACACCACCTGATAGGCGAACGGCCCCAACTCGGCGCGGGCGATCTCGGCCAGCGATTTCCCGCCGCGCCGTACACTGGCCACCATCACTAGCATATCCTGAGTAGCCCCGGCCAAGACGACACCTATGAGCAACCATAACAGCCCAGGCATATATCCATACTGAACAGCTAAAACTGGACCGATGAGTGGCCCTGCCCCTGAGATGGCCGCGAAATGATGGCCAAAGAGGACCCATTGGTTGGTGGGGTGATAGTTTTGGCCATCGTTGAACTGATGGGCCGGCGTGATGCGGGCATCGTTGAGGACAGCCACGCGAGCCGCCAGGAAGGCACTGTAGTAACGATAAGCCAGCGCCAGCACACACAGCACCACGAGCATTAGGGGCATGCCATGTAGAATGACCCGGCCCTCGACCACTTCATACAGCAACGCCTGTGACGCAAACATCCGTTGGTTCCTCTCACGCGACGAATGGCGTCATCCTACAGGCTTACTTGCCACGCGACACCCCATTGAGGCCGATGCGAATCTCTTTCGAGTCGCCGGCTTTTAGAATCGCCTCGTTGGCACGCTCGAAAAGTTTTCGTTCCAGAGACGGTTTGATTTGTTTAATCAGTGATAACACCAATTCGCCCAGATATTTGGCTGTGTCCCCGCCCACACCGGCGGTGTGTTCCACAACCAAATCCTCATAGCTCATAAAACTGTTCAGAATGCGAAAGCGAAAAACCAACTCCGGAAAGCTGGCTCCCTTGGGCGTCTCCAAGCGGCTGATGATCTCACAAGCCAACGACAGTTGAATCTTCACACGCGCTCGGGTGCTGCCCGAGTACAGCCGCACGCCCCGCAGCCAGGTTTGTCGCTCCAGCAGAATATTGGTCATCAGGTCGATGTACAGGCTGAAGGTTTGACGATTTTTGCCGCCCGGTCGCAGATCCTCCACACGCACGCTTAACCCATTGGGCCATTGTCGGCCTTCCAGTCGCAGTTTCCACCAGCGGCCGTCGTTTTTCATCTGGCCGCGCAGGTTGCGTTCTTGGCGTCCCCAGTGGCTGGTATCCTCGTACAGGGGATCCGGCAGCACGCCTAGCAGCAATTCCTTCAGTTGGGCCGCCAACTGGTCTTGCTTTTTCTGCACGGCTGGGTCCACTGGCGGCTTCGCCATCGGCGGAGCAAGGTAGGCCGACACGAGCAAGACGATGGCAACGGTCACATTACACCTCCTGGCCGTATCCTCCCGATTGGAGCCATAGCACAGTCGGCCGGCCTGATCAAGACCGTGTGCGCCCGTAGGGTCTATTCGCCGAGGCAACCTAGGTTCAGGGCGAGACGGACGGCCTCGTTCCGAGCATGACTGGAATGGGCCCACTCGGATTCGAACCGAGAACCAAGGGATTATGAGTCCCCTGCTCTGACCGTTGAGCTATAGGCCCGTACTGTTCGTTTTATCATCCCTAGCGATTCGCCACAAGTCCTGTGCCGCTGTTGGCTAAGTCTGCCCTTTGAACACTGTTCAATGGCGGGTTCATGTAAAGCGGACGAGGGGCAGTTTTCGGTCGTGGCTGGTTCGGTGGCCAGCTGTAGCCAGCCAGTAGTCAACAGCAAACGCTCTCGACAATCAGGAAGGAGATTGCTAAAGAGCGCGGCACTCTGTTCTCTCGATGCGAGGGTGGTGCCATGACTCCGCCGCGTCTTTTGGGCTGTGCAAGCCTGCTGGCCATTGTTCTGCTGGGCTGCGATTTGCCGTCGCAAAGGTCGTTGCTGGTCCCGGAGGGGCACACCATCGAAGGGTTTCAACGCGCCTACACGCCCAGTGGTACGCCGGCGACCGAGGCCGCCGCCAAACGCACGCTCGGGATTGCTCAGAAGATTTATGACGCCAATACTCAGATGCCCGTGCAGCCGACCATCCTCACCATCGGTCGACCGGAGAAGGCGATCTTCCACGAAGGTTACGGCGGGTTGAACGGCAGTCGCATTTACATCACGGAAGGGTTGATCAACGCCTGCAAAACCGACGATCAGTTGGCCGCGGTGTTGTGCGTGCAGTTAGGCAAAATCATGGCCGAACGCGCCGAACGCTCGGGGGCCAACGTCGAAGACCAAGCACGCCTGACGATTGATGAACGCCTCAGCCGAGAGAGTGATCGCGGCTTCGGCTCGGCCGACGGCACTCGCCTGATGGAGATTGCCAAACGGCAACAACAAGCCCGCGAGCGAAAGCTCAAAGCCGATCCCACCCAGTGTGCCGAGACGTACTTGCGTCGGGCCAACTACCCGGTGCAGGCCTTGCTGGAAGTGTCGGCCATGCTCTTGCAGATGGAACAAGAAGTGGAGGAGTTACGCGAGGTGGTCGCTCCACGTCCCCGGGGTCGTAGAGCCGTCGTACCCGGCGGCCTACGAGTGCCGATACCTCGTGAAGCAGAAAAGGAAGGGTCAAGCCCAACGCTGTCGCCTACACCGTCCCCACAGAACACGACCAAACCAACGCCTCAATCCTCAACGGCGGGCAGGAACTAAGGCATCGACTGCCTTGAGGAGTGTCTCGAATTCCGAGTTGTCGGCCTTGTCCAGCTGATCACGACTAAAATTTTTACTCGAAACGATCCTCAGTTGCCGGTACAGAATCACGTTGAGGGCGGCGGAGTCATCGAGGCGAAACTTAGCCAGATCCCTCGGTGCAGCCAGAGTGAGAACCACACCTTTGAGATTTAAATCACCGGCGAGCTTTTCCAGGCGTGCGGCCAATTCGTCGCGTTTGTCGTCTTGCTGGACAAGATCCGTAAGATCCTCGTACAAGCCCACGACAAAACAACGCAAGCGAGCGGGACGGTGGCGTGAGACAGCCGCATCGAGTTTTTTGAGCAGTTCGCGAAACGCTTCATTGTCATCGAGGTTGCGGGCCACCACCATAACTACCGGGTCCATGTCGTAGGCAGTGACCAGGCAGTGAAACTTGCCTTTGGTGATGCGCTCCTGGGGCCGCGTCGGGCTATCCTTCTCGATGGGTTCTGGCTCGGGGTCACTACGCTGAGTAACGTTGTAGGGATGAAAGGAACTCGGCACATTTGGGCTGGCGGAGGGCTCTGCCTTGTCCTGTGCCGTGACCCGAGCAGAGAAGCAGAAGATCAGAACAAAAAAGGATAAAGTAAAACTCAGGAAGCGGATCATGAGCACGCCTCTGTCCTTAAGGGAATGTTGGAAACACTCATTCAAGTTTGACGGACCCTCTGCCAGAAGTCAATGCAGCAGGCAGGGGAATCGGGCGGAGCAGCTCTCGAAATACCGAGGACAACGGTTGCGCCTGGTAGTCCGTTGGGTTACTTGACTCGTTGATCGACGAACCGAAGCCCCGCGCGAGCCTGCTGAACGGCCTGGGCAAAGGCTGGCTCACCCTCGTAGAGCAGTACCACCTCATGGAAAAAAACCCGCAGCGACAGCAGTGACGTATCGGAACGCTCCAACGCTTCTTGGGTTTGCGCGACGACAGCGGCGATGGCCTCGACGCGGCTTTTTTCGTCCTGGGGTTGCAGTTTGAGTTTCTCGCGGAGAGCCCGGAGATGGCCGGCAGCCAAGAGCGCCCAGAGACGAGCCTTTTCCTGGGGGCGAGCGTCGTCGCGAAGTTTTTCCCAACGGCGAGCAGCCCCGACGCGATCCCCCAGGCGTTCTTGCCGCCAAGCGGTGAAGGCCTCTCGCGTAAGGGCGTCCAGCTCGATCTCGCCACGTTTGTCGCGTGTGGCCAATTGCCGCTCGAGCATGCGGGCTTCCTCGCGTTGCACCTCGTCGAGTAGCCTCAGGTGATACCGCGCCGTGGCAGCGACTTCATCGTTGCCTTCGCGCAGATCGCTCCACAGGCTCCGGGCCGTACTCAGGTCGCCATCATATTCGGCCAAGCCGGCCGCATAGGCCTGCTTCTGGCGTTCGTTGCCATCGACGGCCAAGCCCTTGCCCTCGCGTTGGTGGCGGATGTGCCGTTCGATGAAACCATGCAGCCGGGCGATCTGATGTTGTTCGGCCCAGTCGCGCATTTGCTTGCTATGGGGCGTGTCCTCCTTGCCATATCGCCGCAGATAGTCGCTGATCGGCCCCTCATAGGCTTCGTCGAGTTTGCCGGCATCGACCAGGCGTTGGGCCTGATCAAAGAGAGTTTGGGGCGAGGGCGGCTGGAAGACGAAGTAAAAGAGAACACCCAACCCAGCCAACAGACTTACCAGAGCGACCGCCTGCAACCAGCGGGGCAAACCTCCCGGAGCCGGCTCCTCCTGAGTTTTGCGTTTTTTCTTGCGGGTTTTTTGGCCCAGCAAGCTGCGCGCGGCGGTGCGATCTTCTTGACTCAGCTCGGCCCGCTCCCCGGGCATGTCCGCTTGCCGCGCTCGGGCCACGTCCAGCCCCAAACTAGCTTGGGCCTCGACTTTCTCTTGAATCGTCGCCAACACCTCGCCGACCATAGCAGCATTCATCGGCCGATGCTCCGGTTTTTTCTCCAGCAGTTGGCACACCAGGGTGTCCAGCCACATCGGCAGCTCGGGCACCAATTTGCTCGGGCGTTCAAACTTGCCCGTAACATGCAACATGAACATATCCATCGCATTATCGGCCACAAATGGTTTTCGGCCGGTGAGCAACTCGTAGAAGACGACACCCAAGGAATACAGGTCGCTTTTGGCGGTCAGGTTGGGATCGCCCTTGCATTGCTCCGGGGACATGTAGGCTGCCGTGCCGATGGCGCAATTAGCGGCGGTGAGTTGGGTCACGTCGAGGTCTTTGGCGATGCCAAAGTCGGTGAGTTTGATCGTACCATCGGGCAAGAGCATCAGGTTGCTGGGCTTGAGGTCGCGATGCACGATGCCGACGTCGTGGGCGTGTTGCAGGGCCGAGCAGAGTTGTTTGCCCAGTTCGACGACCTGCTCCCAGCTCATGCGATCGCGTCGGGCAATCGTGCGGTCCAGCGACTCGCCCTGGATGTATTCCATCGCATAGAACGGCATGCCGTTATATTTGCCGCTTCCATAATAGCGAACGATGTTAGGGTGTTTGAGTTGCTTGAGAATAGCCGCCTCACGCTCGAAGCGCGCGACCGCCTTGGGATTGGTTTCCCCCAAGCCCGGTGCCATGACCTTGATGGCCACCCAGGCTCCGGTTTTGACATATTTGCCGCGGTAGACCGCCCCCATCGCCCCGGCCCCGAGTTCCTTTTCGATCAGGAATGGGCCGATTTGTTTGCCGACGAGCATGTGATTGTGCCCCAGAAGATAGACCCTTCTCTCCCAGAATACCCAAGACGTGACCGGGACGGCAACCGGTAACGGAGGCGGAGCCCGCGCAAGTTTTTGGATTGTTGGCGTTCTGCAATGTACGTGAGACGCACGGTGCCGTTTTCCCCCTTTTTCGTGGAGTGGTATCCAGCCATGACCCAGACGCGTGGAAACCTGTGGGGTTTGCTAACTATTCTCATTTTCGTCATGGGGTGTGGCGTGCAAACGAGTGTAGCGCCCCCGGAACCCATCCCGGAGTCACCCCGACGGGACACCAGCGCCCGCGACCACAAACTCCTCCAGCATCACAACACCTGCGTCGAGTTGTTCAGCAAAACGGCAGGCAATGGCATTCAACGCCTGGTCATCCCTCGGCATCAACCAACCCATTACCCGCTGTCGGTCGTCCTGAGTGAAACGGTCCATCCGAACGGCAGCCAGGCGAATGCTCCCGAGCGTCCGTGGGGGATGGTCAGGCACGAGCTAATCGGTTTGATGGACCCTAGCGATGTCGGTGCCTATTCGACTAACCCCCTAGACCACGCCTCGAAAGGTCCGGGCAAGCGTGCTTTGGATCGCTTCGAGAATCGGGCCTTGGCCCAACTCCGCGCCGGTGCAGAACTGGTCATCGAAGAAGTGGCCGACGGCCATCTGCGTGCGGTGGGTGCGATCCGACTCAAGACCGAGTGTCTGGGTTGTCACCTCAACATCCCGAGACACGAGGAGGAAACAAGCCCCGCGATGCAAGTGGGGCATCTGCTGGGGGCATTTCACTACGAATTCCGCCGGGGCGTCGAAGTGCCGGGGCAACCGGTCCATCCGTTCGGGGAATCCATCGTGCCACCGAACCCCTTGAACCCCCATCCTGAGCCGTAACTCGCTCGGCTTAAGCCGGACGACCAGTGAGCTGCAGCGACCACGAGTTGAGGGTGCCGCTGTTCACTCCACCCCGATCCACCACCCACAGCTTCCAGGTGCCCACGGCGTTCTTGCCGTTGAGCAATTGCAGCGGCACATCGGGTTGGAAACGCCCGGTGTATGGCCCCTGACCGAAAGCGACATGAGCGCTGGCCTGATCGTCGAAGACCGTCTGGACCAAGTTGGCGGAGTTGCCGCCTTTGCGGTTGAACAGGACGATGTTGGTGCCATCGGGGGCTTGAAGGTGGATGTACAAGTCGCTTAGGCGTGGATGTGTCATGTTGACCACTACGTTGACATCGCTGAGCGTCAGGCGATCCGTCACCTCGATCACGCTGACAGCTCGACCCAGAGGCGTCAACCGGGCTGACGTGTTGGAACTGAATGTCCGTGTGGTCAGCGTCGGGGTTGTGTCGGCTTGCAGCGTAAAACTCTTGCTGTAGGCGTTGATGGCCACCCCTTCCCAGTTGCGGATGCCCGTGAGCAACTGTAGGGTGTAGGTGCCTGGCCGGGTCTGATTGGCAAAGCCGATGTCAAAGGTTCGGCCATTGCTGCTGCTGACCGGGGCCGTCCACCGAATGGGGATGACCTGGCCATCGGGCCCGACTAAACGGATGTGGTTGGCGTTAAATGTCGCCGCGTTCATCACGCTATCAAAGGTCACTCGAATCTGCTGGAGGTTCGTTGCACTCCCTCCGAAGCGGTCGGCACTCAGCACCCGAGGTGCGGTTACCGTGCTGGGAGCGGCCACCAAAGAGAAGATCCGAGAAAAAGTGGGCAACATGCCACCGGCGGCATCGCGGATGCCGTTGAACATACGCAGAGTATAGTTGCCCGCCTGTGTTTGATTCTCAAAACCGATGTCAAAGGTGCGGTTGTTCGTGCCCGTTACCGGGGCCGTCCAGCGGATCGGGATCACCCGCCCACCGGGACCCGTCAGGCTCATGTTCGCCGAAATAAACGTGGCCGGATTCATCGCTCGATCAAAGGTGACGCGAATCTGCTTTAAAAGACTGTTGGAACCGCCGAAGCTCTCCGCCGATACCACGGCAGGAACGGTGACGACGGCCGGCGGCGTGAGCGTAAAGGTCTGGGTGAACCCATTCACCGCGATGCCGTTTTCGTCTTGCAGGTCGCTACTGAGCCGCAGCGTGTAATTGCCGCCGCGTGTCTGCGTCTCAAATCCAATACCGAAAGTCTTGTTGTCCGTGCCACTGATCGGCACGACCCAACTAATCGGAATGAGACTCCCGTCCGGCCCGGTGAGGCGAATACTCTGGGCCGTGAACGTCGCGGGGTTCATGGCTCGATCAAACGTCACGCGAATCTGCTGCAGCGAAGTCGTGCTATTGCCAAAGTTGACGGCACTGACGACTTGCGGCGGACTCGTAACGCTGGGAGCCAGATTGAAGTTGCGGCTATAGCCTGCCATCACGACGTTGGCGGTATCCCGCACCCCGCTGATTCGCAGGGTGTAGTTGCCCGCCTGTGTTTGGTTGGCAAAGCCGATGTCGAAACTCTTGTTGTCGGAGGACGAGACGACAGCCGTCCAACTGATGGGGATGGACTTGCCATCGGGTCCGGTCAACGACACGCTCGCCGTCGTGAAGGTGGCGGGGTTCATGGCTCGATCGAACGTGACGCGAATTTGCCGCATCGACGACGCGCTACCGATCTGAACGACAGCATTGCTGATCCGTGGCGCGACGGAACTGATCACGGGGGCTCCCAGCGCTGCCCCCACATCGAGCCGACCCGAAGCCACGCGTCCCGTGAGCGAAGAAAGTCGCGTCGCCGTCGTCATCACTTGGTTAATCACTTGGGTGTACGACCAATTGGGGTTTCGTGCCCAGACCAAAGCCAACGCGCCAGTGACATGCGGGGTGGCCATCGACGTGCCGCTGTTGGTCGCGTAGCCGCCCCCCAGACGTGTGGACAAAATACCTTCTCCCGGAGCCGCGATATTCACGGTGCGAGCGCCATAATTGGAGAAGTCCGACAGTTGGTCCGAGCGGTTCGTCGCCGCCACCGCTACCACATTGTTCAGGTTAAACGCCGCCGGATAGAGCGGCGATTGGTCGATATTTGTGCCGCTATTGCCAGCGGCAGCCACGAGGATATGCCCCTTAGCGCGGGCATTCTCCACCGCTTCGGTGAGTAGCGCACTGGCCGTCGCTCCGGTCCAGCTATTGTTGGAAATCCGCGCCCCATTGGCGACGGCATAGTTGAGTCCCTGAATGTAGCTGGCAATCGTGCCGTTGCCTTGACCATCGACGAAACGGATCGGCATGATCTGGCTGACCCAGTTGATTCCCGTCACGCCGACTTGATTATTCCCGGTCGCTCCGATAGTGCCGGCGATATGGGTGCCATGCCCGAAGGTATCCATCGGTTTGTTGTTATTATCGACGAAATTCCAACCAATCAGATCGTCGATATAGCCGTTGCCCGCGTTGTCGATGCCGTCCTCCCAGCCGCCCTGACTCATGGGCCGAAGGATGTCATCGGCATCGATATAACCATTGCCGTTGAGGTCGCGGGCCTTGCCCCAGCCGATGTTTCGTGGATCATTCAGATCACGAAACGTAATCAGACCATCGCCATCGACATCCACCAGCCGGGCGCGAATGCTGGGTGGAATCTCCTTCTGGTTGATCCAAATATTGAGGTATAAATCCTCGTGGGTGTAATCGACCCCTGTGTCCATCACCGAGACCGTTATAGCCGTGCTCCCCGTGCTCACGGCCCAGGCTCGTCGCGCACCGATGTCGGCACCGGGTTTGCCGCCGTTCTGCCCGGTGTTATGGAAGGACCACTGCTCGGCACTACGAGGATCATTCGGAATCGACGTGAGGCTCGGCCCATCGTACTGAATCTGCATTTCGCCGCTGCTGTGTTCTGTCGTGGTCAAGACCGCTAGACCGATGGTCAACAAGGTGCGGGATTCAAGAGCTTCCAGACCGAGGCGGCTAGTACGGTCGCGGCGTGGCATGAGACGGTCCTCACGATCAGGATGATGTACACTGTTCGAAGAAGCTTGACAAAATCTGGGGACACGGACTTTAGACAGGTGCAAACTCCGCGACAGAGCCTGCTTGGAGTACACTTGTAAACATTCATCCGTTACGATGGCTTATACGCTTGAGGGAGGCTCCACTCGGATCGGTAATAAGCCTGGCCTCTTCAAGAGAGGATTCTTTCTAAACTTCGCACATTTCCATGGCACGGCTGTAGTCCTCTTCCGTGAGCGGGGTCATGGAACTCCAATCGGATGGCAACCAATCCATCCAATCCGAACGAGTTTCAATCTCTCACGACTCTCGTTGCAAATTCTTTGCGGCCTTCGGACAACATCCACACGGCCATCGCGAGCAATACAACACAAGTATCGGTCATCCCAGGCCCCAACTTGAGTCTGAAAAACCTACTGAACTCGATTCCTCACGAGAGGATGTTATCCGCGAAGCGACGGCTCACAAACAAGAGCGATTTTCAGCGTTACCCTGTTCAGTGAGCGGCCCTATAGCAAGCGAAATCGCCCGCGCCAAGAGCTACTAAAAGCGAGTCGATTTTGGGACAACGCGAGCTGCTTTCTTTTTTCAGGGATGAAAACTGGTCGAAAACGGTCTGGCGGCATGAGCCTCGGGCTTAGCTCCAGTGGACGCTTCTGCTGCTGGATACCACCAGGGGCCAAGCTAGTTCGACAAGAGAGGATTCCCGTCACCCCATCGTTCACCGCCCGTCTCGCATGCGATTACCGAGTGACTTCCCGACGCCTGTTTTTGTCCCTTGTCTGTCGTTGATTCTGCCGTTGACCCTGCAGCCGTTTCCCGGTTGGATAAATAGAATAACCCCAACGGGAAGGAGCGAAACCATCTATGAAGCTAATCCTCGCCAATCCTCGTGGGTTTTGTGCGGGCGTGAACATGGCGATCGAAAGCCTGGAACGCGCTCTGGAAGTCTATGGCACCCCGTTGTACGTCTATCATGAAATCGTCCACAATCGGCCAGTGGTAGATCGCTTTCGTCAAAAGGGAGTGATCTTTGTCAATCACATCGACGAAATTCCTCCGGGCTCGGTCGTTCTCTACTCCGCTCACGGGGTCGCGCCGGCGATTCGTGCCGCCTCGGCGGATCGCAACCTACGGGCCATTGATGCCACCTGCCCCCTAGTGACCAAGGTTCATAACGAAGCGATTCGCTTCGCCCGCGAGGGCTACACCATCCTTCTCATCGGCCATGAAGGCCATGACGAGGTGGTTGGGACAATGGGCGAAGCACCCGAGCATATCTTGTTGGTGGAGGACGAGGCCCACGCCGAGCGGATCGAGCTACCAGCCGATGCCAAGCTAGCGTTTTTGACGCAAACTACCCTTTCGGTCGATGATGCCGAACGCATCATCGCCGTACTCAAACGGCGTTTTCCGCAGATTGTTGGCCCCTCTAAAGATGACATCTGCTATGCGACGCAGAACCGTCAGGAGGCCGTCCGTGAACTAGTGCCCAAGGCCGACGCGGTGATTGTGCTGGGTAGCCAGAACAGCAGCAACAGCATGCGGCTAGCGGAATTAGCACGGGCGTTAGGTCGGCCCGCTTACTTGGTCGATTCGGTGGAGGAGATTCCGGCGGATGCTTTTCAGGGGCACGAAACCATCCTCATCACCGCCGGGGCTAGCGCTCCCGAGGAAGTGGTCGAACACTGCGTCGAAACGCTGGTCAACCGCTTTGGTGCGGCAGTCGAATCCCATACCGTTCGCGAGGAACACGTCCACTTCCCCCTACCGCGTGAACTTCGCTTGATTCAGCGTTAACTTGATTCAGCGTTGACCCCGAGGACTCTGCCGATGCTTCGTCGTCTTTTCCTTTTGCTCCTTTTGGCCTGGGCCAGTGATCCGCTTCAGCCGACGAGCCTGTGGGCTTGCCCGAATTGTGCCGATGCCGTCCCCCTCAGTTCGGGGTCCGAAGGCGAGGAAGGTCAACAGCTTGCGTTGGGCTACAACCGAAGCATCTACTTGCTCCTTGCTGTCCCTTATCTGGCCATCGGGCTTTTGGGGTATGTCGTTGTCTGTCGCCTTTCGGCGGCTGCGGGTCAGGGTAGCGGCACCTTCGTAAACGAGAAGGAAAACGAGCGCTCCACCACGCCCGAGGGAGCGAAGTAACGCAGGGTCCAACTCTCGGCTTTGCCTCGTTTCTGGTTCGGCGTGTCGCTGAAATGATACGTCACGATCGTTCGGCGACTGCTCGTTTCTTCGGCTACGGAAGCCACGGCCGGCAAACGTCGCTTGCCATCGCGACTGACGAGGATCAGTTCGTTCGCTACCACCATGCTCCCGGCTTGATAGCTTTCAAACTCGCGGTTGGCTCCTTCGGGATAGTCCAGTTGCATGCGTATGCTCCAGCGATCGCGTGCCAAGGTGATCTTGTCCACCGTGCACAGAACCCCTCCTTGACGCAACTGCCGTTGTTCCCCCTCCCGCGGTGCCACCAGCAGCAAATCCAAGGTGGACGCAAAATGGAAGCTAAGGAGATCGCGCAACACCACGGCCAGAAGCTTCCCCTCGATACGAGAGATCTCGGCATGAGAGCGGGGCAAGACCGGGATCGTGGCTTGGAGTTGCAACGTGCCCCGCGAAGTCGTGGGGATCAGTGAAGCCGACCCCTCACGCGAGACGAGCTTGCGGCCATCACTATCAAAAAAGGTGCACAGAGGCTCGGCTTCAAAAAAGATCGGGCGAAAAGTCGGCAACCAGGCAACCTCGAAGCTAACGCTGGTTTTGCCCTCACCCTGCCGCAACTCCCGCTGACTAGTGATCTCAACCACCTGAAATCGCAACGGGCCATCATAAGCAGTCGGTGGCGTGCGTTCCCCCTCGCGAAGGGGCAGCAGACGAGCCACGGCCCGATCCGTGAGATCGACACGGCAACGAAGCTGAGCGGCCAACTGGTCCAGTGCTTGCCAGGGAGTCTGATTTTGGAGGCGAAGCGTCAGGGGTGTTTGGGGAATCGGACGGATACGCGGCGAAAAGCCAGCCTGTTTCTCAAATAGGCGCAAGACTTCCGCTACAGGGATATTCACTTCCTGAATCGTGATTGTTGGTTCAGCCAGAAAGAGCAGGCTGAGGAGAAACATGAACAGTTCTCTACGAACATGGTTAAGAACCCAGTGATCCCCGCTCGCTAAGCGAGCGGGGATCGAAAACCCCGGCGATGACCTACTCTCGCCCTTGACGGACTACCATTGGCCCCGAGTGCTTGACGGCCGTGTTCGGGATGGGAACGGGTATGGC
>Ga0272446_1001862_pt1 | contig 29878 bp, 14 predicted proteins | sample YNPCB0061_FD_194587 | JGI IMG/M metagenome (GOLD analysis project Ga0272446, IMG submission 194587) | Hot spring microbial mat communities from Yellowstone National Park, WY, United States - YNP-CB-006-1 | ecosystem: Environmental > Aquatic > Thermal springs > Hot (42-90C) > Sediment | place...
TGCGGTGCGCCAGCGAAGCTGGCGCACCGCAACGCCAACAACATACCTCCCTCTCCCAGGCTGGGAGAGGGAGGAGGGGGGTGAGGGCACGCAGCGCATCAGGACGCTATCCGCCAAAAACCCTCCCCCTGAGAGGGGGGCAATCGGGCAATCATGTTTCTTGACAAGGGGTTATGGCGGTGTTATGCTACAGGAACAATTGCGAGGCATACGTCGCGGTCGCGGACGATCGCGGGGGTTCAGGCGCGGTCTGGCGGTACACGCCGGCCGCGTTCGTGATCAAGCGGGCCTGGCCTCACGCGATAGAATGGCGATGTTTCCCCCGGAGCGCAAGAGGAAGGGCGGCCATGGATAGCTATAGCGCCGCGGCGGTCGTTGGCGACAAGCTCGCCGAGGATCAACGGCAGAACGGGACGCTCACGCGCGGGCCCCAGCGCCCGGCGGGTCAGGGGCGTGCCGTCGATGCCGAGGTGCCAGGCGTTGCGCTGCACCCGATCCTTCAGCACCCGGTGATCGAGACGATTGCCGAGCATCTGCGGCGCAAGGATCAGCCCGACGCGACGGCCGACAGTGTGCGCGCCGCCTATCTCAACGCCTACAGCAGCCCGACGGTCGAGGCGCTGATCGCCCGCCTCCAGTCCTACCTGCCTGACGCCGATGGCGAACTGGTGCGCCGCGCCTATGCGCTGGCCACGATCGCCCATAGCGGGCAGTACCGCCAGAGCGGCGAGCCGTACATCGACCACCCGGTCGCGGTGGCGATGATTATGCTCGACCTGCGGCTCGACGCCGAGTCGCTTGCCGCTGCCCTGCTGCACGATGTGGTCGAGGACACCGGGGTCAGCCTCGAGGTGATCGCGCAGTTCTTCTCTGCGACGATCGCCCATCTCGTCGATGGGGTGACGAAACTCTCGGGCCTGGAGAACAAGACCAAGGAGGAGTTGCAGGCCGGCTCCTACCGCAAGATGTTCATCGCCACGGCCGATGATCCGCGCGTTATCCTGATCAAGCTCGCCGACCGCCTGCACAACATGCGCACGCTCGGCGCCACCCCGCCCACCAAGCAGGCGCGGGTGGCCCGCGAGACGCTCGATATCTACGCGCCGCTCGCCCATCGCCTGGGGATGTGGCAGGTCAAGTCCGAGCTGGAAGACCTGGCCTTCAAAGCGCTCTACCCCGAACGCTACCAGGAGATCTCGGCTGCGCTCTCGATGCGCAAAGAGGCTCGTGAGCGGCTCGTGCAGCGTGTGATCAAGAAGATGAAAGAGGCCCTCGAGAAGGAGGGCATCAAGGCCCAGGTCACCGGGCGGCCCAAACATATCTACTCGATCTGGCGCAAGATGGAGCGCAAGGGCGTGCCGCTGGAGCGGATCTACGACCAGCTCGCTATCCGCGTGATCGTGCAGGAGAGCGACCCCGACCGGGCCAAGGGCACCTGCTACCGCGTGCTCGGCCTGGTGCACAGTATGTGGACGCCGGTGCTCTCAGAGTTCGACGATTATATCGCGGTGCCCAAGGAGAGTAGCTATCAGTCGCTCCATACCACGGTGATCATCCCCGGCGGCCACCACTGCGAGGTGCAGATCCGCACCGAGGAGATGCATACCGTGGCCGAGCATGGCATCGCTGCCCACTGGCGCTACAAGGAGGGCTTCGGCCAGCGGAGCGACCAGAACTACGAGGCCAAGATCAAGTGGCTGCGCGAGCTGATCTCGTGGCGCATCGAGCTGACCGATGCCCGCGAGTTTGTCGAGAGCCTCAAGCCCGAACTCGAGGAACTGGTCTACGTCTTTACGCCGAAGGGCAAGATCATCGACCTGCCCGAGGGCTCGACGCCGGTCGATTTCGCCTACCACATTCACTCCGAGGTGGGCCATCGCTGTATCGGCGCCAAGGTCAATGGGCGCCTCGTGCCGCTCGACTATCGGCTCCAGAACGGCGAGATCGTCGACATCATGACGGCCAAGTCGAAGGGCCCCAGCCGCGACTGGCTCAACTTCGTCAAGACGCCAAGCGCCCGTAACCACATCAAGCGCTACTTCCGGCGCGCCGAGCGCGACGAGAATGTGGCCGCCGGGCGCGATATGCTGGAGAAGGAGCTTAAGCGGCTCGGTCTCACCGTCAGCTTCGATCATCTGGCCGACCTGGTGAACGCGCGTTCGGTGGAGGATCTCTTCCACCAGATCGGCACTGGCGAGATTACCGCCCGTACCGTCGCCCAGAAGGCCCTGGCCGAGCAGGAGGCACAACAGCAGCAGCAGGAGGCGAGTGCGCTGCCGCTCGACCTGCCCCACGCCCCCGTCACCGCGCGCAACCAGCCGGTTGGTGTGCATGTGGTCGGCGTGGGCCCGGTCTACAATCGGCTCGCCAAGTGCTGCAACCCGGTGGTCGGCGAGCCGATCGTTGGCTTTGTCACCAGGGGGCGGGGCATCACCGTGCACCGCGCCGATTGCCACACCATCGTCAATGAGCGCGACCGCAGCCGGCTGATCGATGTGGTCTGGGGCGGCCAGCAGCCCAGGGGCTACCCGGTGCCCATCCGCATCGAGTCGTGGGACCGGGTGGGCCTCTGGCGCGATATATCGAATGTGATCGCCGATGCGGGGATCAATATCGAGAAGGTCGAGCAGGGCCAGACCCGCCGCGCCGGGCGCGCGGTGTTGCACGTGGTGCTCTCGCTCCAGAGTGTGAGCCAGCTCTCCAATCTGCTTGACCGGCTCAATCGCATCAGTGATGTGATCGAGGCCCGCCGCGAGAGCGGGGTGAAGGTCTCCGGGGATTAGCGCTTGCTCCGCACCTATGTCTGAGCCCACGGCGCTGCACGAACTGCTCCTCGCCTGGTTTGCGCGCGCTGCCCGCGACTTGCCCTGGCGCCACACCCGCGACCCGTACCGCATTCTGGTCGCCGAGGTCATGCTCCAGCAGACCCAGGTCGAGCGGGTGATCCCGAAATACCACGCCTTCCTGGCGGCGTTCCCCACGCTCGCGGCGCTGGCCGCCGCGCCCACCGCGGAGGTGATCCGGCTCTGGGCCGGGCTTGGCTACAACCGGCGCGCCGTCAATCTGCAGCGCGCCGCGCGGGCCATCCTGGAGGAGCACGGCGGGCACTTCCCGCGGGAGCTTGCCGCGCTGCGTCGGCTGCCGGGCGTCGGGCCCTACACGGCCGGCGCCGTGGCCTGCTTCGCCTTCGAGCAGGACGTGGCCTTCCTCGATACGAACATCCGCCGGGTGCTGCGGCGCGCGCTGCACGGTCCGGATGAGGCTGTCCCGGCGCCGGACGACCGCGCGTTGCTGGCCAGTGGTGCTGCTCTGCTCCCTCCCGGACGCGGCTGGGCCTGGAACCAGGCGCTGATGGAGCTGGGCGCCCTGGTCTGCACTGCCACGACGCCGGCCTGCCCCCGCTGTCCGCTGCGTGGCCACTGCCGGGCCTACGCCGCACGGCTCGCCGCCGACGAGGCGCTCGTGCTGGCGATGGGCGCTGGTGGGCCGGCCCGCCCCCGGCGGATCGCCGAGCGCAAGGAACCGCCCTTCGTCGGCTCGCGGCGCTGGTACCGGGGCCGGCTGGTCGATGCGCTGCGCGCCGTGCCCGCCCACAGCGCGCTCGCACTGGTCGAGCTCGGCCCACGGGTCAAGCCCGACTACGTGGCCGCCGATGAGCCCTGGCTGCGCGACCTGGTGGCCGACCTGGCGCGCGACGGGTTGGTGAGGCTCGAGGGTGACGCCGTCAGGTTGCCCTGAGCCGGGCACGCCGGGCCGCTGCGGCCAGCCGCGCGCGCAATCCGAGAGGCTCGGCGGCGAGCGGGCGCCCGATCAGCGCCTGGTAAACCACGGCCCGACACAGGTCCATGCCTGCCGCGTGGGTCAGGGCGGCGATCAGCGCATTGGCACTGAGCCGGCCCTGCGGCGCCGGCACGGTGGTCCGGGTGACGGCCAGGCCACCGGCGGTGAGGGTCACGTCAAGCTGCGCCCAGTTGGTGATCAGCGTGGGCGGCTCGGCGCTCAGCTCGACGGTGAGTGAGCGCCCGGGGACGAAGATCGCCGCACTGTCATCGTCGGGCGCGGGCACGTAGAAGCGCACGAGCGGCCAGTCGGGGCGTCCCCACACTTCCTGCAGCATGAGCTCCCAGCCGATCGTATCGTGGGCCAGGGCCGGGTCGCTGGCCACCTCAGGCGGCAGGCCGCTGGCCAGCTGGCGCTCGCCACGCCAGAGGCTCACCCCGTCTGGTCCGTGTTTGACGTGCAGCTGTGGGTAGAGGGTGCGCGCGAAGAAGTGCCCGAGGATTGGCCATGCTGCTTTGCCGGCCGTCGCCTCGGCTAGCGCGGCTGCCGTCACCTGGCCGCCGGTGACCGGGAGCACAGCGGCGCCAATGACCTGTCCCTCCAGCGTCAGCAGGCAGCGCAGGTGTTCCACCCCGGGCGGCAGGCGGAGATCGGTCAGCGGGCAGGTCAGCTCGAGCGGGCGGATCGCGAAGGGGCCGATGGTCGCGGGCGCAGCCTGCCATGCCTCGGCGGCGGCCTTGCCGGCCAGGAGGTGCACAACGCGCCGGGCAAGCTGCGGCGCGCCGGATCGGGCCTCGAGCGCGGTGAGAAACGCCGTCACCTGTGGTTCGAGAGCGGACCAGAGCTGCGGCCAGGCATTCTGGAGCAGACCGCGCGGCAGGGGTGCTGCGGCGAACAGCATCGTAGCGACGGCTTCGGGATCGAGCGCCGGGTCGCGATCGGCAATGGCGGCAAGCAAGCTGACCCCATCGTTGCCGTGGCCGATGGCCAGGCCGGCGCACCAGCAGGTGATCAGGAGGCGGCGGCGCGCCAGTAGTTCGCGCGGCGCCCCCGCGGCGTGCGCGGGGAGCGGGTTTGCCACGCGCGGGTCCGGGCTGTGTGCGAGCTCGAGCACGCGCAGGGCATTGCTGTGCAGCAGGGCAATGTTGCGCATCCCGATCGATATCGAAGTCTGGCGGAGCCGGTAGTAGGTGAGCCGCTCGCGCACGGCGCCGAAGCGCGCCCCGGCGCGGGCGACGCGCAGCCAGAACTCCCAGTCGACACAGTTACGGAAGCTGTGGTCGAAGCCGCCAACCGCCAGGACGAGCGACCGGCGGATCAGGCACACGCCGACCGTCGCCAGCGCGCAGTGGTCCGCGAAAGCTGGAAAGAGATCGCTTGCTGGCGGCCCGAAGTGCTCGTCACCCATGCTACCGTCGGGCAGCACGCGCACCCAGCCGCAGTGCACGGCGTCAAGGGTCGGGTCAGCCGCGAGGGCGGCGGTCAGCCGTTCGAGGTGCTGCGGGGCGATCCAGTCGTCGGCGTCGAGGAAGAGCAGCCAGTCGGCGCGGGCGGCGGCGATGCCGGTGTTGCGCGCCGCGGCGATGCCGAGCTGGGGCTGCTGGATGAGCCGCACCCGCGGATCGCGCGCTGCCGCCTGCGCCGCGACGTCGGCAGTGCCATCGGTCGAGCCGTCATCGACGACGATTGCCTCCCAATGAGGGTAGTGCTGCGCGTCGAGCGAAGCCAGCGTTGCGCCGAGCGTCTCGGCCGCGTTGTAGGCCGGGATGATCACCGACACGCCGCACGGCCCCGGCTGGGCGGCGGCGGTGGAGAGCGCGTGGTCGCGAGGGGGAGGGGTCACGAGTAGTTGTTCGATGTCGTGCTTCACCCTGTTCGCACAGGCCGTGCGGCGTGCGTGCTGTGCGAATGTCGTGAAGCAGTACAGTGCGACATTACCGATCGCTGGCGCTGCCCGTGCGCGCCAGGGCAGCGCGCATACGCTCGAGACCCTCGGTTAGCAGGGCGCGCGGGCAGCCGAAGTTGAGGCGCACGAATCCCGCGCCGCCCGCCCCGAAGGCCGCGCCGTCCGAGAGGGCGACCTTCGCCTGCTCGAGGAAGAAGCGGTAGGGGCTGCCGTCGATCGCGGTCTCGCGGCAATCGATCCATCCCAGGTAGGTAGCCTCGGGCGCGGTTGTGCGCAGCTGGGGCATTCGTTCGACCAGGTACTGCACGTAGTAGTCGCGGTTGGCGGTGAGGTAGGCGCGCAGCGCAGCGAGCCAGGGGTCGCCCTGGCTGAAGGCGGCCAGCGCAGCGGCGAAGCCCATGGCGTTGACGTAAGGAACGATGCCGGCGCTGGCCCGCGCCAGCCGCGCGCGGAGCTCGGCGCTGGGGACCACCGCGATGCCGCAGCCGAGCCCCGGCAGGTTGAAGCTCTTGCTTGGCGACAGCAGGGTGATCGTCTGGGCGGCGATCTCGGGTCCGAGGGTGGCCAGCGGGATGTGGCGCGTCTCGCCGAGCAACAGGTCGCAGTGGATCTCGTCGGAGCAGATCAGCGTGCCGTTGCGCAGGCAGGCCTCGGCCATGGCGCGCAGGGTGGCCGCGTCGTAGGCGAGGCCCACCGGGTTGTGCGGGTTGGAGAGCAGGAACAGGCGGGTGCGTTCGTGGAGCGCGCCGGCAAAGGCGTCAAGATCGAGCTGATAACTGAGGATCCGATCGTGACGCGTGCAGCTCAGTTCCAGCGTATCGCAGACCCGCCCGTGGTTTGCCGGTGCGCTGAGGAAGGGCGGGTAGGCGGGGGTGAGGGTCAGCACGTGGTCGCCGGGCTCGCCGATGGCCCGGCAGAGCACATTGATCGCCGCGACCAGGCTTGGCAGATAGACGATCTCCTCCGGGGTGACCGTCCAGTCATAGAGCCGCGCCAGGCGGGCGCAGATCACCTCGGCCAGCTGCGCCGGGGGGACGGCATAGCCGAAGGTGCCCTGTTCTACCCGTTCGTGCAGCGCCCGGATCACCGGCTCCGGCGAGCGGAAGTCCATATCGGCGACCCACATCGGCAGCACGTCTTCCGGGTAGAGCTCCCACTTGGCGCTGCCGATCCCGCGGCGGGGAACGATCGTATCGAAATCGAAGGGCACGGCGGGCCTCACTTCTGCTGTTCGCGTATCGCTGTGCGCTATTGTAGGGCCTGCGTCGCAGGCGTCAAGCCGGGTGGGTGGATGTGCAGCGCATGCGCAACGTCCGCTTCCCGCGATGGGGTGGGTGTGTGTCCGGTGATGTTGGCGGCGTAGCCGCCAACATCACCGGACACACACCGGGGGCTGGAGGGTTGGGGGGTGAGGTTCCGGCGCACCCTGGCGCCTGTGCTAGAATGGGGCGTCTGCAAGCACAGCGAGAATGGCATATGAACCCACCCCCTCCTGCCACTGACTTTGGCCTCTGCGGGCCGGTGACGGTCTGGGACGGCCCGGTCTTCTACCGCGAGGCCAACTCCGGCCCACGGCCCCCCCTGCTGCTGCTCCACGGCTGGGGCGGCTCCTCGCGCTACTGGCGCACGACGCTGGCCACCCTGGGCGCGGAGCGCCGCATCCTCGCCCCGGATCTGCCGGGCTTCGGCGAGTCACCGCCGCTGCGCGGCCCGGCCACGGCCGAGCGCCTCGCCGAGCTGGTGATCGCGTTTGCCGACGCCATGGGGCTTGCGCAGTTCGACCTGAACGGGCACTCGTTCTGCGCCAGCGTGGCGGTCTATGTCGCCGAGCGCTACCCGCAGCGCGTGCGCCGCCTGGTGCTGACCTGTATGAGCACCTTCCGCAGCGAGTTCGAGCGGCGCATGGTCGACCAGGTGCATCACGTGATGGCGTTGTGGATGGCGCTGCGCCGTCCCTGGATGGGCGAGCGGCGCTTCATCTATCGCACGGCCGCCTCACGGTTCTTCTACCGTGCCCCGCAGGACGATGCGATCCTGCGCGAGAGCTTTGCCGACTTCCTCAAGATGGATCGTCGCACCGCCCTGGAGACGGCGGCCAGCGCCGGCGAGCCCCACATCAACCAGGCGCTCCAGGCCGTGCGCTGTCCGACGCTTGTGATCGGCGCTCGCCAGGACAAGATCATGCCACCCCCCGGCACGCCAGAGGTGGCACGCCTCGTACCCGATAGCCGCCTGCTCTGGATCGAGCACTGCGGCCACCTGCCGATGGTCGAGCGGCCCGCAGAGTACCACGCGGCCCTGCGCGCCTTTCTTGATGACGAGGGGTGAGGGGTTGCTCTCAGGTGGAGGGTTTTTGGCGGATAGCGTCCTGATGCGCTGCTTGCCCTCACCCCCTCCCCTCCTCTCCCAACCTGGGAGAGGAGGGTATGTTGTTGGCGTTGTGGTGCGCCAGCGAAGCTGGCGCACCGCAACGCCAGATTCTGGCCCCCTCCCCTGGCAGGGGAGGGGGTAGCGGAGTGGGGTATGCGGGGCCTGGGGGAGCAACGCCCAAAACCCCTCCCCCTGAGAGGTGAGGGGTTGACCCCCTCATACCGACTCTGCATGATGGCATCGCAGTGGCTCAGCTCCACACCGCCACAGCGCTCCAGCGCTCCAAAGCCCTGTGTGGAGCTGGAGCGCTGTGGCGATGAGCGGGACAATGCGGGATTGCCATTTCCACGTGGTATCACTCCTTCACCCCGTTACCCCTGCCCTGCAGCGTGGCCAGCTCTGCCTCGAGTTGGGCGACGCGCTGGAGCAGGCGGTTATGCTCCTCACGGGCGACGCGCAGTTGCTCCTCGAAGCTGCGTAGCCGTGGCTCGCTGTGGGTCGACTCCAGTTCGTGCAGGCGCTGGGCCAGGCGCAGCACCCGCGCCAGCAGCGCGTCGGTGGCGCGCACCACTGCGGCATTGAAGTGGCTCACCTGGTCGGTCTGGGGCTTCAGATACCACCAGGTGAGCTTGCGCACCGCCCGCTGCCCGACGGCGAAGATGCGCCCCGCGATGCCCGGCCCGGCCGGTGCGGTGGCCCAGGGGTTGATCTCCCAACGCGCGCGCATCGTGCCGACGTTCTCGGCGAGGTAGGTGTCGCCCATGAACAGTTCCTCGGTCGGTGTCGTCGCCAGCGTTTGCTCGGCCTCACCGAGGGCGTGCTCCACCGCGGCCACCGCCTCGAAGACATTGTTGCTCTTGCTGCTCGCCCAGATGACGTTCATAGCGCGCTCTCCCTGTTACCTGCGAAGCAATGGCACGTAGATCGTCGCGCGGATCGCATCGACCCGCACCAGGCGCACCGTCACGGTGCGCTGCGTGCCCGCCCCGCTGACGGTGATGCTGCCGGTCGCCACGCCGTTCTGGAACGGGGCGTTGGCCGAGAGGGCCACGGTCAGCTGGTCGCGCCCACTGACGCCACTCGCCGGGTTGAGGCGGATCCAGTCTGCCGACGAGGTGGCGCGCCACTCCAGGCCGCCGCCTACGTTGTCGGCAACCTCAAGCCTGATGATGCGCTCTTCGCCCGCGGTGATGCTGCCGATCCGCTCGCTTACCCGCAGGCTCGGGGGTGCGAAGAGCCCATTGTTGCGGGCGTTGCTGCGGAACTGGGCCCAGGGTAGCCCGCGCGGGGTGACGCCGGCATCGAGATCGACACGGAACAGGCCGCCCTGCTCGAGATTGGCGGCGGAAGGCCGGCCCGAGGCGGCTACCACCTCGACCTGGCCGTCGCCATCGATGTCTGCTGCGGCGGGTGCGCCTGCCACCGGCAGACCGGTGCGGATCAGGAAGCTGTTGTCGACGTACTGCCCTGCGCCGTTCAGGGCGCGCACGTCGAAGACAACGCCGAACAGGATCTCGGCGCTCCCGTCGCCGGTCACGTCGGCGAGCGTGATGGCGCCGGGGTTGCTCTGGGTGCCGGACGCATCGCGCGCGATGACCGGGAAGCCGGGCACTAGGTTCAGGTTGGTATCGAAGGCAAAGATGCGTTGCTTGTTCGGCGTGTCCAGTTCGTCCGTGGTGCCAACCACGATCTCGGGTACGCCGTCGCCAGTGATGTCGCCTACGGCAGGCGCGCCGACTTTCACCACGGCATTGATGGTGTAGCGGTTGCGAACGGAGCCGTCAGCGTTCCAGATCGTCACGAAGAAGGGCTGGCTCGGGTCTTTGAAGGTCGGATCCCAGCCGTTGCCGGTGATGATCTCCAGCCGGCCGTCGTTGTCGAGGTCAGCCACGGCCGGGGAGGCATCGTAGGTGTGGCCGGCGATGAACTGGGGCCAGCCGGGCTTGAGCCGCCCGTTGTTGCTAAAGACGGCGACCATACCGCAGGCGCGCCGGGTGGTTGTGCCTGGCAGGCTGCAGGCCGCTACGGTAGCCTGGTCGTTCCACCCCGGGTAGACATAGCTCAGGCGGGCGTCGCGGCTGGTCGCCGCGGTGAGGACGATATCCACCACACCGTCGCCGTCCACATCGGCAATGACCGGCGTGGCCCAGGTGGCGTCGCCGAGCCAGATCAGCGCGTCATTACGGCTGCCCGCCGCGGTGGGCAGCGCGCCGGGAAACACCGACGAGCCGTCGCCGTTGAAGGCGTAGATGTTCTGGTCGTAGGCGGCGACGATCACATCGAGGCGCCCGTTGCCGTCGAGGTCGGCCAGCACCGGCGAGGCGAAGACGCCGCGGTTCGCCAGGGTGCCCTTCTGCCAGAGCAGCTGGCCCTGGGGGCTGTAGGCGGCGATCAGGCCGCTATCGCCCGCGAAGCCGGCGGTGATCACGACCTCGGGGCGCCCGTCGCCGGTGATGTCGCCGACTGCTGGCGCCGAGGCGACCCGCCGCCCCACGTTTACCGGCCAGCCCGGGAGCGCGGAACGATCCTGGCGCAAGCCGTAGACCAGGCCGGCATTGGTGCCAACGAAGATCTCGAGCTGGTTATCGCCGTCGATGTCGGCGAGGGTGGGCGAGGCGAACTGGGTCCAGCCATTGAGTTCGGCGATCCAGGTGGGGGTGGTGGCCGCCACCGGTCGGGCTCCGGGGAGCAGCAGCGCTAGCAGTGCCAGCACGATCAGGAGCGCGGTGAAGCTGCTACGCCGTATCATTGCCATTGAGATGATCTCCTTTGTGGCCTCAGGCTCGTTCACTAAACGCAAAGGCGCGCTATTTTACCATGTTTTAACGAAAGCTGGCTGGTGACGACCGGCCCACAGCGCGCTGGCAGTCGAAGAGGGTGAGCCCGTAGGCGAACCCCTCAATCACCTCGCACGCTGTGCCGTGGCTGGCCAGGCGCCCGGCCACCTGACCCCGTGGTGTGTCGGTCAGCAAGGCGAAGTGGCTCTCGCCACTGGCCCAGACCAGTTCCAGTAGTTCGGCTGGCAGCAGTGGCTCGTTGGTGAAGAGCACGGGCCGCTCGTAGAGCAGTTGTGCGAGCAACTGGGGGCCAAACTCGGCGTCGGTGACGATCACCCGCGCCGGCTGGGCGTTGACCACCTGGGTCAGCCGCAGGCTCTGACTGGTCGAGTCGCGCAGCACGATGACGCTGCGCAGCGCGACGCCAAAGGAGGCGATCAGCAGGAGGATGAGGCCGAGCCAGGCCGCCAGCCGCAGCGGGCCGCTGGTCGCGCGCAGCAGCGCCCACGCAGCCGCCAGCCCGGCCAGCACGAGCAGCGGTAGCGCTGGCAGCAGGTAGCGCGGTCCCCAGCTTGCGCCGCCGTCATTCGGCGCCGTGAGCAGCACGCCCACGACATAGACGGCCGCGGTCCCGCTGGTCAGGCGCAGCTCGCGACTGAGCGGGCGGACTGCAGCGAGCCAGGCGGGCAACAGCGCCAGCGGGCAGGCCGAGGCCAGCCCGACGAAGATCGCATAGTGCCAGGGTGTGGCCAGCAGCGGTGCCAGGCTCGCTGCGCCCACCCCGAGCAGCAGCCAGGGCCGCAGCCGGGGCAGCGGCAGCAGTGCTGCGCCCGCGCCGGCCAGCGCGATCCACCAGGCTGGCTGCCAGGCGCCGGCCCCGCCGCTCATCGTCAGGGCGATCCGTGCCTGGTCGGCCAGCAGCGCCGTGGTGGTCGGCTCGAGCGCCACGCCGTAGTTGGCGCTAATCTGCGGCCCGAGCGGCGCGCCGAACAGGGCCAGGTTGCCGGCCATCCACATACCCACCGCCACCGCCAGCCCGCCGCTCAGGGCCAGCAGTGGCCCCGGGCGCCGCGCGCCGGCCAGCAACGCGCCGGCCAGCAGCGCCGGGCCAAACCAGATCGTCTCTGGTCGCAGCCAGCACGCCAGCCCCGCCAGCAGGCCCGCCGCGGCCCACACACCACTGCGCGCCTGCCCGTCCCGCCCCAGCTCGCGCAGCAGCAGCAGCGTCGCCCCGCTGGTTGCCGCCACGGCCAGCGCGTGCTCCCACGGGACCATGGCGTAGAAGCCGAGCGGGGTGGCCAGTCCCAGCAGCGGCGGCAGCGCCCATGCCGGTCGCAGCCCGAGACGCCGGCCGATCAGCCCCCCCAGGGCTAGCGTGCTGCCCGTAGCCAGCAGCGGTACGACAAACAGGCCGGGGAAGCCGAGGAAAAAGAATAGCGGCGCAGTGAGCGCGGCATAGGGGTAGGAGAAGAGACTATAGAAGACGCCCCGCTCCGTGTCGTGCCAGGTGAGCAGTGTCGGCAGTGGCGAGAATCGCCCGCTCGGGTCGAGGGCGTAGCCCGGTGGCTCGACCAGGGCCAGGCTGGTGAAGCGCGTCTTGATCAGGCTGATCACCTGCACCAGCTTCGCCCCCTGGTCGCCCGACCAGAGCCCGTTCAGCGGGATCAGCGTCGCCAGTAGGGTGACAGCGACCAGGCTGGTGAGCGCGGCGGCGAGCAGGATGGCTCCCAACGCGCGCCGGGTGAGCGGAGTCATTGGCTCTCCTCGATCCGGCACTCAACGGCAGCCCACCCCGGCCCGTAGCAGTGCGCCGGCGCACCGGGCACCCGTTCAAACAGCACGATCCCGCCCAGATCGGCGGCGCGCCGGTAGAGGCCCCGCGCCTCCAGTTCACGGTAGAGTTGCACTTTCTCGGCGATCGTGACGCTGCCCGGTTCGATACGGCGCACGTCCAGCAGGATCTGGTCGATCTGCGGCGTGAAGGGCATGCCCGCGGGGTCGTAGAAGTCGGCGCGCAGAAACGGGTTGGGGTAGATGAAGATCTGCTGGCGCTGGCTCAGGTGCGGGTGGAAGCCTGTCTGGGCCGACACACCCGTTGCCGTGCCGACCAGCGAGTGCATATACACGCGCCGGTCGACCAGGCCGCCATCGCGGGCGACCATGGTCTCGACCATGCTTCGGCGCAGCGCCACCAGCCCCTGGGCCTGCCAGGCTGCGCCGATCAGCAGGGCGGCCAGGATGGCACTGGCCCAGCTCTGCCACCGGGTGTGCGGCATGTTCTGGCGCGAGCCATCGCCCAGCGGCCCAGCGGGAGCCTGAAGGCCTGCTGGGCCATCGTTGCGCAGGCTGTCCGCGCCGCCTGCCGGCGCCGGTGCAGGCCGGCCTGGCAGCTGGTTGCCCGCGGCTGGAGCCGCCGGGCGCGGCGTAGCGTGCAGGACATTCCGCCACGCCCCCTGGCTCCTGGCGTGGGCGGCTGCCCCGGCCAGCCGCGCGAGCCGGGCCGCAGCGTCGAGCGCGGCGGCGGCCAGCACGGCGACGATCAGCGCGTCGTAGTGGTAGAACAGCGAGCGCTGGCCGTCGAAGGCGCTGAGCAGGTTGATCGCCAGGGCCGGCAGCGCCAGCAGTACGTAGGGGCTGAGCAGTGGCAGGAAGGCGAAGGGCGCCAGCAACGCAAACAGGTAGCTGCCGGACCCGGGTGCAAGCATGTCGCGCAGCACGACCAGCGGGTTGGTCAGGGCAAACCAGGCGATCGCCGGGAGCGTGTCGCCGTAGTGGGCAAAACGCGAGACATGGAGCGACGCGCCCTTGCCGATCAGCGCTGGCACCAGCCACTGGGTGGCGAACAGGAACCAGGCGATACTGCTCAGCGTAAGGGCGAGCCCCAGCCGGCGCTGGCCGCGCAGGGCCAGCCATAGCCCGAGCCAGGCGGTGGTGATGGCGAAGTTCTCCTTGCACAGCACCACCAGCACGCAGCAGGCGATCAGCAGGCGCGGGCGGCGCGCCTCGGCGGCCCACAGGGCGCAGAGCAGCGCGCTGGCGGCTACGCTGTCGAGGTGGAAGTCGAACAGCGCCATGTTCTGGGTCGCCGGGTGGGCCAGGTAGGCGAGGCCTGCGGCCACGCCCAGCCAGGGCACGCCCCGCTCGCGCCCGAGCAGGTAGAGCGGCACCACAGCGAGCGCCACGGCGAGCACCTGGAAGAGCAGCAGCGCCCGGACATCCGGGATAAGCCAGTAGAGCGCGGCGAGCGGGTAGAGCGCCAGCGCGGCGTGGGAGCCGATCATCGTAATCCCGGCCCCGGTGCTGTAGTTCGGCATCAAGCGGCTGATCAGCCAGAGGGTCTGGTCGTAGAGCCCCAGGTCGTAGCCGTTGGTGCCGAAGTAGCGCTGGTTGGTGAGCGCGTAGCTGCCGATGAGCGCGCAGAAGCCCGCGCCCACGGCTGCGGCAGCCCAGGCCGCCGGGGGCCAGGGGCGGCGGGCCGCGGCCCAGGCCCGCACCGGCTGCGGCGCGCTGAGGCGCGCGGCGCCCAGGACCAGGCTCAGCCCGCCGGCCAGCAGCCAGAACCGGCCCGCGTCGGCGCGGAAGATCAGGGTCAGGACCAGGGCCGCCAGGCCCGCCGCGGCCCAGCCCAGGCCCAGGCTGACCACCAGGGCGGCCGTTGCCGCCAGCAGTGTGGCGGCCAGGGCGTAGGTCGCGACGGGCGGTGCGGGTGGTTGCGCCGCAAGCTCGATGGCCGTGAAGCGCAGACCGAGGGCGCGCACGTCGCCGGGCGCCTGGGCCTGCCCGGTTGCCAGGTCGAGCGCATAGCCGCGCAGCGCCGGGTCGCCGGGGGGGAGCAGCAGGTGCAGGTTGCGCCGTTCGTCGCCCACCGCCACCCGCAGCAACTCGGCGCCGCGCTGGTGCAGCACCAGTTCACGTGGGGGCAGCGGTGCGGGCGACTGGACGCTCAGGGTCAGGCGTGCGCCGGGCGGCAGCGGCTGTCGCCAGAAGAGGTTCGCCGCGGGGTAGGCGAAGTGATACTCGCCCTGGGCATTGCGCTCGACCGGGTAGAAGTCCACCAGGTCGGGCGCGGGCTCAAAGGCGGCGGCCTGCCGCAGCCCGCCGATCAGCAGGGCGAGCGCCGTCGCGAGCAGCAGTGCCCCGGCGAGCGGCCCGAGCGGCAGGGTCAGGCCACTGGCCCTGGTCACCGTGGACGCCGTTGTCTCGGTGGCGCGACTCATCCCGGCCCCCCGGGCCTGGAGCGCCACGGCGGGCGCAACTGGCGTACCTGGAAGACCGTGTACTCGTCGTCCTCATAGACCTGGCGCACGTCGGGCAGGGCGGCGGCCTGGTCGCGCCAGGGCTGGTCCGGTCGCATGCGTGCCCGGCGCACCAGCACCCACTCCACCCCCATCCGCTGGTAGAGCGGCACCACCTCCTGCAGCACCGGGAAGGCGATCAGCAGGTTGATATGCTCGTGGTAGGTTGGCGGAAAATAGGTGCCATAGCCTACCGCGATCGGCTTATGGTGGTGGCGCGCGTAGTAGACGTGGTAGCCGCCGATCGTGTCGGGCACCTGGATCACCGAGCCCGTGCCTGGTTGCGCGGCCAGCCAGCGATCCACGGCGCGCGGGCCGAGGGGACTCAGGGCCGGTGGCACCGAGACTGCCTCGAGCAGCACCAGCCCGGCCAGGGCCAGTGCGCCTGCCCGCGCCCAGGCCGGCTGGCGCCCAGGCCCCGTGAGCGCCAGGGCCGCCAGGGCCGCAACGCAGATCTGCACGTAGAAGGCCATGCGCGACCAGGCACGGATCGACTGGAGCACCGGCACATGCTCGTGGATGAAGCGCACGGGTAGCGGGATGCTCGTGCCACCCATGCGCAGCTCGGGGCCCAGCGCGACCACGAAGTTGACGCACGCGATCGCCGCCAGGGTCCAGGCCAGCCGCTCATGCCGCTGGCGCCAGAGGCCCACAGCGCCAAGGGCGAGCAGACCGATACCGAGCGAGACATACTGTTTGGGGCCGCCGATGGGCAGCAGGCCGCGCAGCGGGTGCCAGGGGTTGGGGTTGACGAAGTCGCCGGGCAGCGCCGAGAGGATGAGCAGGGTCTCGTAGGAGAAGCGGCGCTGCTCGTTGATTGCCTGGGCCTGGAGGAAGGGCTGGGCGTAGGGCGCTACCAGGGCCGTCACGATCAGCAGTGCGGCGAGCAACGGCCGCCAGTCCTCGACCAGCGTGCGTGTGGCGGCCCAGGGGCGGCGCAGCAACGTGTAGAGCGCCAGGAGCGGCGCCAGGGTTGCCCCGTAGTACATCGAGGACCAGAAGGCCAGCCCGAGGCCCACCGCGGCCAGCACCGCGTCGCCCGGGTGCCGCCGCTGCAGGTAGCCCTCCCAGCCGTAGAGGGCGAGCAGCACCCACTGGGTGCCGAGCTGCGGCAGGAGCCCGAACATGTGCGTGAAGCGGTAGACGCAGAAGGCAACGCCTACCACGGCCACCAGCGCCCCGAGCCGCGAGGCGCCGATCCGCTCGGCGTACAGCGCTGTGGTCAGGCCGGTGAGCACATACGAGAGGTAGATCAGGCTGTTGAAGCTGGCCGCCGGGCCAAAGGCTATGGTCAGAGGCAGGCCGAGCAGGGTATGGGCGGGGGTGATCTCCGACATGCCAAGCTCGTAGCCGGCCGGGTAGAAGCTGAAGGGCACGAAGGTAGGCGAGACGCCCCGCTCCACCAGGGCTTCGACGAACCAGTGGAGCTTCCAGGCGTACTCATAGTTGTCACTCGCTGCGCCGAAGATGTGGGTACCGAAATGCGGCCAGATCGGGATGAAGAGCACGGCCGCCAGCCCGGCGTAGAGCGCCAGCGCGGGCCACCAGTTCCGCCACCAGGTCCCGAGGTCGGCCAGGGGCAGGGCTGCGTCACGGTCCGGAGGCGACGCTGTGCCGGGACCGTTCACGGCCCTGCGCTGGCTCCCAAGGCCGCCTTTGTGGTCCGTCGAGCCCGCGTGCGCAGACGGCGTACCCGTAGCCGGGCGCTTCAGTGCTCCGACACGCGGGGTGCCAGCGACCCTGGGGTGGCCCTGGGCCAGGGGCGCGGTGGGCGTGCCGTCGCTTCGTGCACGCGCCGCCACGTGCCTGGCCGGGGGGGGCGGGCGGGAGCGTCCATCACGCCCGGTCGCGGGCGACGCGGTGTGAGCCATGGGCGCCAGCGCGGCCACGGCGAAGCCCGCGCCCATAGCGGCCGTCAGCGCCAGGGCCGACCAGCGCTCGACGAAGCGGGCGTCGCTCTGGCGCATGGCGAGGCTGATCAGCAGGAAGAGCGCCACCACCAGCAAGCGCCAGCCCCGGCTCACGCCGAGGCGCGCCAGGGCTGCTACGAGGGCCAGCGCCGCCAGGGCCAGGGCCACCGCCTGAGCGGGGGCCAGCCAACCCTGGCTGCCCATGGCCGACAGGCCCGCCACGAACACGGCCACGCCGAGATGCCGTTCGTCGCGCGCGGGGACGACGGTGGGGCTGCTGATGCCCACCGTGTTGGGTGCCCAGCGCAGGTCTGCGGCGGGCACAAGCAGGCGATACTGGCGCGGCGCGGCGTCGATCGGCAGTGTCGCCAGGTCGCGGCCGTTGACGGCGATCGTCGTGGCCACGGACGCGGGCGGTGGGGCCTGGGGCGCCGCGAGGCGCAGACGCAGGATGTGTGGCCCGGCGCCCTGGGCCGGCAGGCGGATCGTGGCCGCGCCGTTCGTCCAGCGCAGCGCTTCATCATCGGCGTTGATCTCGGCGGGGTAGAAGCCTGCCACGCTGCCGCGGTCGGAGGCGCCAAGCTCAAGGGTCGTGGCCCGCTGGAGCGGCGCCCGCGCAATCACCGTGGCCGCCAGGAGAAGCAGCAGCGCCACTGTGGCGAATTCGCTGATCACCCCGAGTTGGGGCGCGGCACGGCGGCGCGCGCTGCGCTGCGCCCCGTCGGCGGTGTGCGCGACCATCAGGCGCCAACCGCCTCCAGGCGGGCGATGATCTTCGCGGCGGCCCGGTCCCAACTCCATTCGCGGGCCACCACCGCGGCAGCGCGCTGCCCCACGTCCCGCGCCGCCGCGCGGTGCTCGTAGACGTAGCGCAGCTGGTGGACGAGGTGCTCGAAGTCGGGGTCGGCCCACTCGAAGCCGGCGTAGTAGGGACACTTGGCGATGGCGGGGATCAGCCGGGCGGCGCGCACCGGGAAGCAGATCTCCTCGTGCATGAACTCGGTCTGGGCACTCCAGGCAGTGGCAATCGTGGGCAGGCCGCAGGCCATGGCTTCGAGAATGGGCATGCCCCAGCCCTCCCCGCGCGTGGCCGTCACGAAGCAGTCGGCGGCGCGGTAGAGGCTGCCAAGCTGGTAGCCGGGCAACTCCTGGTTGTAGAGCAGCACGATCTTCGGCGCGTTGGGCGGCAAACCCAGCGCGGCGATCTGCTGGGCCACGTTCACGTCACCGTCGCGGTTATCGGTCTTCAGCACCAGCAGCACGTCATCGCGGTCGCTAAAGGCGGCGCAGTAGGCGCGGATCAGCACGTCGGGCGCCTTGCGCTCGCCCCACTCGAACACGGAGAGGAAGGTGAAGCGCTCGCTGAAACGCCGCGTCTTGATCGCGGGGTGAAAATAGTCGGGATCGATGCCCAGCGGAATGACGTGGATCGGCTTCGTCACCCCGCTGTTGCGGAAGGTCTCCAGGTTAAAATGGCTCGGCACCCAGACTTCGTCCATCAGATTGCACTGCTGGACCCAGTCGTCGGGGATGCCGGTCACCTCCAGCATCGAGAAGCCGATCCGGTAGCTGCCACTGTTCTTGTGGAAGGCGTCGCACTGGTTATAGACCACCTGGACCAGCGCGGTATCCTTGGGGCGGTGGCGCATCTGCTCGATGCGCGGGTCACCGCTGGGCTTCTCGGCGAAGTCGGTGCCATAGAGGTAGGCGAGGCGCGCATCGACGCCCTGGCGGTCCATGGCGAGCAGCAGTTGCTTCGACGAGGTGGCGTAGCCGGTGGGCGCACTGACCAGCGAGTGCCAGAAGACGCGGTGGCGGTAGCGGTTGCGGTAGTAGGGCTCCCACTTCTCCAGGAAGATCGCCTGCGAGGTGCCGTACATGCCCCAGAAGTCGACCTTGTTGAGCCGCGTGCTGACATTCTCGTGGTGGATCAGGCTCACATCGCCGGCGACGACGACCTTGTAGCCGGCCTGCCGTGCGCGCAGGCAGTAGTCGGTATCCTCATAGTAAGAGAAGAAGCGCTCATCGAGCCCGCCGATCGTCGCGATCACGTCGCGGCGCAGGTACATACAGGCGCCGACGATGCCCTCCACCTCGCGCACGCGGTAGTACTGGCCCACGTCCTCCTCGCCGCCGCCGATCTGCCAGCCCCAGAAGCTGTCGCTGGGCATGTAGGTGCCGGCGTGCAGCAGCCGGCCGTCGCTCATCAGCAGGCGGCAGCCCACCACGCCGTAGGCCGGGTCGCTGTGGGCCACTGCGCGCAGGCGCTGCAGCCAGTCCGCCTGGATGATGCGCATATCGTTGTTGAGCAGCAGCACATCCCAGCCAGGCGGGGCGGCGGCGATGCCCTGGTTGTTGCCGCGCACATAGCCCAGGTTCTCGCTGTTCTCGATCAGCTCGATCCAGTCGAGGGTGCGCAGATACTCGCGTGTACCGTCGCTGGAGCCGTTGTCGACGACGATCACCCGGTACTCAACGCCCTCCGTCAGCTCGCGCAGGCTTGTCAGGCACTCCTGGGTATAGTGGAGCCCGTTCCAGGTGAGCATGACGATCGCCACGGGCGGCATGGCGGGCGCGCCGGCTGGCTGGTTATTACCCGCCGGGCCTGCTGCCAGCAGCGGAGCGGGCGCAGGCGGCACGACATCCCGCGGGGGTGGGGGCACAGCGCCGGCCCGTGACGCGGTCCCGTCACGCTCGTAGGCCGCGGCCTGCCGGCGCAAGGTGCCGAGTGCCTGGCGGATCAGCGCGGCCTCAGCGCGCGGGCGGCCCAACTCGGGGAGCATGAGCAGGGCTTCGAGGTAGGCCCGGCGCAGCACGTGGGCGGTGCCGCCGCGGGCCCGCTCGCCCAGGTGCACAGCCTCGGCGGGGAAGAAGCGCTCACTCAGCTCGGCGATCGGGGTGTGCTTGAGTTGGAGGCGCAGCCGGTTGCGCTCGATCAGCGCGGCGTGCCGGTAATCGCCGGCGGCTCCGCTGGCACCCTCGCGGTGGGTCAGGCGCGCCGCGGGCACGTAGCGCAACTCCCAGCCGGCGGCACGGGCGCGCAGGCAGAGGTCCGCGTCTTCGTAGTAGGCCGGGTTGAAGCCCTCGTCGAACAGGCCGATCTGCTCCAGCAGTGCGCGGCGCATGGCCAGGGCCACGCCGGAGAGGAAGTCGGGCGGCGTGTCGGGCACGGCGGCGTCGGCGGGCTGGTTGTAGCCGCGGTTGCGCCCGTAGCCGAGCGGCGCGAGCAGTTCGCCGCCGGCGTGCTGGATGCGTCCGTTGGGGAAGAGCGCCAGGCAGCCGGCCAGGCCCACCCGGGGCTCGGCTGCCAGGGTGGCGCTGAGCGCGGCGAGCCAGCCGGGATGCACCTCGGTGTCCTGGTTGAGCACCACCAGCAGTTCCGCGCCGCCTGCCAGGGCCTGGCGCAGCCCGCGGTTGCAGGCCCCACTGAAGCCGAGCGCCCGCTCCTCGCGGATCAGCCGCACCTGGGGAAACTCGGCAGCCACCAGCTCGGCGCCCTGGTCGCTTGAGCCGTTGTCGACGACGATCACCTCGTCCGGCGCGGGCGACTGGGCCAGCAGCGCGCTCAGGCAGCGGCTGAGATGGCGCGCGCCGTTATGGGCGGGGATGATCACGCTGGTCTTCACCGCTGCTCCTCCGCAGGGCCGAGGGCGGCGGCCAGTTCGCGCAATTCGGCCATGGTCTCGGCCAGGGCCGTCTGGGCGTCGTCGATATCGGCGATGTGGCGGGTATGTTCCTCGAGGCGCTGGCCAAGCTGCTCGATCCGTTTCTGCAGCAACGTGAGCGCCTGCCGCGCCTGGTTGCTCACCTCGGCATGTCGCCGGTCGTCGTTGGCCGCCAGCGCCTGAATGGCGTGGACCACGGCGGCGTTGAAGGCGTTCTGCTGCTCGACGATCGCCTGGACATACCACTTCGTCAGGCTGTTGGCCAGTTCTTTGGCCCGGCCCAGGCCCGGCACCTCCGAGGTGAGCGGGCGCGGCTCGAGCTGCCAGAGCTCGTCGAGGCGCTTGATCGCGTCGTTCCGGGTATTGTCATCCATAGCATGTTCGTGTTTCACGGCAGCCGCGGGCCTGGCCGCGGTTGCCCCGGTGCGTGCCGGCCGGGTCCGCCGCGGGTCGGCCAGCCAGCGGCGGATCGGCGCGGCGACGCGGCGCCAGTGGTAGGCCGGGGCCAGTTCCCGCGCGCGCCGGGCACAGGCCGCCCGCTCGGCGTCGTCCTGCAGCAGCGCGACGATCGCCGCCGCCGTTGCCGCAATATCGCCCGGCGGCGCCACGCGCCCCAGGCCGTGCCGCTCCACCAGTTCGGCGGCGGCGTCACCGGCGCTTACCAGGCTGGCCCGCCCCGCCCACAGGTGATCGAGAAAGCGCGAGCGCAGCGCAGCATAGGCGTTCTCCAGCCCCGGGCGCCCCAGGCTGACCAGCAGGTCGGCCTCCAGCAGGAACGCGCCGCGCTGCGCGTAGGGCACCCACTGCGCGTAGAACTGCACCACCCCATCCGGCAGCCCCAGCTCCGCGGCGAGCGCCCGGGCAGCCGTGGGCATGCGCATCGGCGCGGCACCCCCCGGATGCGGCCCGGCCAGGAACACCAGGCGCGCATCAGGGACCTGGGCCAGCACCGCCGGCATGGCCCGGATCAGCGTCAGCGGGTCCATCCAGTCCCACAGGCCGCCGGTCCAGAGCAGCACTTTGCTCGTGGCAGTGAGGCCGGGCAGCACGCCGCGCAGCGTGGGGCCAGTGGCCGTGGGCGGGTCGTCCGGTAGTCCGAAGGATACCACATCTATCAGCCGGCGCAGCAGCGGGTCGGCGTCGGCCAGGGCCGGGGTGACGCGCCCGAGGGCGAGCAAGCCGCCCACAAAGAGGTCGCGCTGCCGCTCGGTGGCGCAGATGAAGGCGTCGCCGGCCAGCAGCTGGGTCTGCAGCAGGGCCGCGTCACGGGCGGCCTGCGCGGCCCGTTCGGCCGGATCGGCGTCGCGGAACAGCTCGAGGTTCTCCAGCGGCGTCGGGTCGTAGAGATCGAGCATGAGCGGCGCGGCCAGTTCGCCGAGCTCGGGGTGCCAGGCCAGCAGGTGGCCGTTGGCCAGCAGCGCCTCGGCCTGCGTGGTGAGTGCGGCCAGTGTGGCGCGATCGCCGGGCGTGTAGGTGGCCACGGCAAAGCCGGCCGGTGCCAGGTCGAGTGGGGCGGGGGCGGCGAGGGTCACCGTGGCCGCATCGCTGAGCGCACGGGCCAGTTCCCAGTACCTGATGCCAGGCCCGGCCATCTGCGCGCCGACGCGGTCGTGGCTGACGATCAGCAGGCGCATCAGGCGTGTGTCCCCTTGCGCGCAACCAGCGCCTGGCGCAGCACGGCTTCCATACGCTCCACAAAGCGCTCCAGGGTAAACTCGCGCGCCCAGCGGGCATGGGCAGCGGCGCCGAGGCGTGCGGCCAGGTCCGGCTCGCGCAGCAACTGCACGAGCCTGGCGGCCAGTTCCCGGGGATCTTCGGCGCGGAAGAGCAGCGCCTCACGTTCGTCCGCCAGGACCTCAGGGATGCCGCCGACCCGCGCGGCGACGATCGCTTTGCCGGCCGCCATTGCCTCAAGCATCGCCACCGGGAGCACCTCGTCGCGCGAGGGCAGGATCAGCACGTCGGCGGCGCACATGCGCGCCAGGGCCGCGCTGTGCTCCAGGGGGCCGAGCACATACGCCGCGGGGATGGCCGCGGCGAGGGGCGCCAACCGCTCGTAGAAGGGCCAGTCGATCACACTGCCGATCAGTTCGACCTCAAGCCGACCGCGCAGGTCTTCGGGCAGCATGGCCAGGGCGCGCAGCAGGATGTCCTGCCCTTTGCGTGGCTCAACGCTACCCAGCAGTACCGCCCGCAAGCGCCCGTCACGCGGCATGCGCGGGTCGGCGCGCAGCTCAGGCGGCGCGGCAACCCCGTAGGGGATCGGGGCCGGCGCCGGCCCGGCCAGCAGGTCGGCATAGCGCGCTGCCGTGGCCGCGGTGGGAAAGACCAGCGCATCGGCGGCGGCAAGGGCCGGCGCCACTTCGGGGCGCTCCTCGGCCAGGCGTCGCCCGAAGGCCGACTCGTGGATCCACCAGACGCAGGGCAGCCCGAGGGCCTGCGCCGCGTGCACTGTCCGAGCCCCGTGGATCGTATTGACCAGCGCCAGGTCGTGGCCGGCTAGCGCGGCGTAGGCTACCGTCGCATCGCCAATCAGATGCTCCACGACGCGGACGCTCACACCGGCCGCTGCCAGCCGCTCGCGCAGCGGCCCGTCGGCCGGCGCTGCCAGCGTCACGCGGTACCCCCGCGCTGCCAGGGCCTGCGCCAGTTCGCCCAGTATGATCGGCGCGCCGCTCAGGCCCAGGTCGTGGCTGATCAGGAGCAGCCGTGGGCCGGCAGACGCGCCCGCCTCCCGCTGCGTGAGCGCCGGGCCATTGCGATCAGCGATCGCGCCCTCGCCCGCCTGCGCAGCCTGTCCATCCGCGACGAGCGGCGCCCCCACGCTGGATGCTTGCTCGGCCAGCTTGCGCAGCGGCGCCGAGCCGCTGTAGTAGACCAGGCCGAAGTGGCGCAGGATCGTCGCCAGCCGCTCCAGCGCGTCCTCACCGCCGGGCTCGGCAATCGCCGGCACCCGCGCGACCGGCGAGAGATTGCGGCTGTAGTAGGGGTCGCCGGCAGCGATCACAGGCAGCATGCGCATCGTTGCGCGGAGCACATCAGCGGGGGGCAGCGCGAAGCCGCGCGAGGCGCCCTCATGGTGCAGCAGCCGCGCAAACGGGGTATAGACCACCCGGTAGCCGTGCTCTACGGCGGCGAGGCAGAAAGCAATGTCGCTGTAGCCCACCCGGTAGACCGTGTCGAAGCCACCCAGCGTCTCGAACACGTCGCGGCGCACCAGCATACAGGCGCCGGTCACCGCCAGCAGATCACGGTACCACTCCGAGGAGCCGAACGGCCCGTAGACCGGGCCGCTGGTGCCGTCAAAGAGATGGCTGCCGTGGCCCTCCACGCCCATGGCGATGCCGGCGTGCTGGGTGGTGCCGTCGGGGCGCACCAGGCGCGCGCCCACCACACCCACCTCAGGGCGCTCGGCCCAGCCCACCAGTTCGTCGAGCCAGTCGGGATCGCTGACCTCGGTGTCGTTGTTGAGGAAGAGCAGGCGCTCGCCCGTGGCACTGCGCGCGCCGTAGTTGTTTGCCCGTCCCCAGTTGAACGGCCCCGCGAGGTGCACGATACGCACCCGCGGCTCGGCGCGCAGTTCGGCGTACAGCGCTGCGGTGGCCGGCTCAACGCTGCCCGTGTCGACGAGCACAAGCTCGTAATCCGGATAGGCCGTCACGCGCAGGATCGAGCCGATGCAGGCGCGCAGCAGCTCCGCCCTGTCCCTGGTCGGGATAATGATCGAGACCTTCACGCCGAAGGTTGGCCAGCGCACGCGCACCAGGCCCTCAGCCGAGACCTGGACCTGGGCCCCGAGCGCGCCGCTGCGGGCGAGATGGCCGGCCAGGGCGCGCTGCTGCGCCGTGATCGCCCAGGGCTTGGCGGTGGCCTCACGGGCCGCTGAGCCGGGCAGCTGGCGCCAGTGGTAGAGCACCCGCGCGATGTGGCGGATCCGCGATGTGCGCTCAACCACCCGCAGGGCCAGGTCCCAGTCCTGGGCGCCGTCGGTGCGCGGGTCGAAGCCGCCCAGTTCGCGTAGCAACGTGCGCCGGAAGACACCATGCATCAGGTAGTTGGTGGAGAGCAGCAGGTCGGGCGAGGGCGCGCGCGGCTTGAACCAGGGGCTATGGCGCTGGCTGCCATCGGCGCTGAGCTTATCCTCGTCGAAGTAGATCACATCAGTGTCGGGAGCGGCGTTGAGCAGGCTGGCCACTTCGAACAGCGCATCGGGGGCCAGGGTGTCGTCGTGATCGAGGATCCAGACGAACGCGCCGCGCGCCAGTTCGAGCGCAGCGTTGGAGTTCGCGGCGATCCCGTGGTTCTCGCCCAGAACCTGCAGGCGGATGCGCGGTTCGGTGGCAGCGGCCCGCTCCAGGGCGGCGCGCACCGCGGGGTCGGCGCCGGCATCGACGGCACAGAGCTCCCAGTGGTCATAGGTCTGTGCGCGCAGCGCGGCGATTGCGGCCTCCAGCGCCATGACCGGCGGATCGTACACCGGCATGATCACGCTGAACAGGGGGCGATCGGCCAGGCGCAGTGCCGCGGCACGCTGGGCGGCCAGCGCTGCGGCGTCAGGCTCAAACGCAGCGATCCAGCGCGCGTAGGCATCCCCGCTTTGCTCGCGCGGCGGCGTGGGCGCCGCCTGCTGTCCTGGCGCGCTGTCTGCCCGCTGCCCCGGCTGGGGAGCGCCCCGGCGCGTCAGCGCGCGTAGCAGCCGCATCACCCGCCCGTTTTCCAGCCCGCGGATCAGCGCCTCCAGGCCGGCAATATGGGCGTTCTTGGCGGCAAGCTCGCCCTCGAGGCGCGTGGCATAGGCGCGCAGCTCGGCAGTCTGCTCGTGCAGCTCACGCGCGGCCCGCTCCTCACGCTCGCGCAGGCGACGGTCGGTGGCTGCGGCGTGCAGCTGTGCTGTGGCGGCGCGCGCCTCGGTGGTGTTGAGCTGGTCGCGCTGCTCCAGGGCCAGCTGGCGCAGGTCGCTATTCTCGCGGGCCAACTCCCAGAGCCGGCGCTCATAGTCGCGCACCACCCGTTGCGGCGGGTCGGCGCGCCGGCGGAAGCGGACCGCCCAGGGGGTGATGAACGAGGCGTCGAAGTCCAGGTCGCGGAAGAAGCCGTGACGGGCAAAGCGCTCGGCCCAGTACTCGGGTGGGTTGACGTTGAAGTGGGTCGCCTCCTTGTAGTCGAGCGGCGAGGAGGAGAAGAGCACATCGTCGCTGTGGGCGCAGAAATTGGCCAGCGCCGCTTCGGCCGCGGCGCGCGGCATATGCTCCAGCACCTCGATGCAGATGATCAGGTCATAGCGGCGCCCGAACGGCTCGGCGATCGAGCCGACACGCACATACTCGCGCACCGAGGCGTGGGCGCTGCTGATCGCAAACTCCGAGATGTCGATCCCCTCGGCGTCGACGCCACGGGCGCGCAGCTGCTCAACCAGCAGGCCCAGGGCGCAGCCGGCATCGAGCGCCGTGGCGGGGCCGATCTCGGCGACGATCCGCTCGGCAATGCCGGCAAAGAAGCCCATCCAGTGCGCGTCACGCTGGTAGGGCAGGCCCAGCCCGGTGGCGTAGTAGCGCTCGTCGAACAGCTTGTTGGCGTCTGGCAGGCTCACTGGTCGTCCCCATCACCCGCGCCACTGCCACTCCCCCGGGATGGCCACCAGGCCATAACGCTCGCGGCCGGAACCGTGCAGCACCAGCGGGTAGAGGCGATCGTGCAGATCGTAGACGTGGCTCTGGGTTTTGTCCACCACCGCGGCGCTCACCTGGTAGCGCCCGGTGTTGAGCGGCAGTGCAGGGATGCGGTAGTCGATGTAGCCGCTGCCCTCGAGCAGCGGGATCGGCACCGCGTCGAAGCCGGTATTGGGGCCCGTGAGCCAGGTGCCGCTCTCGTGGTGGATGCCCACGCCGAACACCGGCTCGCTGATCCGCCCGTGGGCGTGGTAGTGCAGGCGGATGGTCAGCGCCTCGCCGGTGTGGAAGACGCTGCGCTCCTCACCCGAGGCAGCCAGGAGTTGCACCCGGGTAATCTCCACCTCGCGGGTGCCGCGCCGGAAGGGGTTGCTCGCCGCGCCGGGCGGCGCGGTGGCCGGCTGCTCGGCAGCCAGGCGCGCCTGCTCCTGGCGGTTCACGTCGGCCAGGTAGGCGTCGATCACCCCGCCGGCGGGGCCGCTGGCCCGCACGCAGCCGTGGTCGAGCCAGACCGCCACGTCGCAGAGGGAGCGCACCACATCCAGCGCGTGGGAGACGAAGATGATCGTCTTGCCGGCGCGGCGAAAGCTGTAGATGCGCTCCATGCACTTGCGCTGGAAGGCCTCATCGCCCACGGCCAGCACCTCGTCGGTGATCAGGATGTCGGGGTCGACGGCGGTAGCTACGGCGAAGGCCAGGCGTGTATACATGCCCGACGAGTAGTGCTTGATCTCGCTATCGAGAAAATCGCCAATATCGGCGAAGGCGGCGATCGCGGGCAGGCGGCGCTCCATCTCAGCCTGGCGCACGCCCATCAGCGAGCCATAGAGGAAGACATTCTCGCGCCCGCTCAATTCGGGGTGGAAGCCGCTGCCCAGTTCGAGCAGCGCGGCGATGCGCCCGCGGGTCTGCACGCTGCCGCTGGTCGGCTCGAGGATGCGCGTGATCAGCTTGAGCGCGGTGCTCTTACCGGCGCCATTGTGGCCGACCAGGCCAAGGCTCTGGCCCTGCTCCACGCGGAAACTCACCTCGCGCAGCGCCCAGAACTCGTCGCCCGGCGGGCGCTGGCGCAGCAGGCCAATCACCCGCTCCTGCACCGTCTTGCGCTCGTCCTTATGCAGGATAAAGCGCTTGGAAACCTTATCGAACTCAATCACCGTTATCACCGTTATCACGCCAGACCCTCTTGCGGCCTCGCCGCACCTCGCCGCAATCAACTAGCAACGAGCAACGATGACTCCAGTTGTCCTTCGCACAATCACGAGGTACGTCATGCGTCGCTTCGCTCAGCATCGCTCGCCGTCTGGAGGCCGAGATCCTTCGCTCCGCCTGCGGCTCCGCTCAGGATGACCGATGGGGCCGCTCGGCTGCCAGCGGCGTTGCTATCTACAACTGTCGTACTACCGGCTATTACTACAGTTGTAGGTGCGCTCCCCGTCGGGCTGAAAGCCCTCGGCTACGGGGGGCAAAGCCCACCTTCGTGGGCTAAACAGGCCACGCAGGTGGCCTTCGCAAGCACTAGCCGAGGCGTTTACGCCGACGGAAACGGGTCATCTGCCGAAATACAACTGTAGTACTATCCCGTATCAGAGCTCCTCCCCAAAGCGGCGGCTCACCCGCTGGAAGACCCAGTAGCCGGCGGTGAGGTAGAGCAGCGCCGTAACGGCGACGCGCAGCACGCTGGTGAGCGCCGGCAGGCCGGGGGTGGGGATCTGGTCTACCGGCACCGGGCTGCCATAGAGCACCTCGCGGTAGAACTCGATCAGTGAGGCCATCGGGTTGAGCCAGCGCACCAGCCGCACCGCCAGGCCCTCGCCGAAGGCGCCCAGCGGGTAGATCACCGGCGTCAGGAAGAACCAGATGTTCACCACGATGCCCACCAGGTGTACGACATCGCGGAGGAAGACCGCCAGCGCGCCCAGCAGCAGCGCCAGCCCCGCCAGCAGCACCGTCTGGATGAGCACCAGCACCGGCAGGTAGGCGAAGCTCCAGGCGACGTTGAGCCGCCCGATGCCGGCGAGTTGCACCACGGCCATCACCAGCAGCATCATCGGCAGCGAGAGCAGATAGTTGAGCAGCGCCGAGAGCACACTGGCCAGCGGCAGCACCTCGCGCGGGAAGTAGACCTTCTTCACCAGTGCGGCGCTGTCGATCACGCTGCGTGTGCCGCCGATCACCGCTTCGGCAGTGTAGTTCCAGGGCAGCAACGCCACGATGATGAACACCGGGTACAGTGCGATGCCGCCTGGCATAAGCAGGCTGAAGACCACCACATAGACCAGCATCATGCCGAGCGGGGCCAGTTGGGTCCAGAGGTAGCCGAGGGCGCTACCCTTGTAGCGGGCGCGCAGATCGCGCAGCACGAGGTTGCGGATGAGCTCGCGGTAGCCCCAGATCTCGATCGCCCGCGGCATCAGGCCAGCGCTCCGGTCGACGGCCACGCCCACTGCGCCGAAGGCCGCCCCGACCAGGGCCGCCAGGGCGATCAGCTGGGGGATGTAGCGCGGCTCGGGGCTGGTGGGCAGGTTGGCGGCGACGCGGTGGGCCGCCGAGGGGCGGTCGGGCTCGAAGCGCGCGTTGTAGGTCGCCAGCACGTAGCGCAGGCTGGCCTCGATCGCCCGCAGCCGGCTGATCGCGCGGTTGCGCTCCGTGAGCTCGACGCGGGCCGCCGCGCTGGTGCTGGCGCACGTCGCCAGGGCCTGCTCGCGGACGCCGGTGTTGCTCACCCCGGTGGTGTCGCAGAGGGCATCGAGGGTGGCGTTGCGTGTATTGATCGCAAAGCGCCACAGATCGTAGCGCGCCTCCAGGGCGCGGGCCAGGTCGCTCACCTCCTCCTGGGGCAGGCCGTTGATCTCGCGCGGCGTCGAGACGGGCTCCAGGTCGCGGGACATGGGGAAAGCGCCGGTGCGGATGATCTCGCGCAGCAGGACATCGAAGGGCGTCGGCGCGGCGCGGCCCTCCGGTTCGAGCGCCAGCCAGAGCTCCCAGCCGAGCATATTGCGCAGGATCTCGCGCCCGCCCGCGGCCCGCACCTGCCGGGCGAGGCCCTCGGCCCCGGCGTCGGCCAGCGCCCGGGCCTCGGCGGGCGTGGGCGCAATACCGCGCACCTGGACCACCCCCGGCTCCTGCGGAACAAACTCGACCCGGTAGTCGGGCCGTCCGAAGCGCACATCGCCGCGCGCCAGGTACTCCTGGCGCAGCGCCTCGCTGGCGTCGCCGATCGCGATGTCCAGCCCGCTCACCCGCGGGGTCACCGGCTCGTAGATCGCGCCGTAGCGCCGCGTATCGAAGCGTGTCTCGGCGCTGGTCATGTAGATCAGCGGCTGCGAGAGCACGCGCGGCGCAGCCACGGCGATCGCGCCCACGACGCAGAGCAGCATCCACAGCCACTGGTAGAGCTTGAGGCCGAGCACCCGGGTGCTGAGCACGGAGACGTGCGCCAGCAGCCGCGCTCCCAGGCCGGCACGTTTCTCGACGGTGCTAGCCACAGGGCGCCTCGCCGGGGC
>Ga0272446_1001863_pt1 | contig 29877 bp, 23 predicted proteins | sample YNPCB0061_FD_194587 | JGI IMG/M metagenome (GOLD analysis project Ga0272446, IMG submission 194587) | Hot spring microbial mat communities from Yellowstone National Park, WY, United States - YNP-CB-006-1 | ecosystem: Environmental > Aquatic > Thermal springs > Hot (42-90C) > Sediment | place...
ACGGGATTTCTGGGATGGATGTAGCTGCTATAACACAAGTGTGTCCACATCAACAAATGATCACATTCCTGTTGATTTTATAGTGTGTTTTTCTAGACAAAAAGAGGCTTTCAGGTAACCGGTAATACAATTTAATTGAAGAATAAGCCTTTGACCTGTGTTTGAGGTTATCACTGCAAAGTGGGGCAAAAAGGAATGCAGTTCCGTGTTGCATCCTTTAATCTGTCCCGCTTGAAGCGGATACCCTGATTCAGGCTTGACCAGAGTGGCAACTGGTTATCTCGGTGCAGTCGAAACTGGTTGGATAAAACGATGGTTGGCCCTGACAAAACAGCGATCGCGCCACGTTTTTCCTCTCACCGGCATCCAGGGTTTGCCTGTTCCATCCAGGGCATTGAGCAACACTTCATCCGAGCCGCCTCGGTAGACTTCTGCTTGCAACCAATCGCCCTGGATGAATTGCCGCACAATGGGTTGATTGAGGCCAGGGTCGCGGCGGCAATTCAGTTGCAGAGCCACCACTTGCCAGAGAGAGCCTGCCATCAGTGGTGGTGGTGCTTGACCTTTTACGGGGGCTTCGTTGCTGTAGTAATCTCCCTGGCGATCCGGTTGGGGTAGGGGTGGCGCGGCCAGTGCAAGGGAACTGGCTGTGAAGGTGGCTAAGAGTAGCAGCCCATTTGCAGGCAGTTGAGATCCAGAACCGTTCCATCTGGTCACTGGGTGCTCCTTCAAGATTGGGTAAAGCGGGCAATCTCCATCCGGATACAACCGCGACCGCCAAGATCAGGATGGCAGATGGAGTTAGCGGGTTCCTCAGATGCACTAATATCCATTTTTCTTAAAGAGTTGCTTTATCGGAATCAAAAACTGTTGATCGACTCCTTGCTGGGGGAACACTATAGCGGTTCCTGATCGGACAAGGTACACTGGAAGCCTTTTTGGCCAAGCGTTACAGGCGTCGCCATGTACCTCATACCAACAAAAACTGCTATAGTGCAGCGTCAACTCTAGAAATTAGGGTTTGTAGTCAGCGCTTCAGCGCTAAAGCGCCGACTACGAGCCAATGGGTTCACCTTAAAATTAGGGTTTGACAGAACACTAGCAGGCATCTTAAGGGTTCTGGGTGCTGCCGGGATCAAACGGGAGTTAAACAAACCCATGTTGAATCTATACTCACCTGAATAAAGGAAAAGCTATGAGCAAGTGGAAGAATGGTGCTGCTGTTTGTCTGGGTCTGGTGCTGGTTGGCAGTAGTGCTTGGATAGAAGCGGCCAATGCTAAACCACCCCAGGCCAAAGGTCGTGGCAATCAATCCAATGCCTCGCCAACCACTCTGACCGTGCCAACTGGTGTCAGCCTGCCTGTTAGTGTGACCCTGCCTACTGCCGCCAGTGTGCCGCAAACCCTGATTCTGAGTAATTTGCAGCGGTTGTTAGTGATCGATTTAATTCGTGGCAGCAACGATGCCGGTCAGGTGTTGGATCTGGCAACCCGTACCCAGATTTTGAACCAGGTGGCCGCCTTGCCGCCGGGCATTCAAAAACAGTTGTGTCGGGGTAAGGGCTTACCACCAGGTATCGCCAAGAAAGTGCCACTGTCGAAAGCGGTGAATACCTATCTCAATCTGTCTCCTCGCTATGATCTGCTGGTGATTGGCTCGAATCTGGTGTTATTGGATCCAGCGACCAAAATTGTTCTGGATCTGGTGCCCAATATTTTGTAACTATTCCTCACACCAGATCAGGAAAGACCTCCTGTACCGCTGGGTGGATCAGGTGATGGTTATGAACGTTCAGTCCTTTGGCCAGGGCCGGATCTCGATCCAGGGCTGCCACGCCATAGTTGGCTAACTGGAGGACATAGGGCAGCGTGCTGTTGTTCAGAGCCTGGGTCGCTGTCCAGGGAACGGCTCCTGGCATATTGGGCACCCCATAGTGGACAATGCCCTCCTCCAGGTAGGTGGGGGCGCTGTGGGAAGTGGGGCGCACGGTTTCGATGCATCCTCCTTGATCTACGGCCACATCGACAATCACGGAGCCTGGGCGGATCCGGCGGACCAATTCACGGGAAACCAAAATGGGTGCTTTACGAGCCAGTAGCAGCACTGCGCCAATTAATAAGTCGGCACTGGGAACTACAGCTTCGATCTGAGCGCTGGTGCTGTAGAGCAGTTCAACCCGGGAGCCAAAGAGGGATTCCAGATAGGAGAGGCGATCCACATTCACATCCAGGATTTGTACCCGAGCCCCCAGACCTACTGCCATGCGGGCGGCTTCGGTGCCAACCACACCACCCCCCAAAATCACCACGGTTCCCGGTGTCACGCCTGGAACGCCACCCAGCAGGACTCCCCGACCACCCTGTTGCCGTTCTAAAAAGTGGGCTCCAAACTGGACGGCCAGACGGCCAGCAATGATGCTCATGGGCCCCAGGAGGGGCAGGCGCTTATCGGGTAGTTCGACCGTTTCATAGGCGATCGCGGTTACCCCGGTGCTGAGTAGATGTTCAGTCAAAGTCCGACTGGCGGCCAGATGCAGATAGGTAAATAACACTTGACCGGAGCGCAAATAGGGATATTCGGCAGCCAGCGGTTCCTTCACTTTCACCACCAATTCCCGATCCCAGGCATCTTTGGCAGTTGGAACAATGGTGGCTCCGGCCTGGGTGTAATCGTCATCACTGAAGCCAGAGCCAAAGCCGGCCTGGGTTTCTACAAAAACCTGATGTCCCTGATCGGACAGTACTCTGACATTAACCGGACTCAAGCCAACCCGGTACTCCTGGTCCTTCGTCTCTTTCGGTACACCAATTTCCATAGGAACCTCTTATTAGCGGTTTTCAGCAGGATTCTGGCCCGATCCGGTTCGCTGCTTTCTTTTCCTATCTTGCCTCAGCATCACAGTTCCGCCTACTGATTGCTAGTGTTCTGTCAAACCCTAATTTTAAGGTGAACCCATTGGCTCGTAGCCGGCGCTTTAGCGCTGAAGCGCTGACTACAAACCCTAATTTCTAGAGTTGACGCTGCACTAGTCAATCCCTACATCCGTTACCCGATCCAGGTATGACAGGTCTGCTTACAACATGCGAATGATGCGGGTGGATTTCCGGATGGGTTGAATTTAATAGGCTTCTTGTAGAATAGCGGCATCAATTTTCGCTGTTGTTTTACACTATTGCGGATACCTCATCGTTGGATTCCTATGGGTACACAGAGGCTGCACTGTCAGATTACAGGACTAATGGGAGTGGTTGCCCTGGGTGTGGGAGTAGCACCAGGGGTGGTGTTCGCTCAAACCGCGCCCGCTTCCCCGGTTACCCCGGCGGCCCAATCTGCGGAGGCGGCCCTTAGCCAGGGATTGCAATACATCCAGCAAGACAAGCTCGATTCCGCGATCGCGGCGTTCCAGCAAGCAGTGCAATTGAATCCCCGCATGGCTGCTGGTTACTACAACCTGGGCTTGGCGCTGCGACAAAAAGGGGATCTGCAGCCAGCGGCTACTGCCTTTTATCAAGCGACCCAGGTTGATCCGAATTTTGCGTTGGCCTACGCCAATCTGGGCGCTGCCTTACTGGAGGGAGGGAATTTTCCGCAGGCAAAAGATTATTTGCAGCGGGCAGTGCAGTTGAACCCTAATTTGGGGTTGGCCCACTACAATCTGGGCCTGGTTTTGCTGCAACAGCAGGACTATACCGGAGCGTTCGCATCCCTCCGCAAAGCCAGCGAACTGAGTCCCAAGTCGCCGGAGCCCTACTACTACATGGGTATGATCTACCTGCAACAACGCCAGATGCCGAATGCCAGGACTGCCTTCGAGCAGGCAATCAAGCTCAATCCGAAGTACGCCGAAGCCTATTACAACATTGGCACCATCCTGTTCACCCAGGGGGATGTGGAGGGGGCTCTGAAAGCCTTTCGTCAGTCGGCAGAGTCCAATTCCAATTACGCCAACGCTTACTACGGTGCTGGACTGGTCTTTTTGAAGCAGGGTAAATGGGCCGATGCCCAGCAAGTGTTGACCTATGCCAAGGATCTGTATGCCAGTCAGGGCAATACCCTGTGGGCCACCAAGGCGGATCAGCAGTTGCAGCGGGCTAAGCAGGGTGGGCCGTGATCAGGGCGATGCGGCTTTGCCAGGAGACGACTTGATTCAACCGGCGGCTGAATAAGTGGCGAATCGTTTCAATTTCTTTGGCGGTCAACTGTTGGGCCAGATGGTCGGCGTAGCTTGGTTGGGCGGAAGTGGCTGGGCTAAACCAGCGATCGAGCAGAGAGGCTGTGATCAGAATTTCGCTCTGGCTGGGTTCGACTTGCACTGAGGCTGTCAGTCCGGCCGTGATAAACCAGTTGGGGATATCTGTTTCGTCCCAGTTCACCATGGGGTCATCCCAGCGGGCATAGATGGCTTCCTCGGCCTGGATCCATTTTTTCAACAGTCGGGGATTGATCCCATCTGACTCGATCAGGTGATAGAGCCGCTGGGTGTGGCGGGGAATCGTTTCAGCTAAAACCAGTCGCCCATCCGATCGCAACCACGGGCGGAGTTCACAAAGGATATGCGATCGGTTTGGTTCCCGTAACAGAACATTTCTGCCCAGGATGCGATCAAAGCGCAGATCGGCGGCCTGCGATCGCAACTGCTGTGGTAACTCAGTTAGGGCTGTTTGAAGAATCACCGGGCGGCATAAGTCTGGCAGGGCGGCAGCCTGTTCCCGTAAAGCGGCGGCATCGGTTGCTGTCCAAGCAACGGCGTACACCCCACCCTCTGGCGCCTGGCGCACCGCTTCCCAAGTCAGTAGCCCACTGCCCGCATTCAAATCCAGGATCAAGTGGTGCCGTTGGGGTTGGGCCAGGGTAACCAGGCGATCGCGCAAATGGCCCAAGCGGTCTCCCGTCTGACTCAGGGTTCGTTGCAGCCAACGCTCCTGGGCCGAATCGAGCGTGCTAAAGGTCAATCCTTCCGGCAAAGCCACCCCTATCCCTTCCACCAGGGCTGCCAGTTGGGCTTCCCGTCGTTGCAGTACCTGGGTCCGGATGTTAGTCTCAAACCCCTGATCCGATGGTTGGTAAAAGACCTGCCCCTGCAGGCTGGTCGGCAAGTATTGCTGGGCTACCCAGTGTTCCCGATAGGAATGAGGATAGAGATAGCCGGAACCATGACCAAAGCCTTTTTTATCCCGGCTGCCATCTTTGAGATGGGTGGGCACATCCCCTTCCCGTTCCTTCTCAACCGTTGCCAGGGCTTCAAAAAAGGCCATTACACTGTTCGACTTGGCGGTGGTGGCCAGATAGAGGGTGGCCTGGGCCAGGGGATAGCGACCCTCCGGCATACCCACGTAATCAAAAGACTGGGCGCAGGCATGAACCACCGCCACGGCATGGGGATCCGCCATCCCCACATCCTCACTGGCCAGGATCAGCAGGCGGCGGAAAATGAACCGGGGATCTTCACCGGCGTAGACCATGCGGGCCAGCCAGTACAGCGCTGCGTCCGGATCAGATCCGCGCACACTTTTAATGAAAGCGCTGATGATATCAAAGTGGGCATCCCCTTCCTTGTCGTAGAGGACGGCCCGCCGCTGGATCGACTCCTCGGCCACGGCCAGGGGAATTCGGATCAGGCCATCGCGATCGGGGGAGGTGGTTTCCACTGCCAGTTCCAGGGCGTTTAACAGCGCTCGAGCATCGCCATTGGCCACGTTGATTAGATGGGCCAGGGCGTCGTTGTCCAGATGCACCTTGAGCTGACCATAGCCCCGCTCACAATCCGTCAGAGCCTGCTGCACCACTCGCCGCAAATCCTCTGTTTCCAGGGGTTTGAGTTGGAAAATGCGGGATCGACTGACCAGGGCTTTGTTAACCTCGAAGTAGGGGTTCTCGGTGGTGGCCCCGATCAAAATCACAGTGCCATTTTCCACCCAGGGCAGCAGGGCATCCTGTTGCGCCTTGTTGAACCGATGCACTTCATCTACAAACAGAATGGTGCGCTGGTTGTAAAGGCCCCGCTTTTCCTGGGCAGCGGCGATCGCCTCCCGAATTTCCTTGACTCCGGCCAGCACCGCATTGATGGCAATGAAATGGGCCTTGGTGGTATTGGCGATCACTCTGGCCAGGGTGGTTTTGCCAGTGCCCGGTGGTCCATAGAAGATCAGCGAGGAGAGTTGATCCGCCTGAATGGCTCGGCGCAATAACCGCCCCGGTCCCACAATGGCATCCTGCCCGACAAATTCATCCAGGCTGCGGGGACGCATCCGGGCGGCCAGCGGGGCTTCCGAGTCGATTACTTGCAAACGGTGTTGTTCAAACAGATCCATAAATTCTTGCTGCTTTTGCCCTGCGTTGATGCGTCCTTATGGGTTTCTTATCTTTTGGTCCTACTCTATTTTTTTACGATGAGGGTGAAGTGCATTCCGGTTGGGTACATCAGTCAGAAATTCCAGTGTTTTTCATCCATCTTTAGATTGAGAGAGATCTGTCGCCATGATTGCAGAACAGCAGCGATTACAAGAAGCCCGTGAGGGAAAAGCAGCCTGGAAACTGTGGGGCCCTTACCTGAGTGAACGCCAGTGGGGCACTGTGCGGGAAGACTACTCCAGTGATGGCAATGCCTGGGACTACTTTTCCCATGACCAGTCGCGATCGCGGGCTTATCATTGGGGGGAAGATGGTCTGGGCGGCATCAGTGACGATCGGCAATTGCTTTGTTTTGCCTTGGCCTTATGGAATGGCAATGACCCCATTTTAAAGGAGCGACTGTTTGGCCTGACCAATAGCGAAGGCAACCACGGTGAAGATGTCAAGGAATACTACTTCTACCTCGACAGTTCATCCACCCACTCTTACCTGAAGTATCTCTACAAGTACCCGCAGGCAGCCTATCCCTACGAGGATCTGGTCACCACCAACCGTAGCCGCAGCCGGGAGGAACTGGAATATGAGTTATTAGATACGGGCCTCTTTGACCAGGACCGCTACTTTGATGTCTTTCTGGAGTATGCCAAGGCCTCACCCACTGATATCTATATCAAGATCAGTGTGTGCAATCGGGGCCCGGAGGCTGCTCCGCTGCAGGTATTGCCGACCCTCTGGTTCCGCAATACCTGGGCCTGGGCAAATTGCGGGCCCAAGCCACTGATGGAGCAAGTTGAAGGGGGTGGCAATAGTGTGATCCACGCGGTTCACACCAATCCCCTGTTTCAAGACCTGGGGGATTACTATCTGTATGCCGAGGGGCCGGTGCCGCTGCTGTTTACCGAAAACGAGACGAACAATGAACGGCTGTTTGGCACGGCCAATGCCAGTCCCTATGTCAAAGATGCCTTCCATGCCTATGTGGTGGATGGACAAACGGCGGCGGTGAATCCCCAGCAGCGGGGGACCAAAGCAGCGCCTCACTATCAACTGACGGTGGGACCCGGCGAAACCCGCGTCATCCGGTTGCGGTTGTCAAACGTTGCTCCTGGCCAGCTGAGCCAGCCATTTGGGGAATTTGATGCCATTCTGGCAGCCCGTCTGGCGGAGACGGATGAACTGTATGATGCGATCGCCCCTGCTGCCGTCAAAGCTGACCGCGATCGCTACAATGTCATGCGTCAGGCTCTGGCTGGCATGTTGTGGACCAAGCAATATTTCTACTACGACCTGGAAGTTTGGCTGAATGAACATGGTCTGACTCCCTGGGATTCACCGGAGAAAAAGCGGCAGGTGCGCAACAGCGAATGGTTCCACATGTATAACGACGACGTGATTTCCATGCCGGACAAGTGGGAGTATCCCTGGTATGCGGCCTGGGACCTGGCGTTTCATATGGTTCCGCTCAGTCTGGTGGATCCGGACTTTGCCAAACAGCAACTGGACCTGATGCTGCGGGAAGACTATTTTCACCCCAATGGCCAGATCCCAGCCTATGAGTGGAACTTTGGCGATGTCAACCCGCCGGTGCATGCCTGGGCCACCTGGGAAGCCTACACCATTGACCGGGAACGAAAGGGCAAAGGGGACATCGACTTCCTGAAATATGCCTATTCCAAGCTGCTGATCAATTTCACCTGGTGGGTCAACCGCAAGGATGAAGGGGGCAATAACGTCTTTGAAGGCGGCTTTTTAGGACTGGATAATATCGGTGTGTTTGACCGCAGTTCGCCTTTGCCGACAGGGGGGCGCATCGAGCAGGCTGATGGTACTGCCTGGATGGTGTTCTTTAGCCAGCGCATGTTCCAGATTTCCCTGGAACTGGCTTTGCACGATCCCCTCTATGAAGACATGGCGGTCAAGTTTTTTGAACACACCCTGTGGATTGCTGGCGCCATGGATCGCATTGGCGATAACCAGGATGAGCTGTGGGATGAGGAAGATGGCTTCTTTTATGACATTTTGCGATTGCCGGATGGATCGGCCACCCGACTAAAGGTGCGATCGATGGTCGGTCTGTTGCCCCTGATGGCGGTCTCGGTGTTTCCGGGGGAAGTCTTTGAAAAACTGCCCAAATTCCGGGAACGGGCTCTGAATTTCCTGGAGCGCTATCCGGATCTGACTGCCGGCACCCATTTGCCCCATGTTCCTGGTTACAACGGCCGTTTGATGCTGTCGATTGTCAACGAGACTAAACTGCGTCGCATTCTGTCCAAAATGCTGGATGAGACGGAGTTTTTAAGCCCCTACGGCATCCGGGCCCTATCGCGGTATCACCTGGAGCACCCCTATGTCTTTTACCATGCCGGTCAGGAGTACAAGGTGCAATATCTGCCGGGAGATTCCAACACCGGCATGTTCGGTGGCAATTCCAACTGGCGAGGCCCGATCTGGATGCCGGTGAACTTTCTGCTGCTGCGGGCGCTGGTGATGCTGTATGGCTATTATGGCGACTCGTTTACGATTGAGTGTCCTACTGGCTCCGGTCAGTATATGACCCTGTATGAAGTGGTGATCGAGATCTCGGAGCGGTTGACCCGTATCTTTATCCGAGATGAGTCGGGTCGCCGGCCTGTCTATGGTGGAGCGGAGAAATTTCAAACTGATCCCCACTGGCGCGAACTACTCCAGTTTTACGAGTACTTCCATGGCGATAGCGGGGCTGGCATTGGCGCTAGTCATCAAACTGGCTGGACTGGCTGTATTGCTCGTGTGATTCAAGTGTTAGGGTTTCTCACCCAAGAGATGATTCTCAACTCAGCCACTGTGGGGGATGCCTCCACCTATCGGTGAGGCAGGGGGAGCACCCCGTCAGGTACCGGCAGGTGTTGGTTTCGCTGCAACTGTTAGCCGTCAATCCGGACTGCAGCTAGGTGAGACGACAAAAAAAACACCGCCGGTACAATAAATCGAATACTATGGACTATCGGCTGTTTTTGTATCAATAGCCACAGAAAATAACTAATCGATTGTTCTTTATCGTCCTATTTGGAGATTTGAAGATGAAACTGGCTTATAAACCGGCAGTCATAACTTCGCTTTTGACGATCGCAACTCTGGTTGGTTGCGCCCAGCAACAACCGACCGTTGAACAGTCTAAAACGGCTCTCTGCACCGCACTGGCCACCTATAACCAGGCGGTTGCCAGCCTGGAAGCCCTGGGTCCCAGCTCAACGGTGGGCCAATTGAGAGAGGCTCAAAAGGCTGTTAAGAAGGCTCAGGAAGGCGTTTCGGCCGCTGCAGCCAATTATCAGCAGATCAAAGTGGATACGGTGAAGAGTTCGGTAGATGAACTGGAACGACAAATTGGCAAAGTCTCGGACAAGATGACGATTAATCAAGCATTGCAATCCATCAAACCGCAAGTGGTAGGCGTGAAGTCCGCTGTGCAGCAAGTGAATTCCCAGTTGCAATGTCCGTAAGGATGGTTCACACAAACCATTTGATTCATTGACGAGGCGCGATGCCATCCGATAGGAAGCAGGTCTTTGTTCCAGGATCGGTGTCCGCCTCAGTTTTTGTATGGGCTATTATCAGCTACCCACCAGTGGTTCCCTGAACTCAATGTTGACAAATAGCCGTGAGGACAAGCATCTTTTGCCTTTCACAAACCGAACGTTTCGGTAAGGCTGTATCAATGTTCCCTCCCTGATCCCAAGCTATCCTTTACGCAGATCTCGTTCAAATCGCCCTCACCCCTTGTGTTCCCCTCTCCCAAAATGGGCGAGGGGAAAGAGTTTCCGGCTCCCCTTCTCCTTTTATGGGAGAAGGGGCTGGGGGATGAGGGCAAGCCAGACACGGCAAAGGTTTCACCGACTTTTGCGTAAAGGATAGGATCCCAAGCAGGCAGCGTATGAAGCTAATCCCAAAGGCGATAGTTCAACGGTTAATGCCTTATGCGATCGCGCTGGTAGGGGGCGTGTTCCTGATTCCCACACCTGCCCATGCCAATAGCTGGCCACCCATGGCCGTACCATTATTCTATTTACCGTTAGTCGCGTCAGTCGCGAGCTTTGGAGTGGGATTTTTATTCATTGTGCTGCTCGAAGCATGGATTTTAGCAAAACGGCTGCCCCTTCAACGACGGCCCGCTATCCAGTTTGTTGCAGAAGCCAACCTGCTTTCGACCATTGCTGGGCTGGCAGTTGTCCTGATTATGACCGGGCTGCCCTATCAAATAGGGTTTCCGGGTCTGTGGTCCAGGGAGCAAAGTTGGCTGTTCTGGGGAATTTTCATCCTATTTTTCCTAGGAGTCGGCCTCTGTACCTCTGGCTTTCTGAAGCGATTAACCCCATTGAGGAGTGTTCCCTTCCTGGTGTGGAGCATGGTGTGGGTGGCCATTCTGGTTGCCAATTTGAGTTTATTGGGTGTCATTGGCAATCTGGTTTTTACTCCAGGACCACTCATGATTGCTTTGAAACTGGTTGGGGTGGCGATCTACTTTTCGATTGGATTTGTTCTCAGTGTGGTAATCGAAGGATTTTGGTTAGCCCGTCGTTTACCAACCACCAACCAGTTAGGGAGCACTATTCTGCTGATGAATATCCGTTCATACAGCTATATTGCCATTCCTATCACCGTCATCCTACTCAGAAGCCGCTTCCATTGACGATGCCTGTCATCATACAAGGGTTCAACGGTTGATATAGCGTCTTCGGAGTTGCTGTTGCATGGCTGCCCCAACCGTGACATTGAGTTGAGCACCTAGCAGAACTACCAGAGAACTCCAGTTTAACCAGAGCAGGAGGACAATACCGGCGCTTAAGGTCCCATAGGTAACATTGAAGTTGCCAAAATGGGCCAGATAGATCCGCAGGAACTGGGACACAACAGCCCAGAGGATCGCGGCCAGAATCGCACCGGGTAACAATGGCGTTTCTGACCGCCAGACACTAACCCCATAGCGATATAGCACGATAAAAGCAAAGGCCACACAGCTAAAGGCCAGCAGCCACCGCAACTGAAACCAGATTTGCAAAATCTCAGTTCCTGGAATTTGAACCCACTTCAGACCAAATTTCAGCAGCCAGTCGCTAATAAAGACTAGAAATGAGGCCATGAAAATAAAGCCGACGGTAAAGCCAGTCAGCAAGATCGATATCAGTCTGGCCTGCCAGAACGGGCGCCGCCAGCGGAGTGGAATTTGATGAATCTGATCCATTGCCCCCATAGCCGTGCTGACCGCACCGGAAGCGGACCAGACGGCAATGATGATGCTGATCACCACCACCACCCGTCCTTCTGGAATTTGAATGGACTGGACGAACCCTTTAATCACTCGCACCACTTCGACTGGGGCGATCGGCAGCAACTGACGGACAACGAAGTCAACGGTATCGGGAGCAATATCCAGGGTACCGATCGCTGCTAGCAGGCCAATCAAGGTAGGGAAAAGGGCAAACACATTGCTATAAGCCATTTCTGCTGCCAATCCGGGCAACCGACATTCGCCACAGTCCCGAATGAACTGTGCCAAAACGGTTAGATTGAGATGGCGAAAGAACTGGCAAAAGCGGGACGACAACATAGGCGATCGCAGATCTAAATCTGGCTCACCCCATCATGCCATCGCTTTCCTATCCTTTCTCTTTGATCCCTCTGGGGTTGCCTGTGATTGAGAAACAATTGCAAACCAACAACCGATTTAAATTCAGCTATCGGATGTTTTTACCTATACGGTCCGGTGGCCCACTCTAGTTAATTAGTAACGAGATTGTTGCACAACCTCATTTGATGCCGGATCATCCCCCGGTTTCTCATATTCCAGGAAATCAGAAATTTCCTTTCAAGTCTGCAAACCCTCTTTGAGATCGTATTTTGGTGTTTCAAACTGTGTCTGAGTCCAGCAGATAAAATGAGAGAAATATTTCTAAATGTAAAAAGTTGGATTTTTCACTAATAAATATTGCGGTTGCTTGATTGTGTTGTTAACGTGTGCATACGTGTCGATTTTCGGTAGATGCTTGCATCAAGGAGGGTATTCCCTATGTCACCCATCTCAATGGCCGTTGTGTGTCCTGCGTGACCTCGTTGGCTAGCGTCTTGTCGTCACGCATCGTTTACTGCTTGATCTTCTGGGTTGGTCTTTCCAGTTTGTGTTTCCACTCTCAATCAATTAGTTCCCCTGGTTTGAACCATCCTGGTTTGCCTTTATCCGGTTCAGTTTTTTGTTAATTGTTCAGACTCCGATGATTCCACTTGATCATGCACTGCCTCTGTGGGCGCGATTGGAGATCGGTTGAGCTGACACCGGGTTTATTGACCCCCCTGAATTCCAACCGGGTTTGTCCCGTGGTGTCCGACTGGACTTGATCTCCGTTCCGCCAGTCGTTCGAGTTTTCACCTGTTTTTAGTTTTTCCTCTTAACAACGAGTCCTTATGTGTCTCGCTTCGCGGGGAGGGGCCAGTTGATTGAAGCTGGTTGCCTCCGCCTGATTTAACCGCGTGGTGGAGACCTTCACTCTGGAGGTGTTTGTCATGAATATTCAAGGTAAAGTGGCTCTGGTGACCGGAGCTTCCCGTGGTATTGGGCGGGCGATCGCGCTGGAATTTGCCCGTCAGGGGGCAACCCGTCTTCTGTTGGTTGCCCGCAACCGTCAACAGTTGGCCATTGTCACCACCGAAATCAAAGCGCTGGGTGTGGATGCGGTGCCCCTGGTGTTAGATCTGGCCCAGCCAGTCGAGGTGAACATTGCGATCGCCCAGGCATGGCGTGATCATGGCCCGATTGATATCTTGGTCAATTGTGCTGGAGTGGCTCACCAGGCCCCCTTCTTGCAAGCTCGCCTGCCCCATGTGCAGGAGGAAATTTCGATTAATCTGATGGGGCTGTACACGGTGACCCGATTAGTCGCTCGTCGCATGGTGGCGCAGCAAAATGGTGTAATCATCAATGTGTCTAGCTTGATGGGAAAACTGGCCGCACCCACAATGGCGACCTACTCGGCCACCAAGTTTGCCATCCTGGGCTTTACCCAGGCCCTCCGGGGCGAGCTGGCCCCCCACAATGTGCGGGTCATGGCCTTGTTGCCCTCCCTGACGGATACTGACATGGTGCGGAATCTGGACTGGTTCCGGTGGATTCTGCCCCTGACCCCGGAACAGGTCGCCAGGGTCTTGGTCCGTGGCCTAGAGCGGGAATCCTCCGAGATCCTGGTGGGCTGGCAAAGCCATCTGGCCGTTTGGGCTAACCGGCTGGCTCCCTGGTTCATGGAGAAGGTCTTGCAGATGGCCTCACCGATTTCCCGCAACGGGCAGAAGTCGCTTGCGGGGTGGGTAACGAATACGAAGTAGGTGAGCGGCTGATGGCTGACAGCCGTCAGCCGTCAGCTAAACTCCTACGGCGTTTCTGTGGATATTGCCGTTGGCAAGTAGTCCCAAGTTGATGGTCTGTCCTTACAGCTAAACCGTCAATCTAGGGGATGAGGCAGAATTGAGAAGACAGTTTGATGTGCGTGAAAACTTATTGCAATTTTGCAGATGGCTCTTGCATGTTGGATTAGACAGCAACAACGACGCCAGCGCTTTCCTGGGCCAGTCGATTGACGGCACAGAGGGCATAGGTTCCAGGTGGGAGAGTCGCACTGGTAGCGGTCGTCGGTAGGATTTGCTGCAAAATCCACTGCTGATTCTGCTGACGATAGAGGGTCCAGGCTCGAATCTCCGCGGTGGCTGGCCCCCAGGTTATTTTTCCAGAACTAGCCTGCACCTGGCCAGGAATGACCGGCGGGGATGCGGATAACCAGGGCATGGCTGGGACCAGGGCTGGGGTGCGGTAGGTGACGGTGCTGAAGCGATCGCGCACTCCCTGCCGGTTAGTGGTAAAAGCATCCATGCTAAAGAAAATATTGCCCAGAGCTAGTTTGGCATTCTGCTGTCGGGTTAGCTCCACCTGGAGTTCGATTTCCGACAATTGCCAACTGCGGCCATCCAACTGGGCCAGATTGTTGCCCGCGTACACATGCCGTTGTTTGGGATTGTTGTCTACCCACCACTGCAACAGAGCTGGGTAACTCTGGGCTGGAGCATCGGTGCGCCAGTAAAGTTGGGGGGCTAGATAATCTACCCAGCCCTGTTGTAGCCATTTCAACGAGTCAGCATACAGTTGCTCGTAGGCGTCCAGCCCCCGCACTGAGGGCGGTTGGCCCGGTCGGTAAATGCCGAAGGGACTGATGCCAAACTTGACTGTAGATTTGGTCGAGCGAATGCCGGTAGATAGGCGTTGAATCAGTTGGTTGACATTTTCTCGTCGCCAATCCGCCAGGGCTAACTTGCCACCGGCGGCCCGATAGGCCTGATAGGTCTTGCTGTCTGGAAAGGTCTGCCCAGCGATGGGATAGGGATAGAAATAATCATCCAGGTGAATGCCGTCTACATCATAGCGGCGCACCACATCCAGAATTGTGTTGTAGATATGGTCCTGGACGACTTTGGCGCCAGGGTCCATCCACAATTGATTGCCCCAGGGATAGACCACCTCCGGATGGGTAACCGCCAGATGGGGACGCACGTTGACGGTGCTTTTTGTGGTGCGGGCCCGGTAGGGATTAAACCAGGCGTGCAGTTCCAGGTTGCGCCGCCGACATTGGGCGATCGCAAACTCTAGGGGGTCATAGAAGGGATTGGGGGCTTTGCCCTGAGTCCCTGTGATCCAGTGACTCCAGGGGGCCAGACTGGTTTGATACAGCGCATCCCCCTCCGGTCGGATTTGCAGGATTACGGCATTGAAATTCATCGCCTGTGCCTGATCCAGCAGGGCGGCTAGCTCGGACTGCTGCTGGGCCGTCGATAACCCCGACTGGGAGGGCCAGTCCTTATTCCAGACGGAGGTGATCCAAACGGCTCGAAATTCCCGCCCGTGACTCACTCGCACCGTTGGTTGCCAGCGAACGATCGCAGGGGAGGCAACGGCTGCTGCCTGTCCCTCATAGACCAATCCCTGATAGATGAACGCGGCCACTTCGGCGCGGGTGGCTGGTTGGTTCGGGCGTAACCGTTGGCGTTCTGGATGGTTAACCACCAGGCTTGCTGTGGTGGCTTTGGCGATCGCATCCCTGGCCCAATCAGGAATTTCGCCACTGTCCTGATAGAAATCCGCCAGGGTTGTAGTCTGGGCCGTGGGTAGTTCCAGCCCACCGGACAAGGCGGCCAGGGCCTGTACCCGTGGAATTGTTTCGTGGGGCCGAAATTGCTGGCCCGGATAGCCACTTAAAAATCCCCGTTCATAGGCTTGTCGGATCGCCGTTGCGGCCCAAAACTGGTTGGGCACGTCCACAAAAGGGACATAGGGCCGCTTAGTCGGACGGGGAAAAGCGGCTTGCAGCATGGCGGCAAATTCCGCCCGACTGACGGTGCGATCAGGTTGGAAGGTGCCATCTGGAAAACCGCGAATCACATTCTTCTGGGCCAGCCCTTCAATAAATGGCCGGGCCCAATGGGACTGAATATCTGAAAACCGAGAAGTAGAGGCAACCATGGGGACTGCGAGAAAACTGCCCCTGTTGTAGCAGATCAGGTGTGTTTGATCACGGCGATCTCGTCAGTCTCTAGGACCCTATTGGCATGGCGCGATCGCGCGATAGAACTAACCCATTCAGCCACTAAACCATCAGCCAGAAGCAGAAGATGGTTAACCCACCCAGCAGCAGCAGGTGGGGCAGATTACTGAGCCAGGGACGGTTGGTAATCCGCAACAGGGGATACACCGAAAAGGCTAAAGCAGTGAGGAGGGTAAATCCTTGCAAAAACTGGGCTACATCCAGGCTCCAGGTCAAGGTGGGCAGACCTGATGCCTCGAAACCGACGGTACGAGCCAAGACGGGAAGCAGGTTGCCCGCTTCTGTGATTGCTGCTGGGATGTAATGGGTCAGATTGGCCGCCAGGGTAAAGGGCAAGTAGGCATAAACGATGGTGAGGTAATCCGGCAACTCTGGATCCAATAGACGGGCGATCGCATGGGTCAGGTAGGTCAACACCAGTGGAATGCTGAGCAACCCCACTACAATCGGCATGCTGCTCCAGAAATGAGCCGCGTCCAGGGGCGCTGCGGCAAATCCCAGGGCCACCAAAATGGTATCGGCGTTGTGCATCCACACGCCGCCAAACAGGAGCAGTAACAATGCAACTTCGGCCCAAAAGCCCCGGTGATGGTCCAACAAATCTGAGGCTGGGAAGCGCAGGTTGAGTTGGGCCGATCGGTTGGGACAGGCTTTCAGACAGGTCATACAGAACATACAGTCCCGATTGTCCTGCAACTGTGCTGGATGGGAATAGAGGGGACAACCGCCTGTGGCCTGGCCCTCCATCGGCAGGGGATTGGCAAAATTAACCGGAGTGGCTGCACCGCCCTTAAAACAACCAAAGGTGCTGCACTGACTGCCACAGACCTGCTGCATCGATCGCAACTCTAGCATTGCCAACTTGGCAAACAGGCCATTCATACCGCCGATGGGACAGAGATAGCGGCACCATAGCCGCCGCTCGTAAATCAGACTAAAAATAACGGCTCCGGCTGTAATAATGACCAGCAGCCAGGCCGACAGATAGGCCCGGTGGGGCAGGTCCCACAGTTGTTCCCATAGATAAATCACCAAAAAGCCAGCAAACAGAATCCAGCCGCCCCAACGATTTAGCCAGCGGGTGTTCCAGGGCAGTTGCTGGCGTGGCCACACCCACAGCGAGAGCCGACGGAGCCATTCGCCGGTAACCATAAAGGGACAGACTGCGCACCAGAACCGGCCCACAAAGGCAAACAGGAACAGGGTCAGCGGCCACCACCAGGCCCAAAATAGGTTCAGGGTGATGCTATCCTGTCGCGATTGGGGACCGATGAAGCCCAGGATCGTGACGGGGACAAACACGGCCATCATGATCACCCAGATGCCCTCCGGAAACCAGCGGCTGAGGAACAGGGGTCGGAGCCAGGGAACATGGGTGAGCAGATCCAGGCGAAAGGCATTTTTTTCCGACTGAACGGACCACAATACCTGTTCTGGAATGACAGTCTGACTGGCGGGGGTCATGATTACGGCTCGTTGCAAAATGGCCGCCAGTTCGGCCAGATTGCCGGGATAGTCATAGCTCAGCAACCGGCGGACATCGGAGGGGTCCAGGTGCAACTGCGATCGCTGTTGTTCCTGGCAAAAGTGACTCAGGAAGAAGCGGGCGAACTCTGGAACATCCACTTTCCGTTGGGTCAGGGGAAACAACTTGATTGCCATGGCATCCACTTCTGGCAGGTCCAGGGGCTGGGGGGAGGCCAGAATCAGCCGAACCCAGGAGGGCAGCGGTTCTGGCGGCGCTGGTAATGACCGTTGGGCTGGATTAATTCCATGATGCGGTAGGACACAACCTGTTTTGAGATAGTGAATCAACCGATCGCGATCGTTGCCACTCAGAACCTGCACATTGTCCAGCAGCAACGTTCCGCGCTCCAGCAGATCCAGGATGCCCGGTTGTCCCCCTACCCGGCCAAACAGGGGATCGGTATCCAATTGACCGTCTGGCAAGTGGGGTAAGCGGGCGCAGTCCAATTCGGCAAACGGTTGGGCCGCCAGGCCAGATAGACTGTGGATTAACCCTGCGACAAAGGTCTTGCCGGTGCCAGCGGCAGCCTGCAAAACCACTGGTTTCAGGTGACCGGCTGCCTGCTCCACCTGCTGTGCTAACTTTTGGGCCGGTTTACTGCTGCCCAAGATCTGTTCGCCCTTGGGCATTGGCCGAATATAGGGTTGAAGGCCCTGAATCCGTAGCTCTTCTCGAGCAATCCGAGTCGTAAAAGCAGCCAGATCCTCCGCCAGTAAGGCATTAATCACATGCTCAATGGCTGGATGCTGCTGCACCAGTTGGCGAAAGTCAGCCTGGGGCAGAAACCAGAGTTCACAGGCCGTCAGGGTGATGGCAGTGGTCTGATAGGTGGCTGTTCTTGGATCCGTCATAAGGGCGGCATAGCCAAACAGGTCACCGGCATTGCGGTAACGAATCAGCGATCGACCAATGGGGGAGAGACGATAAATCTCAACCGTGCCCCATTTGAGTAAATAGAGACCTGCTGGGGGTTGTTTTTCCTGATAGATCAGCGTTCCAGCAGATAGACGAAAGGGCTGTAGGGACTGAGCCAGGACACTCAACACAGCCTCCGGGATCTGGCCCCAAACCCGATGAAAACTTAACCAGTCCTGACAGTCCAGCCTGCTTTGAGGATCCGCCATCTGGGCGCCATCCAGCCGCACCCCTAACGGTGGCAGTTGATCGACCGGCGGTGAAACAGTTGAATCCACGACAAAAACTGGATGGAGGGATAGTGATACGATTTTGCTCGCTCCATCCCATTCTACCCATTCGCCTATCGCACACTCTGGCTGCGGGCAGCGTCCAGTCGGGGCTGACTAATCGCCAGTCGGGGCAATCGGTGTTTGAAACCACACAAAATTTCCCAGGAAATGGTTCCCAGCGTACTGGCCCAATCGTCAGCTGAAATCGTGTGGCGGCCATCCTGGCCCAGCAGGGTCACCACTTCACCTTCCTGCAAATCCGGCACTGTGCTGACATCCAGCATCAGTTGATCCATGGTAATTGCACCAATCTGTGGCACCCGCTGCCCCCTGACCAAGACGCTCATCCGATTGGAAAGGTTACGTGGCACCCCATCGGCATACCCGATGCCGATCACGGCCAGCCGCATTGCTCGATCGGCCACAAATTGATGTCCATAGCTGACTCCAGTGCCAGCCGGAATAGTTTTGACCTGGGTCACGCGGGCTTTTACCTGGAGGGCTGGTTGCAGAGCGATCACCGATCGCAGAGGGTCGGAGGGATAGAGGCCATAAATGGCCAAGCCGACTCGCACTAGATCGTAGTGTAGGTTGGAGTCGGTCAGGGTGGCGGCGGAGTTGGCCAGATGCAGTTTGGGCGGCGCCACACCCGCGGCCCGAATTTGGCCGATCGCCCGCTCAAACCGCTGCTGTTGTTGGCGCAGGGTTGTTTGATCGGGACTGTCCGCCGTGGCCAGATGGGAGTAGATACTGGCAATCTGCAGGTGAGGCAAGCGCTGAACCAACTGGGCAAACTCGGCTCCTTCCTGCCAAGGACTGCCCAACCGGGACATGCCCGTATCCAGTTTCAGATGGACTGGCAAAGGGAGAGGCACAGAACAGCCAGCCAGGGTTTCGGCAAACACCAGGGCTTGCTTGGGGGTGCAGAGGGTGGGTTGCAGTTGCCAGTGGGCGATCGCCCGGATCTGATCGGGGGTATGGGTGGCGCCCAAAACCAGAATCGGCGCTTCGATGCCTGCTTCCCGCAGTTCAATGCCTTCGGGAATGGTGGCCACCCCCAACCAGCGAGCGCCTGCTTGCAGCACAGTTTGGGCGATCAGAACCGCCCCATGACCATAGGCATCCGCTTTCACCACCGCCATCAGGTCCGTTTTAGGCCCCAGCAGGGTCCGGATCTGTTGCACATTCTGGGCGATCGCTGCCAGATTCACCTCCACCCAGGCCCGTTCTCGTCGCATCAAGGAAAGATTTGGACTCTGATCCCAACTCAACATAACCACCCACTCCTCGATTCACACCACCAAAACAACCGTTTACCTGATGAACCTTGATTCAGAAAAACTGAACTCCTGCTTGCTTCCCTGGTATTTGCCTGAAAGACCACCGAATCAGGAGCTATCAACGGTCCGCTAGAAAATTTAGCCTAATCCTACTCCGAGTCCTGCTAATAGACTCACCCGACTACAAATTTTTATGACCGGGTTTCCGGAAAGGTTACCATCTATGCTGCATCTGACCTAGACAGCCTCATTGGCGGATCACCGAAGCAGCCAGGCAGACAGGTTGTTTAGTTTTAAGCAAAAGGTAAGGATCAGCCTGTCCCCTGGCTAAACGTCCCCTGGCTGGGTTGCCATCATTCTGGATCGCCCGATTTAGGCTGGGGTGCCGTTGGCTTTGTGGGCAGGGTTTTCTGCTGGATGGGCTCTTTCAGAACAAACCCAATCCGACCCTCTTTTTCCACCAGTTCTCCCCCCAAAGCTGCAATTTCCCGCTTCGCTCGCGCCTGGGTGTCCTGGTCCTTAAAGGCCAACGCCTGGGCATAAACATCGGTCCAGGCCTGCAATCGCACCAGCACACTATTGGGATCGGTGCGCAGAAAGTCGGCAGCTTGCTGGAAGACGGGGGTCAATTTCTGATAGGGAGTTCCCTGGACCCACTGAGCCGCCATTTCATGGGAGTGGATGGAACCCGGAATGTCTCCCAACAGAATCAGTTGATCAATCCCCATTAAGCGCCAGATCTGAAACGAGAGTGGATTGATTTTGGGCGACAGGGCTTCTGTCCCCCGTTTCATCAGTTGAATGGCCGCTTCTGGCTGACCGGCCTGGTAAGAGACACTGCCAGATAGAAACAAGTAAATGCCTAAAAAGCGGGGATCTAGACGAGTAATGATATCGAAGTAGGCCGGACTCAAGCCATAGCCGGTTTGTCTCCGAACATCCATATCCCCGTCGTACTGTAAAAAGTTGAGAAAGACCCAATCGGCCAGCAAATTATTAAAGCCAAAGGTGGGTAGCTTTTGTAAAAACCTGAGCCGGGTTGCTTCCTGCTCCTCCGCCACCTTGGGATTGGTAACCCACATGGATGGGCGGGCCAGTTGGGTCCGCTGCATTTGGATCACACCAACTAGGGCCGCTACCGCGATCGCAACTTTGGCGGTAGTCGGCAGCCATTTCCTACCCCATTCCTTGTGACGCCTGACCATCCCCGGAGTACCGTAAGTTTCTGCTCCATTGTATCTGCCAGACCCCGATTTGCTGGCTGGTGACTAAGCTCGGCTGTCTTAGCATTTCTTCGTTAAACTAAACATAAATCCTCCAAATCGGGTTTAGCAAAATTTACATTCTCCCCCCTATGCCAATCTGGATGGATTCGGTTAGATTGTCGGAAAGACTAGCGGATGCGTCCGAGCCGATACCCCCTCAGGGATAGTCTAAGGACGTTCTGTCTGGCAATTTCGCGCTCGAAGATCCCTGGGACACTGCTCAAACTGTCATCTATGTAATAGATTCTCTCCCTGCTGCCCGGTTATTTTGAACGCAGACTCAAAGTAAAGTTCGCTAAATTTCCTGCCGTGACAGTCTTTGACTGTAATCAGCGATTAAGTGTTTGTAGTATCTCAGCAGAAGGCTGTTTAGCTCATTGTCTGCTGCCTTAGCGGTTATAACGTTATCTACTGCCTAATACACCTCAATGAAACTATCCTTGAAGCGCCGTACCTCTCGTCAGTTGGCTTTGTTTGGTGGAGCCGTTATTGCAACTGCTACATTAACCCTGTTTGGTCCTGGTATGACCCGTGTACGGGCCGCATTGCAGGATAGCCCCAAGAATGTGGTTGATGAAGCCTGGCAGATTGTCTACCGCGAATACGTGGACGGCAGCTTCAATAACAATAATTGGCAGGCGATCCGCCAAGAGCTTCTGAGCAAAAACTACACCACTCGGGAACAAGCATACGCCGCTTTGAAAACGGCCCTGGAAAAGCTGAAAGATCCTTACACTCGGTTCATGGATCCTAAGCAATTTGAGGCATTGACCAATCAAACCTCCGGTGAGTTGTCAGGGATTGGGGTTCGTTTAGAAGTGAACGAACAAACCAAGCGTCTAACCGTTGTGGAGCCGATTGAAAATTCACCCGCTTCCAAAGCTGGGATTCGCTCGGGCGATGAAGTTTTAGCAATTGATGGTAAGTCCACCAAAGGGATGACGGTGGAAGATGCTTCCAATCTAATTCGGGGAGAGGCCGGTACTAAAATCACCCTGAAGATTAATCGCAATGCCCAATTGCTCAGCCTGAACCTGGTGCGGGCTCGAATTGAATTGCCAACTGTGCGCTACAGCCTCAAGCAAGAAGGCGCCAGTCGGGTTGGTTATATCCGTCTGAATGAGTTCAGCGCCCACGCAGCAGAACAGATGCGGCGGGCAATTCAGGATCTGACTGCCAAAAATGTAGAAGGTTTCATTCTCGATCTGCGGGGTAACCCAGGCGGCCTGTTGCAGTCAAGCATCGACATTAGTCGCATGTGGATGGAACAGGGGCCAATTGTGAAAACAGTAGACCGCCAGGGTCATAACGAAGATATTGCAGCCAACCAAACTGCGATGACCAAGCTGCCTTTGGTTGTTTTGGTAGATGGCAATTCGGCCAGCTCTAGCGAAATTTTGACCGGTGCGTTGAAAGATAACAAACGGGCGGTCATTGTTGGTAGCCAGACCTTTGGTAAGGCTCTGGTGCAATCGGTGCATTCCCTGTCCGATGGGTCAGGTCTGGCAGTAACGGTTGCCCACTATTACACCCCCAATGGCACTGATATCAGCCACAAGGGGATTGAACCCAATGTTAAGATTGACCTGACCGATAGCCAGCGGCAATATTTGGCGACCAATCCCAAGCTGATTGCTACCATGGACGATCCCCAATACGCTCGTGCCTTGTCGGTTTTGCAACAGGTTGCTAAGAAATCTCCCTTGCCGACGGCTTCAACTCAACAGGCCATCACACCCAATACGACCAAGCATCAGGAATAGAGACTTTTAATTAATAGAGTTGTTGGGTAATAAGCCTGAAAATCCTTGAAAGCCTCTCCTAGCAAGCATTTTAGCGGTTTTGTCGCAAAATCCTTGAAAGCTAGACTGTATAGGGGTTTCAGCGATTTCAATCACTATTTCCCAACAGGTCTAATCTGTGATTCACGGTTGATGGATGGGGAACCAGATCAAGCGGTCCCCTTTTTGCTGGTTATACACCACTGCAATGAATGGGGCTCATACCGATTTGATCTGATGCTGCATAGAATTTACCCCACCGCCTGCGGCACCTCCCCTTGGTAAGGGGAGGTTGGGAGGGGTCAGATAATGCTCATCATTACAGAGAATTAGTATCAGGTGTGACCATTGAGGTCTTGTTGCAACCACTGATCAACGGGTTGCCCGTCCTTGCGACGGAGTTCCACTTCTACGACCATGACTTCACCCGAACCGGGCGGTGCTGGGCGTTGATGAAACAGGATCTCGTAGTTGCTTGGGTCTTCCTTCCTTTCCCTGAGCCATTCCTGGACCTTGAGGGGAGCAAAAAGGGACTGGCCCTGCTCATACATGCGGGTAATCTGCATTTGTAACGTGTAGGGGTTGTAGCGAGGCATCGCAAATCTCCTGGTGGCATAGGAAAGGAAGAACGCATTTTGCGGATTGAATGGGCTACTTGGCAATAAAGTGAGCCCAGACATTGCCATCCGGCCCGCAAACTCGGTCCATGTAGCTATAGGAATATAGCAAATGTCCTCCCTGGGTATTGGTGTAGCCAGTTAAAGCATTGCCCCAGGGATCGTGGACTACATAGCCCTGAGCGTTATAGCCAATCACACAGATAATATGCCCACTGGCGGTGAAGTCGCCAGCCAACACTACCGGCCGCCGATTCATCAGCTCTGTTTTAACATCGGCCCATTTACGGGTGGCGGAAAAACTGGTCTTAAAGCCATAGCTCTGAATGAGACGGGTCAGAACCGAGTGGTCGGTTTGGGAACCGGCTCCATATTTCTGCAGACACCATTGCAACAGTTCATCCTCCAGTTGTCTGCCCGATTTGGAACGAACTCCGTAGTAATACATAATCATCGCAATCGAGGTGACGTTGCAGGTAGCCCAGGAATAGCGGGGGTTGTCCCGTTGGGAGAAATAGGGAACGGCCAGTTCAATTTGGGGTGGCAGCACTTTCAGTACTGTGCTGCCCCGCTTCATCTGGACAAAGTTGGGGAAGACGTAACCGGTGTTGCCAAAGCCAGGCAGTTCCTCGGTGAGGGATACCTTAATGTGACCGCTTTCGATCGCATAGCTGGCAACGCCATACACTTGCTGAGCTGGAAAGTTATATTTCTCGTTGGCGGCCAGTTTGGTGGCATCAACGGGGCGTTTTTTGATCAGCGTGCTGCTGATGGCTGTGATCGTCAGCGCATTGGAGGCAAAGGGAATAATCTGATTGCCTTTTTTTAGCTGTGCATGCTGCCAGTACACATAGCCCGTGTTGCCAAAACCAGGGATTGGTTTAGCCAGGGTCACCCGATAGTGGCCCTGCAAGCAAGCATATCCGGTAATGGCTAGGGTCTGGCCTTGGCGTAGTGTTACCTTTTGATCAGCCGCCAGGGTTGTTGAATCAGCCAGACGGGCTTTGATCAGTGTGGTGGTAGTAATGAGCAGTTGACTGCTGAGGGGCGTTGTCGGCACAGATGGGACATCAAAGTTCAGAACTTCCGCGCCTTTTTGGAGCCGCACATGCTCTTGATAGAAATAGCCAAACTTGCCAACTGGGGTAATTTCGTCGGCCAGTTCAACCTGCAGATGGTCGTCCACTGAACCATATCGGGCCACTGCAAAACTTTGTCCAGCCCGGACTAGCACCATTTGTTGGTTGGTTAAGTAGCTGGAATCCAGGGGGGCCGACTTGAATAGGGTGTCATTGAGAATTTTCAGAGTCCATCCCTGGCCAACGCTGAGGGGATTGGTGCTGACGGTAATGTAAACTACCTGATTGCTTACCTCTTGGCCGCTGCCATCCAGTCCCTGCAACCTTAGCCAGCGAAGACCAGCGGCTTGTAGCCCCTTGGCCAGGTGGACTTGCCAGATCCCTTGAGAGTCCATGGTCACTGGCAAAGGATATTTGTCTTCAGCCACTAGCTTCACGGTGGCGATCGCGGATGGGGTGAAGCTGCCAGACAGAATGATTGGTTGATTGACCAGGACTTCTCGTGGGCCGCTGTAGGTCAAGGCGGAGGAACCTTGGGTTTGAACCGGGTTGGCAAATAGGGCCGTATAGCCTGGATCGGATGTGACCGTCATGGTGTTCTCCTGGGGGGATTGACCTCCTGTGTCATAGGAGTGCGCAGAAAGCCAGTGGTTAGGGGATAGTTGACCAGTGAACCCAACCGAACTGGGTCGGTTCGCTGAATCAACACTCCATTTTAGTGAGGGAACTCCAATGGGGATCCGTAAGATATCCCCCTTTACCTCCAAGACGACCATGAAAAAGGGACGAGTCAATCCCGTCCCTTCTCTGAAAACCTTTCGTTCGTACTTCGTGACTCAGGCTCCGATCGCCCTCAGGATATCGTTCGCGTGGGTTTCCGTATTCACCGTGGTGTAAACCTGGCTGATCTTGCCACTGCCATCAATCACATAGGTAACCCGCTTGGAATATTTGATGCCATTCATATCTCCTTCCACATCGTAGGCTTTGGTCAGAGCACCCTCTGTGTCAGCCAGTAGCGGAAAGGGCAAATTAAATTTGTTGGTAAACGCCTGGTGAGAGGCTTCGTCATCCATGCTGACCCCCAGAACAGGAATCCCTTTACTGAGATACTGCTCGTAGTTATCCCGGAAGCTACAAGCTTCCTTGGTGCAGCCAGGGGTGTCATCTTTAGGATAAAAGTAAAGCACCACCGTCTGACCGGCAAAGTCAGACAGGGAAACAGACTTGCCAGTTGTATCTTTAACGGTAAAGGCGGGAGCGGTGTCACCAACAGATAGGGGCATAGATTTTACTTCCTTCGCAACACAAAGTCTTTACGAATTGTAATATCGATTGGCTCCTCAGGAATCAGGGGCGGCTGTCGAAGGTGGCTGCGCCGCTCGTTGCAGGAGGGTGAGTCGCTGTGGCTGCAAGGCCCGGTCTAGGTCGGGCAGGAACGATACCGGCGAGGGCACTAGCTGGGTGAAAAATTGGGTAATGGGAATGTTGTCCACCACGGTCAGAAAGTCTTCTGGGATTGGGCCATCAATATGGCGGCTCAGCACCCCAAACCCGGCTCGTTGCGGACGATACTGATTCACCGGCGCATTTTGTTTCAACCACTGGTCAAAACGACTGGAGCGGCCCATGCTGGCTACCAGTTGTTGCAGGACTGCTGACGGTGGCAATTGCCGGTTTACGGCTACCCAGGCCTGCTGGAGCAATTGGGGACGGTTGGGTGGATCGAGCCAGGCAGCGATCGCCAGTGGTCCAGCATGATACGGCAACAACCGACCATCTGTCGGTAGCAAAGGGGCCAGCTTGGCTTGTACCGAGTGGCCCATCGCCAGGTCCAGAACGATTTGACTGACCGGATCCCCAGTTTGAGCAAAATCCTGGCCGGCCCCCTGCCAATCATTCAGCCACCAACGCAGCGCCCCTCGGCTCTGGTGCAGATAGGTCTGGAGAGTTGGTGAGTCAGGATGGGCCTGGAGCAGGGTGCTGAGATCCTGTTCCAGGGTTGCGGTGACCTGCTGATAGAGGGGTTGGAGATGCGGTTGTTGCCAGATGGGACTGGTAAAGAAGGTTGGATGTCGTAAGGCTTCCAGAGTCAGAGCAGACACGGCCAGGTTCGGTCGGCCTTGCACCAACAAACTGAGCCCCAGACCGTAGAAAGCACCCCGTTTGGCTGGCACCAACTGGATTGCCCGGATAAAGGCCGAGGTTGCCTGGGCTGGATGTTTCTCCAGACTGAGCCAGGCCAAATTGGAGTAGCCAAATTCCTGTTGGGGGGAGGCATGAATTCCCTGTTGGAACCAGGATATAGCTTTCTGACGCCAGGTATTGCCCTGGTCGGCTGGCATTGGCAAACTGGCATTGCCCAGGTTCCAGCCCAATTGATAGGGGTAATAGGGTTCCCAGGGAGTCAGGCGGTGGGCCTGGTCTAGCCGCTGCACAAAGGTTGATAAATCTGGTTGGCGCAGGGCCGTAAATCCCTGGGCAGACAGTTGCCAAGCTCGATGGACAGGCACCAGCCAGATCACCCCAGCCAGCAGAATTCCCAACCCCAGCAGCGGCAAAAATGGGTTGGGCAACAGGGCTGCTTTGCGTAACAGTTTGGACTTCATTTGGCGCAACCGTTGGGTCAGCAAGACCGGCTGCTGGCTCAATCGAAAGCGAGGTTCCCAGGTCAAGCCAGGGGCCATCTCGATGTCTTCGTCTACAATTTCCAGCACCGCCTCATCCTTGTCGGCAGACTCTGGCTGGTTCGGTAGCCAGGTGATGTCGCGAAACTCTGCAATCAGGACAGCCAGGAATAGCATCAGTAAGCCACTAATGCTGAAATTGTCCAGTTGGTAGTCGAACAGGCTGAGGATGCCATATCCCAGCAAACTACTCCAGATGGCCCAAAACAGGATGGGTGGTAGAGATAGGGAGACGGGGGTTTGATGCAGCCAACGCCAACTGAGGATGAGCAGGAGCGCGATCGCACCCACCGCCACCAGGCCAACCCACAGCCCCAGTTCAGCCCCCAACTGGGCTGGCGTACTGTGCAGTTGAAACACCCATTCGGCTTCCCGTCCAGCCCAGGTAGGCCGAAAGCGCTGATAGAGCAAGGGCACTCCTCCTGGTCCAACGCCAACCAATGGCGAAGATTGACCCATGGCCCAGCCGGTGGCGACCGTAATCAGCCGAAAGGCCGCTTCCCCCTGAGCCTGACCGCTGAATAAACCGATGACTGTGGTTCTTAGCCGGTTGTTGAGGAGGACCAGAGCTACTAGCAGCCCGAATCCGGTCAGACTGATGCTGATCGCCCAGCGTCGGGGCAACGCACTTTGCCAGAGCAAGAGACCCACAGTGGCGATCGCCACGATGCCAATTGCCAGCCAGCCCCCTCTGGAACTAGTGGTATAGAGATCGATCAGGCCTAACCCAACGCCACCCCACCAAACCCAGCGGCTCCAGCCCGGCTGAATCAGCCCCAAACCCGCCAATAGAGGCAAGGCCAGCACCAGATAGCCCGCCACATAGTTTTGATGTCCCAAGGGAGCCCAATTGCGCAGTTTGATATCGGCAAAGTCATAGGCCAAGGTCATGCCACTATTTTGCAAAGCCTGCAGTCGGGCCAGTTCCGGCAGCCAAGTCTGGCTGATCCAGAGCAGCAAACTCAGTCCAATGAAGGCCAGACACAGATAGCCCTGGGCTTTCAGCAAACCCAGTCGCCGCTGGGGCTCTGCTAACCAGCTACTAAGAGCATAGAGGGCTGTCAGGCCGCAGAAAAGCACCCAACTGTACCAGCGGGCTTGCATGGGAAATGGGGCCAGGCCAGCGGAAATAATTACCCCCACAATCAGCAGCCCCACCACCCAGTCCAGGCGATTGCCTAACCATTGCAACTGCCGCTGCCACAGCAGACTCAGCAACCACAGAACTGGACAAATCCACCCCACCTGCCAGATAAACACCCACGGCCATTGCACCATCAGACTGTGGCTGTCAGGCAACAGGGTAAACAGGCTATAAAAAGCTGCAGTTAGCCAGGCCAGCAGATTGCCCTGGGAAGAGCGGGGTTGGGCCTCGGAATGATTGTGGGATACAGCGGTATTCATATTCCCGTCAGCTTGTCTGGGTCAGGACAAAACCAAGGGTCTGGAATTCTTCTCGCCGATCGCCTTCACTCAGGCTTTGCTGTACGCCCTGTTCCAGGAGTGTCTGAATTTGCTCAAACACGGTTGTGATCAATTGGTCCAGGGTTTCCAGGTCATATTCGGTACCCTCAGGCTCCTGTTTCAGCCGGAACTGGTTTTCCCCCGTCTGTTGGATCAGCAGGGGCACCACAAACATTACCTCGGATGGATAGAACGACACAGAAACATGGGGCCGCAGTCGCAGGCGAATCCCTAAACTCCAAAAGCCATTCACCAGAGTGGCTACATCTCGGATGCGATCGCGGTTTCTGCCGGTGCGAGTGAAGCGAACTATTTTAGCTGGCTTCCCAGCAGAAATTGGCTGGGTTAAGGTGATGTACTCTACGTCATCGCTGTACCAGCCGGAATAGTCCAGCATCCGAAAGGTCAGGTCTTCTACGACTTCAAAACAGGCCCCAGCGCTATAGTGAACTGCCTGACCATCAGTGACAAAGAGTTCTTGGAATTCCTGATATTTGGACATTCACAATCAGAAGAGAGGGTTAGTCAGATCATTACCATAGACTACCCACTGACCGCACAAATAGACGCAAGGAGTTTCCAAGTCAATCGCCGGATAGTCCCCCACTAAAACTGGGGAAAGGGAACCGTCTGCAGCATCAACAAGCCAAGCACCGCGATCGCCGTGGCAAAACCAGTGACCTTGAGCCGATTCTGCCAGGCAGGTTGCGCAGGGATTGCCTCCGGCCTGCGCCCCTTGCCCGCTTTTTCCGGCACCAACCACAGCAGCAAACTCGCGATCGCCATCAGACTGCCCAGAATGGCGGCCGTTCCCCCAACCCAGGCAATTCCAACCCACAGCAAGTCATACAGCATGATGACTAAGAAGCATGGCTAAACATTCCCCCCTTTCGCCTCTATCCTTTACGCAGATCTCGTTCAAATCGCCCTCACCCCTTGTGTTCCCCTCTCCCAAAATGGGCGAGGGGAAAGAGTTTCCGGCTCCCCTTCTCCTTTTATGGGAGAAGGGGCTGGGGGATGAGG
>Ga0272446_1001864_pt1 | contig 29868 bp, 23 predicted proteins | sample YNPCB0061_FD_194587 | JGI IMG/M metagenome (GOLD analysis project Ga0272446, IMG submission 194587) | Hot spring microbial mat communities from Yellowstone National Park, WY, United States - YNP-CB-006-1 | ecosystem: Environmental > Aquatic > Thermal springs > Hot (42-90C) > Sediment | place...
ATTTTTTCTCGATGTGCTGGATAATAGCCCTGATGACCTTTTTGATCTCGTGCTGTTGTTTTTTCAGGGATTGCAGTTCCTGCAGAGCAGAGACAGGCAGGGATCCCTGCACTGTTGTAAATTCTGCTAGGGTGCGCAGGATTTGATCCCGGTTGTCTTGGCTGATGGTGGCTGCGGTTTGGCACTGCTCTACCAAGGGTTGAAACACCTGGCTGAGTTGCTCGCTGAGATGAGCTTCTAAGTGACTTTGCTGGGAAAGCAGCAGGAGATCCAGTTCTTGGCGGGTTTCTTCCCGCTGGCTATCGAGCAGGGACTGGGCTGTTTCCCGCAAGCGCGATTCGAGGGTGAAGGCAGTGGCACTGAGTTGTTCCGCTTCGGATTGGAGGAGAGAAGTGATTTGGGATTGCAGTCGCTGGGCAAGCTGGCTCTCTAGGGCTGCCATCTGAGTCTGGAACAGCGTTTGAGTCTGGACTTGTTGCTGCTCCATCCAACTTTGCAGGGTTTGGGATCCCTCCTCTAGGCGGGCTTGCATCTCTTGAACGTAGGGGGTGAGGCGGTGGTGGAGGGCAGCTTGAATGGCGGTGGTGACGGCTTCACTGACCAGGGGAATGGCGGCGGCAGTGACGGCTTGGATCAGGTCTTCCCGGCTACGCTCTAAGGTAGCTGTGAGACGGGCTTGGGCTTCTTCTAGGAAGGTGGTAAGGGTCGTTTGCAGGTGCTCCTGGTGCTGAGCGGCTTGTTGGGTAAGGGTTTGACTGGCTTCCTCTTGGGCGGTTTGGAAACTGCTTTGCTGGCGGCGGAAGAGGTTTTCTAGGGTTTCTTGGGCAGCGTGGAGCATCTGCTCTTGCTGCTGCCTAAGTTCTGCTGGTAAGGCTTGCGTCTGCTGGTAAATGGCTTGGCTAGCCGTGATGCTTTGCTGCAGATTGGTGAGGGATGCTTGGGTTGTACCCTCCAGGGTCTCGAGGTCAGTTTTTAGGTGTTGAGCCTGCTCTAAAAGGGTTTGCATCTGGGTCTGAATATTCTGCAGATGCCGATCCGCTTGGGCTGTAAGGGCGCTGCTGTAGGTTTGATACTGCTCTTGTAAGCTAGCGGATTGCAGTTCTCCCCGCTGGCGGAGGGTAAAGAGGAGATCTTGGAGGCTCTGACGTTCTTGGTCTAGCTGCTGTCCTAGGGCTTCTAGGGTGGTCAAGATGGTTTGGGCGCTGGTGGTGTACTCATGGCTTTGCCGTAGGGATTGTTCGAGGCTGAAGCGGGCTACCTGCATCTCTTGGGTGATCTGCTGCCACTGGGGCTGGATCGCTTGCCCAGTGGCGTAAATCTCTCTGAGGGCTTGTTCTTGAGCTTGCAAAGATGCCATGAGGGTGCGAGCTTCACTGAGGGTGGGTGGGAGTGTACTCAGAAACTCGAGATCCCCTAACTGCTTGAGGTGATCGAGAATGGCTTGACCCATTTCTTCCAGGTGCTCGGTGCTGCGATGGTAGGTTTCTAGGGTGGCTAGGGTGGTGGCGGTGGTTTGCTCCAGTTCGGCTTGGATCTGTTGGGAAAGGTTGAGGCTGACGCTGTGCAGGTGATTGGTTAGTTCCTGAGTCCGTTCTTGGCTGCGCTCTTCGAGGTCTCGCAGGGCCTGCCCATGGCGATATTCCCAGTCTGCAATTAAGCTTTGCATTCGCGTCAGGAGGGTGTGGGTATGTTCGGTGAGGCTGGCTTGATGATGGAGTTGCTCTGTGCTGAGATGCTGGCTAAGGTTGGTCGCTAGGGTTTGCAGATCCTGTTGGGCGGTTTGGTAGCGGTCAAGGGTGCTGTGGAGCTGGCTCTCCTGCTGGCTGAGTTCTTGGGAGAGCTGCCGCAGGCGGGTTTCAAGCTCCTGGATCCCCTGTTGGACTTCGGCGAGGGCGGTTTGCCGGGTTTGTTCGAGATCCGCTTGCAGGGATGATCCCAGGGCGGTGAGTTGGTGGCTGAGTTCTTGGCTGTACTGCTCAAGGCGGGTGCGGAGCTGTTCTGAATCGTTGGTCAGTTGGGTGCGGCTGGTCTCAAGGTGCTGGCGGAGCTGTTCTTCTCCCGATGTCAGGGTGTTTGTCAGGGTACCTTGAGCGGTTGTGAGCTGCTCGGTGAGGTTCTCCTCCATCTGGCGCAGGCGGGTTTCCAGTTCTTGGCTGAGGTGGGTGAGGGTGAGGGTGGATTGCTCAAGCTGGCGGGAACTGTTTTCTGCTTGGGCTTGGAGGCTGGCGCTGATGTCGGCGTGATCCTGCTGGAGACGCTCATGCAGGGCTTGAATGGCTTCTGCCAGGGTCTGGTGCTGGGCCTGGGCGCTCTCGATCTGGCTACTAAGCTGGGCCCGCTCTTGGCTGGATTGATGAATCAAATCCCCAAGCTGGGCCGGTTGGTGGGCTTGCAGGATGGCTAAAATCTCCTGAAAGGTGGGGGATCCCCCCATGGCTTCTAGGGTGGTGGCGAGCTGCTGAATGGCTTGGGAGGTGGCAGCCAGGGTCTGGGCTTGTTGAAATTGTTCCTGAAAATACTGGCGGGACTGCCGCACTACCTCGATCAGTTGGGTGATCTCATCGAGGAGGGCACGATCGGTGGGGGCGTTCATGGGCTAGCTCGCTGGGGAGAGGGGAGGCAGTAGTTCGCTCAGGGTGACCACAAGATGCTGACACAGGCGGGTGGCGGTGGTGGGGTGGGGGGTGGAGGGATCCCATAAATGCGGGATGCTGGCAAGGTCAGCGGGTGGATCTTCCAGTCCTAAATGAACCCGCAGCCGCTGGGCTTCCAGAGAGAGTCCCTGGTGCTCCAAATGCTGGCTGATAGCCCGAATCATAGCCTGGTTTTTTTGAAAGTGGCTTTCTCGACAGTGCTGATTGATGTGAATCCCAGCCTGCCAAGAGCGCCCCAAGGCCCAGTAAACAAAACTCTGCCATTCGGGATCCCCAGCGTCCAAGGCGGCTTGTTGGTGCTCAGGATGCTGGCTGAGGTAGGTTCCCAGGGCTTGCCGGGCTTGGTCCCGCCAAGAATTGGGTAGGGTTGTACCTGTAGCTTCCGCCCAACAGTAACTCACCCAGTAGCAGATCACGTCGGTGAGGGGATCCCCAATGGGCCAAGCCGCAGTGGTAAATCCAGCCTTTTCTAAACCCTCCAAATCCGGTTCGGTTTGACTGAGGGCGGCAAGAAACTGCCAGGGATCCCAACCTACGGCTTCGAGGTTTTTGGGCAGGGATGGGGGGGATCCCCCCTGGAGCCAGAGGTAGAGTTCCTGGGAGAAGGTGTGGATCACCCGTTCTCGTCTTTGATCCAGCGTCAGTTGGGTGCGGGCTTCTTGCCGCAGTTCTTGGAGGAAATCACTCAGCTCAAGGGATTGATCCTGAAAGAAGTGGGATAGAGGTTCTGACCAGTGTCCGGCTTGCTCGGTCAACCATTGATGCTCTTCTGGACTAAGAATCCAAACCAGGTAGCTGCGGGCCCGGGTGATGGTGGTGTACCACTGGAAAATCTGCTCCGGGGTAAGGGTATTCCCACAACCAGCAAAGGGATGCACCCAGATCACTGCCTCAAATTCCTGTCCTTTGGCTTCGGCAATGGTGTAAGGAATCAGGAAACGCTCTTCGGGATCGACTTGGCGCAAATAGTTTTTCCAAGGGCTATCAGGGCTAAGCAGAAAGATATAGTTCGGGGCTTGTTCTGCTGCTGGCGAGGGAGCCAGGAGTTCTCCCAACTGCTCCACCAAGGCTCTGTCTTCAGAAATCACCTGCAGGCGGGGTTTCTTTCCAGAGCGCTGATGGCCTGGTAAACCGGGATCCCGCAGATGTCGTCCAGTCCAGGTAATCAGATGTCTGAATCCCTCCAGGAGGGTATGTCGAGCCAGACGAGCAATTTCCACAGTGTTACGAAAGTTTTCAGTCAATTCTAGCCGCTGGGGCAGGACAATGCCTGTCTGTTGGTGGAGCGCTGTGGCCAAGGCAGACCAGGTAAACCCAGACACCGTCACCCGCTGGTTTTCATCCCCCAGCAAGATCAGCAGGGGTTGGGGGTTAATCCTTTGACTGAAGCGCACTAGAACCTGGAGCTGAAACCAATAGTAATCCTGAATTTCGTCCAAAATCAGGATGTAACGCCGGCTGGCATGGGGATTGACCCCAATCTGGTCAAGAGCAGCCAGGGCCCGCTGCCCTTGGGCATAGGGATCCCGACCTTCAAAAAGGGCTTCATAGTCGGGCCGCCAAGCCTGTTGCAGTCTCTGGTTCCATTCTTCGTAGCGTTGGCTGAGCGGATCCCGGTGGTTACTGGGATAGGCTATCTGGGGATCAGGGCTGTAGCCTCTGAGCAAGCCGTACAGATTCGGGATCCCTGACCAGTCCCCTTGGTGGCGGAGTTGGTGGCGGAGGCGGCGGTTACATTCTGCGAGGGACAGGGCTGGATCCCGATCTCCAGCTAGGGCTTGGATGAGATCATCACGGGTGGTGATCAGAGCCTTGGTGGGGGTCTCAGCGTGATCCCTCCAGTCAGAAGCTAGGGAACTGTGCGGAAAGTGAGCCAACACGGCTGCCCTCGCTCGGTTAGCCAAGGTCGGATTGGGCAGGATCAGTAGGGGGTAAATGTCTTGGGGAACCCCCATGAACATCTGCAGGATTTCCACTCCCAGGGTCGTTTTGCCGGTGCCAGCCCCCCCCTGGATGGGCAAGATCAAGGGGGCAAAGGGTCTCCAAAGCGTTGTTTTGGCTTGCTTGGCAAAGGCTGCCTGTTTCTCACTCAGCACTGGCTGGAAGCGAAACAGCCCTTCCTGAATGTAGGTCACTATCTCCTGAACTGAACTGGCGTGTCTGGGCCAGCGGAAACAGGGGTTACTCTCCACCAAGTCCTGCCAAGGACATTCCTGCTCCGGGGGAGCCAAACGGTCTTCCCAAACCTCGAAATCTGTGAGACTGCTTGCCAGAAGCACCTGCAGGTGCTGGCGGATCTGGGGAAGTTTTCGGCTGAGGGTTTCATAAACCGTGCTGCGGTGACCTGCTAGCCACAGGGTTGCCGTTTCTTGGTTCTCTTTCAACCCAGCCCAGAAGATCACCCGCTGATCATCGTGCCGGTAGCGCCACAGGGGGATACGCCGTGACTGACTGAAAAAAAGCCGTTTGATGCCTTGCCGTTGCTGTCCATAGCCGAAGTTGAGGTCATCGAGGCTGAGCTTGCTCAGGGCTTCTGCTGCCTGGTAAATCACGTCCCACTGTCGCGAGTGGGCGATCATTTCTGAAAAGATGACGCGCACGGATCCCTCCACCCAGTTTTTATCTATGATGGTCAACTTATCCATCGGCTCACAAGAATTTCAAAAAAACTTAGAGTTCAAGACCTTGGGAGCCCCAAGGGGTAGGAAGCTCTCATTTAGCAGGAGAACATTTCATCCATTTCGGGATCCCCTCTTCCGGGAAAGGGGTGGAACTAGGCCGTTTCTGCAAAAAAGTCTTCGTCTTCCTGCAGATCCTGACTGGGCAAGGCTGTCACCTGGGGAATATGGTAAGCTCCATCCCGATAGACAAAGACTAAATCCAAGGCTTCTAAGGTCGCTCGAATGTAAGTCCTCAAGGGCTGGGATCCCACCGCCGCCATCACCTGATCCACATCCATCTGGGGATCCCAACCGTAGGCTTGCCCATGCAAAAGAGTGACCTGATGTAGCAGCTTGCTTACCTTGGCGGGATCCAAAGGCGGCAGAACAGGATTCTGCTCACCATTCAAAGCCATCTCAAAAAAGTTTTGCAGAATAGTCGCCGTAGCATCCCCCTTTTTATAACGGGCTTGCTCCACCAACCGCTGTTGATCCCCCTTGTGGGGTGCCCGTCGGGATCCCCGCCAAATATCTTGCAGCCCTGAAGCCACCACACCCAGGGTATAGATGGGGAAAAGGTGTTCCCGTCCCCAATTGAGCAGCCAGTACAGATGTTCGTAGGCCTTCATGCGCCCACTCGGGCCCAGTCGTCCCACCAGCTCCACCTCATCAATTAAGATCACCCAACCGTGGTAGCCCGCCGCCCGTAACGCATCCGCCAACACCCCAAAGTAAGCCCGGGCATGCTGCGTCACCTTCAAAGGGCCCGGCAGCGGCGGCAGGGATCCCCCATAAATCAGACGGTGAATCCGTTTCCATTCCTGGGTCGGGACCTTAGCCGCTCCCACCAGATCCCCATACAGAGTTTCCTGCTCCAGACCACTGGTTTGCAGGGCATCCAAAAAAATCCACGCCGGCAGAGGATGATCATAGCGATCCAGACGAAAGACCTTGGTCAGATCCCCGAACCGCTGCCGCTGCTGGAGAAGGTACTGCACCCCAGGGATCCCGGAATCAGGCAGCCGTAAATGCGCCGCCACCCGCGCATAAAACGTGTAGAGATTATGGCACGATACCGTCCGACTCAGGGCTACCCGGCTCACCCCCACCCCCAAATCCAGGGCTAAGTGTTCAATCCGAGTCAAAGCATGGGTTTTGCCCTGTCCGTAAGCCCCCCAGATCAGGGATCCCGGAGGGGGCTCCCCAGCGATCAAGCCCTCGAAATGGCTGCGGACCTTCTCCGTCACCTCCGGACGAGCATCCGGCAGGAGGCGGGTGGACAGACGGGTCGGGATCCCTGAGCGCAACGACTCCACAGCCAGCAATGCCGATTTCTGGTCTGAAGCAGGGGCGGAAGGCATGGTCGGACGCAGGGCGGATGTAGCTGATTCTAGGCACAAGGACTGGATCCTGTCACGTTGGTTTCCTCTCGATTGGCAGAATTGGCATGAGCAATCGTGGCAAGTGCTCCAGAAATGCCAGGCAGTGGATCTGAGCGCTGCTGCAGAATTTGCTTGCGAAAAACCTGGGCAGATTGAGACTGATACCGTTCTGGATTAGTGACCAGCCAGAGGGTGCGCTTGATCACAATCCCTTCCACTTCCAGTGGACGAAGAGAACCCGCCGCCAATTCTTGTTCAATCGCGATCCGGGGCAGAAAAGCCACACCCAAACCTGCTCGCACCGCATTTTTCATTGCCTCCAGAGAACTGAGTTCTATTTCCACCCGAAAAGCATCGGCATCCAAACCATAGCGCCCCAGAGCCAAGTCAATCGTGTGACGGGTACTGGACTGGGAGTCAAGGGTGATAAAAGGCAGTTTTTGCAGATCCTGCTTTTGCAGCAGGGTTTGATTCATCAGCCACACCTCCGTCGCATTCCGTCCTGTTTCCACCGCAGCAGTGACCAAAATAAATTCATCCTCGCCATAGGGGAGCACCTCCAAAGTCTGCCGCAACTCATAGGGCACTTCCCCCCCCACAATCGCCAAATCCAGATCCCCCCCAGCCACCCGATGGGTAATCCGACGCGTAGACTGGACATGGAGTTGCACCAAAACGTGAGGGTGCTGCTGACGAAACTGCCCAATCAGACGGGGCATAACATAAGTGCCCACCGTTTGGCTAGCACCCAGCGTCAAAGTCCCCCGATTCAAATCTTGCAAATCCCGAATCGCCCGGCACGCCTCCTGACACAGCCCCAGAATGCGGTTACTGTAAGCAAGCAACATATGCCCTGCTTCCGTAAGCTGGACTTTACGGGCACTGCGATCAAAGAGTTGGGTTCCCAGTTGTTTTTCCAAGTTTTGCACTTGCAAACTGACCGCCGGCTGAGAAATATAGAGACTATCCGCAGCGCGGCGGAAACTGCCGTGCTGGGCAATCGCCCTCACCACCTGCAATTGATCCAAGGTAAAGGGAGAATCCTGAGTGGAAAGCGGCCAGGGAGCAGAGGTCTTAGATTTCATAGATTCAAACAAGATCCCAAGTCAATCGCCGGATCTTTAGTAAGTAGGTAAGCACAACAGCATAGTCGTATCTCCAGTCTAGCAAGTTTTGGGATTTCATATCGAGCTGCTGTATACCCCCCGCAGTTGTTCCAAGACATGGGTTGACAGTTCAAAAAACCGGGGATGTTTCCACGTCTCAAAGGTGCGGGGTTGAGGCAAATCAATGGGAATCACCGCCGCGATCCGCCCCGGATTAGGGGTCATCACCACCACACGAGTGGACAAAAACACCGCCTCCTGAATGGAATGAGTGACAAAGACAACGGTTTTGCGGGTGGCTTCCCACAGTCGCAGCAGTTCCAAGTTCATTTTCTCCCTGGTGATCTCATCCAAAGCCCCGAAGGGCTCATCCATCAGCAACAGTTGCGGATCAAAAGCCAAGGCCCGGGCAATGGAAACCCGCTGCTGCATTCCCCCGGACAACTGCCAAGGATAGTGATGGTAAAACCGCTCCAGTCCCACCAGATCCAGCATGGCTTTGGCTCGTGTCAGGGCCTCAGCCTTGGGGTACCCCATAATCCGGAGGGGCAGCACAACATTGTGCAGAGCCGTACGCCAGTCCAACAGAGTTGGTGACTGGAAAATATAGCCATAAAGGCGTTTTTGTCGGGCTACCCCTGTTGATTCTCCCGCAATTGTCAGCATACCCTGGCTAGGGGTTTCCAAATCCGCCAGCATCCGCAACAGGGTGGTCTTCCCGCAGCCAGAAGGCCCCACCAAAGAGACAAATTCACCCGTCTCAATTGCTAAATCAATCCCCTCCAGGGCTGTCGTTTGGGATCCCTGGGCATTGGTGAAGTGCTTGGCAACCCCAGCAAGAGTAATCATGGACATAGCTGGCTTTCCTCAGGGTGACTCCGTAGGGATTCTGTTTCAGAATAGCGCTCCCTTGGATGGGCAATTCCAGGATTCCACCCAGGGATCCCCATCCCCCTGCCGCCCGCGGGGCAATAGCCCACTTCTTATTATTCTTTGGGTAGCCAACCACCGAGAGGGTTGTGGGTGTCATCAGGGAGTTGCAGTGGCTCAATCCTGATGGATGAGGGGGCTTAGGACTAATCTTGGTTATCTTCACACCCCTCACCTGCCCCACACTTCCAGGCATAGACCTCAGGAAAGACTTTAGGAAGGTCAGCGCTCAAGTTAGCAGGCAGTGCTAGCATGGCGGCAATGAAAAAAAAGGTAGCAGAAGCAACATGAGTGAATATCGCCGCACGATTTCCTTCTATGGCAGGGATATCGAATTGAGTATTGGTCTTTTTGCGCCCCAAGCTGGCGGAGCCGTATGGCTGAGATCCGGACAAACCTCCGTTTTGGTGACAGCAACCAGCCAACCCGGTCGCCCTGGGGTGGATTTTATGCCCTTGATGGTGGACTACGAAGAACGGCTCTATGCCGCCGGTCGGATCCCTGGTGGATTTTTACGCCGGGAGGGCAAGCCACCGGAGCGGGCCACCCTGATTTCGCGGTTAATTGACCGGCCCTTGCGTCCCCTCTTTCCAGAGTGGCTGCGGGATGATGTCCAGATTGTGGCCACCACCCTCTCCGTAGACGACACCATCCCCCCAGATATTCTTTCGATTTTGGGGGCATCCATAGCCATTCGGGTGGCTCAGATTCCTTTCCTTGGCCCGGTGGCAGCAGTACGGGTGGGGCTTTTTAAGGATGAATTCATTATTGACCCCACCTACAGCGAAATCAGCAATGGCGAACTGGATCTTGTTGTGGCTGGTACTGCTGAGGGGGTGATCATGGTGGAAGCAGGGGCCAACCAACTGCCCGAACAAGACGTGATTGATGCCATTGAATTTGGCTACGAAGCCATTCAAACCTCCCTTGCCGCTCAAAACGAGATCTTTGCTGAGCTTAATCTTCCCAGGGTAGAAGGGACTCCCCCCCCCGAAGACCCTGCCCTGTTTCTCTGGATCCAAGAGCACTGCCAAACCGCTATTCAGGGGATCTTGAAAGAATTCCTGCCCAAAAATGAACGGGATACCAAGCTCGATGCCCTCAAGACCTCCCTGCCCGCCTTGCCAGAAGGGGATCCCCTCCGCCTGCTGATGGAAGCCAACCCTGGCCTCTTGGACAGCACCTTCAAGGCTTTGGTGAAAAAGTGTATGCGCCGCCAAATCGTCGATGAAGGCGTGCGTGTGGATGGGCGCAAGCTCGATGAAATTCGTCCCATTAGTTGCCAAGTCGGCTTGATTCCCAGGGTTCATGGCAGTGGCTTATTTACCCGGGGTCTGACCCAAGTCTTATCCATTGCCACCCTAGGAACCCCCAGTGATGCCCAAGAACTCGATGACTTGCATCCCTCAGAAGAAAAACGCTACCTCCACCACTACAACTTCCCTGCTTTTTCCGTCGGGGAAACCCGTCCTTCCCGGTCACCGGGGCGGCGAGAAATTGGGCATGGCGCCTTGGCTGAGCGGGCTTTGGTTCCTGTGTTACCCCCCCAGGATGAGTTTTCCTATGTGATTCGAGTGGTCTCCGAGGTCTTGTCCTCCAATGGCTCCACCTCCATGGGATCCGTATGTGGATCCACCTTAGCCCTCATGGATGCTGGGGTACCCATCAAAGCCCCAGTAAGTGGAGTCGCCATGGGGTTGGTCAAAGAAGATGATCAAATCCGCATCCTCACCGACATTCAAGGGATCGAAGACTTTTTGGGAGACATGGACTTCAAGGTGGCTGGAACCGAGCAGGGGATCACCGCCCTACAAATGGACATGAAAATCCGGGGAATCACCACCCAAGTTGTTGCCGACGCCATCCGCCAAGCCCGTTCAGGCCGCCAATACATTCTGGGCAAAATGCTGGAAACCATTGCTGCACCCCGCAGTGATGTGGCTGTCAATGCCCCCCGCCTCTACACCTTCAAGGTTGATCCAGAGTTAATTGGCAAGATCATTGGTCCTGGGGGAAAAACCATTCGCTCCATTACCGAGTCCAGTGGCGCCAAGGTGGACATTAGTGATGATGGCACCATCACTGTGGCGGCAGACCGAGCCAGCAAAGCCGAATTGGCCCAACAGATGATCGAGAACCTCGTGCGGCGGGTAGAAGAAGGTCAGGTTTATTTGGGTAGAGTGACCCGGATTATTTCGATTGGAGCTTTTGTCGAGTTTCTGCCTGGCAAAGAGGGCATGATCCACATTTCCCAACTTGCCGAACATCGGGTGGGTAAAGTCGAAGATGAAGTTGCTGTAGGCGATGAAGTGCTGGTTAAAATCCGCAGTATTGACAGTCGGGGTCGAATCAACCTCACCCGTCTGGGCATTACCCCCGAAGAAGCAGCCGCTGTCCAAGGCTAAAGCCAGCATCGCCACCAATGATTCAACTTGGGGAGAAGATCCCCCTCGCTTCCTCTCATCTGGTGAGAGCGCAGGGATCAAGTCCCACCAAGTCCCACTTGGCGATAACTTGGCGAGAGCTGTCTCCAGCGGGAATGACCCTAAGGTTCAGGAGCTTGGAAGTAAGCCATAAGGTCGGCAGCCACATGGGGAGGGACAAGGTGACTCACATCTCCCCCAAAGCGGGCTACTTCCTTAACCAAGCTACTACTCAAAAAGCTGTACTCACTAGCAGTAGCCAGAAAGAGGGTCTCCAAAGATGGACTGAGGAGTTTGTTGGTATGGGCCATTTGTAGCTCTCCCTCAAAATCCGACAGCACTCGCAACCCTCGAATCAACACCTGCGCATCCCGTTGGCGAGCATAATCTACCGTCAAGCCGACAAAACTCCCCACTTCTACGTTGGGAACATGACAGGTCGCTAGCCGAATTTGCTCAATCCGTTGTTCCGGAGTGAACAGAGGGCTTTTCTGTGGATTTTTAAGCACCGCCACAATCACCCGCTCAAACAACTGGGCAGCCCGCGTAATCACGTCGAGATGCCCATAGGTGATGGGGTCAAAACTACCCGGATAAAGCGCAGTGGTCATTAGGGATCCCTAGTCTGTTAGCTAGAATACAAAAAACTATTACCTTTAGCACAGGGATATGGCGTACCGGAACAGGCTCTTCTTGGAGCAAGCTGACCTTGGCGGAAATCAGCCCTGGGAAATTGAGGAAGGGCAGGGAAACCAGCCTTCAGTACCCCCCCAAGCGCAGATCGGGGCAGCGTAGGGCTGCTGGTACCCGCTGAACTTGAGTGCGATAAGTACCATCTGGGTACAGCCACACCTGCCGAAACCCCGGTGGGATAACTTCTAGCCGAAACTCATGACTCTTGGGCAAGAACTGAATACAGGTTGACGGGCACCCCCAGTAGTCTACCCCACGTCGTTGCTGGTGAAATTCTTGGTGAATGTGTCCAAAAAGGACAAGACGAACATGGCTAAACTGATCCAAAACTTCAAACAAGCGATTAGCATACTGCAGGGTAGTGGTATCCAGCCAAGCAGAACCCACCAAAAAAGGGGGATGATGAAGGGCTACCACCGCATGCTGACCGAGTCGGGCACTCACCTCCAAACTTGCTTGCAAAATGTGTAAATTTTTTCGACTGAGAAACCCACTATCTTTGCCGGGCAGCAAAGAATTGAGGAGAGTAAACGACCAATTGCCTCGTTGAAAGGTTTTGTCTGGGGAGAGAGGGGGGTGGGTCAGGGTAGCAGCCATATTGGGCAAACGGTCATGATTTCCAGCCAGCCAAAAGGTATCAATAGCTAGGGGTGCCAAGTACTGATGAATACGTAAGTAGGCCGCCTCACTCCCATCTTGGGAAAGATCCCCAGTCATCAGCAGTAAGTCGGGGCGGGGCTGCAAGGCCTTGATCTGAGCAAAAACCCCTTGAAAGGATTCCTCCGTCACCACCCCTAACAGTTTGCTATCCGGCTTAGCAAAGAGATGAAAATCAGAAAATTGCACAACATGCACAGGGATCATGAACAGTCCTCACGCCAAGGTCTCCATCTCGGAGAAAATAGGTTGTCACCCAAGATTGCAAATCTCGCAACCACAAAAGATTGAGATAGCTCACCACAGTTTAGTTATTGCTATGGTATACTCACTTGCCTAACTGGGAGCACCGCTCCTTTCAGACTCGTGCACCAGCCATATCCCCTGCCAACACCCTCACAATGCTCGAGAATGAGAGAATATGAAAAAGTGACCGTTACTCCATCTCTATTCTATGCAAACTTTCTTGAGTCTAGCTTGGTCGATTTCATCAGTTCTGTTGATCTTGCTGGTGATGCTGCACAGTCCCAAAGGCGATGGACTGGGGGCGATTGGCGGACAAGGGCAGATGTTTTCCAGTACCCGTAGCGCTGAGGAGAACCTAAATCGTGTGACGTGGGTGATGGCAGTCATTTTCTTAACCTTGACTCTGGTGTTGAGTGCGGGCTGGGTTGCCTAGGTTTGGGGCAATCGGGCGAGTTAGTCCTCTCAACTCTCTATTAGGTCTCTCTTAAGGGCAAAAGATTGAAACAGACTGACATCAAGGATTCAGCCCTGCTGGCAACCTGCTTGCAATGGTTACTTGATGGTTAAATCAATCCTTCTTAACCAGTAGGGTGACTTAGCTACTCGGCGGGTAGAGCGTGGCTAGGAACGAGCCCCGCACTGTATTTGTGTTCCGTAGGTGGCGTAAGCCATATTGTGTTTACTCAACGTTACGACGCTAGGCGAACGCGTAGCGTCGGAGATGAGTGATGGGAGTCCTTCGCTTCCTCCAGCCCTGCTCAAAAAGCTTGGTCAGGAACTGAGGTGCTATTCCAGATGCAAGAGGGAAAGGGCAAGTACGCTTTGCCATCTTTGCCTAGAAGTCTGTCTAGAAGTGAATAGAAGCACAATTCTGTTCCAAGCATGCTACCAATCAGAACGAAAAACTTTCATAGCAGCACCTTTGGGAGTGATTTCTAACCCCAAATCCTCGGCAATCTTGATCAGATCAGCCGCTTGCTGCTGAAAAACCGGAACTGACGCTGCCAAACTTGCCTCCGGTTGGGTTGTCGAAACAACAAATACTTCTTTTTTGTCTTTTTCTGCCCCTTTTTCAAGATTGGGTTCCGTCTTGGGATCCCTGCGCATACCCTGAAATGCTGCGAACCCTGTTTTTGCCTCAGGCTGCAAAGGATGGGCAGACAAACGGGATCCCCAACCCACGAACCACACCAGCAGGAAAGGGAGTGCTAGTTTCATCATCCATACCTGAGAGAACTGACTTCATCATAGCCAGTCTGAAGAGATTGGCTAGGGGATCCCCATCTACCAACGCAAAAGATTGAAGCTCTCCATGTCAATGGTGGAGCGATTGCGGTAAATCCCCAGAACAATCGCTAAGCCCACCGCCGCCTCTGCCGCCGCTACCGTGATCACAAACACCGTAAAAACCTGCCCCCGCACCAAGCCCGAATCCAAAAAATTCGAGAAGCTGAGTAAATTCAAGTTGACAGCATTGAGCATAATTTCAATGGACATCAAAACCCGGATGGCATTACGGCTGACCACCAAACCATAAATGCCAATACAAAACAAAACAGCAGCAAGAGTCAAAAAAAATGTCAACTGTAATTCCATAGCAGATTGCCTTACTTCTGATAAAGGGCTTATTGGAGAGGGAACCGAGTGATATTGGCTAAAATGAACGATACTGTACCAAGTCGTTAACGCTTGAGAGTAGGCTCATTCGGCTCAAGCTGTGGGCGCGGCCGCTCCAAGAGAGAGAATAAACCCTCTTTTTCCTGAGTTGCCAGGATATACTCCCGCCGTGCCAGAATAATTGCCCCAATCAACGCCATAAGCAACAGAACAGAGGCAAGCTCAAAGGGAAGTAGGTAGTCACTGAAGAAATGCCCTCCAATCGTTTCAATGGCATTGATGGACTCAATGGCAGTAATCGGCCACGGGGTCTGGAAAACGGTTAAAACCAGCAGAGACAACAGGCCCACGCACACCAGTCCAGTCACCCCATTGCGCAACCAGCCAAACTTAAGGGGCGTAAAGGTGTAGCGGCGATTCACCAGCATAATCGCAAACAAAATCAGGATGTTCACCGCCCCGACGTAGATTAAGACCTGGGCAGCAGCAACAAAATCAGCATTCAAGAGCAGGTATAAGCCAGACATACTCAAAAAGAGTCCTGCTAGTAAGAAACCCGCATAGATGATACTTTCGGCGAAGACCACCCCCAAGGCAAACAGGACTGCCATCCCCGCTAAAATCCCGAATACCATTACCTGAACACCATTGGATAGAGAAAAAGCCATTATGCTGACCTCGAGCTTGCTACGGCACCCAGAACTACCAGGCAGTATACTCGAAAATTACTGCACCTTTGAGCCAGGCGACCATGCCCCGATTTGCTCCTGTGAAGTCAGTGAAAAACCTCAGATTTTGGCTTTTGGGTGGGTTGGGCTTTGGGCTGGATCAGATTACTAAGCTCTGGGCGGTGCGGGTGCTGCAACCCCTTGGGGAAATTCAAGTGTGGCCGCAGGTCTTTCATCTGACCTATATCACTAATCCAGGGGCTGCCTGGAGTTTGTTTGCGGAAGCAGGGGATTTTCTCCGCTGGATCTCTTTGGCAGTTTGTGTGGCGCTGATGGCCTGGGCCCTGTGGGGAAAAGGGTGGTCTGCCTGGGAAGAGGTAGGGTATGGCTGCATTCTCGCTGGCGCTGCCGGCAATGGCTGGGATCGCTTTACCCTGGGTTATGTGGTGGATTTTCTCAATGCTGTCGCCGTTCAGGTGCCTGGCCCAGGGGGGTGGTCATCTTTCCCTGTCTTCAACCTGGCTGATGTCTTGATTAACATCGGGGTGGTCTGTCTGATCATGGCTGCCTTTCTCTCTCCCCCTCCAGCCACCCACACATCCTGACGACAGTCGTCAAGTGTATCGGAGTGTAAAGGATTTTGACCGCTCTTTCTGTAACAACTCTTCAGCTAAAACCGCTGCAACTGCCCTGATACTGTAGGTATTGTTCGATATAACGTGGGCTAGGCTAGGAATCGTGGAGGTTCCGTGCTGATGTTCACCGTTAGTCTTTTATTTTATAAACCGTTGATAAAACCTTTATTGGGTTACTACTAGGGAGAGCCATGTTTGTTGCCGTTGTGGGCTTGAGCCACCGTACTGCGCCCGTGGAAATCCGTGAACAATTGAGTATTCCCGAACTCCAGGGAACCGAAGCTGTCAATTACCTCTGTCGCTACCCCCACATCCAAGAAGCCACGATCCTCAGCACCTGTAATCGCTTAGAGGTGTACCTTGTGGCATCTGATGCCGAACATGGGGTGCGGGAGACGATGCAATTCCTCTCGGACTATAAGCAAGTTGATTTGGCTCACATCCGTCCTCACCTGTTTACGCTCCTCTATCGGGATGCTGTGATGCACCTGATGCGGGTGGCCTCTGGTCTCGATAGTTTGGTGCTAGGGGAAGGACAAATCTTGGCTCAAGTCAAAAAGGCTCAGGAACTAGGACAAAAAAGTAAGGGAGCGGGACGCATCCTGAATAAGCTCTTTAATGCGGCTATTACCACCGGTAAAAAAGTACGAACGGATGTCAAGATTACGACAGGAGCTGTTTCCATTAGCTCGGCTGCGGTGGAATTAGCCATTCGCCAAGGTGTTGCCCTGGCGGAGTCCCAGGTGACGATCTTGGGAGCGGGCAAGATGTGTCGGTTATTGGTGCAGCATCTGTTATCTAAGGGCTGTAAGTCCATGACTCTGGTCAACCGCTCTCTGGAACGGGCCCAGGCCTTAGCCGAGGAGTTTCCTGAAGCCAAGATCACCCTTACCCCGTGGGAGGAGATGATCCCAGCGGTGGCCAATGCGGATGTGGTGTTTGCAGGGACTGGGGCGACGGAACCGGTTCTGGAAAAGGCCAATCTCTATGGGAGTTTGTTGCATCCGGTGATGCTGATTGATATTTCTGTACCGCGCAATATTGCAGCTGATGTGGAAGATTTGCCAGGGGTGACTTTATTTAATGTGGATGATTTGGCAGGGGTGGTGGAGGAAAACAAGGCCCAGCGGCAAAAGTTGGTCAAGGTTGCCGAAGCAATTTTGGAAGAAGAGACTGAGGCTTTTTGGGATTGGTGGCGCTCTCTAGAAACAGTAGAAACCATCAGCAGTTTACGACTGAAGGCAGAGAGTATTCGCGAACAAGAACTGGAAAAAGCCCTCTCTCGGCTTGGTAAAGACTTTGCTGACAAACATTTAGATGTGATTGAGGCCCTGACACGGGGGATTGTCAATAAGATCCTCCATGATCCGGTGGTGCAGTTGCGGGCCCAAAGGGACATTGAAGCGCGGCGGGCGGCGATGCGGACGTTGCGGGAGTTGTTTAATCTAGAAGATGATCTCCAACTCCAACCCCAACAGGAGCAGCCTTAGGGGTGTTTAATCCCCCATGATTCCTCCCTGCCAAATGGGTATAAATGACTTGGCTATATTGGGCATCTCTAATAGTTAATTGCCTTATGGCAAAAACTATCTAGATCTAAGAATAGTCATTTCAATTACTCTCTCCCAGAACAATCGATAAATTATTTTCCGCATGATGTGGTTATGTAGCTGTATTCCTATTTTTCGAGGTGCTCTATTGCGATTATTTGCAACATTCTTTTGGATAGGAGATGCTAATTCTTTATTTCAGGATCTGTGAAAACCTAAAAATTTCTGAAAGCTATTGCCCTAGGAGTCCCCTAAGAAAGCGGCTTGGGTCTGGTAGGATGACAAAGGATGAGGGTAAGGTTTCATGTCCCGCTCCTGTGTGATTTACCGCCAGGCTGAGTTCAGTGCCAGTCATCGCTACTGGTTGCCGGAGTTGTCGGCGGCAGAGAATCAGGCTCGTTTTGGCGCTACCAGTCGCTGGCCTGGCCATGGGCATAACTATGTCCTCAAGGTGGGGATTAGCGGGCCTGTGGATCAGTTTGGTATGGTCTTGAATCTCTCTGAGGTGAAGCAGATTCTCAAGAAGTATGTCCTACAAGATCTCCAGTTTGCCTATCTCAACCAGGTTTGGCCGGAGTTTGAGCAGACGTTGCCCACCACGGAATGGATGGCTTGTGTGATTTGGCGGCGGCTGATGCCCCATCTTCCGCTTGTGACGGTAAAACTCTATGAAGACCCCCGCCTGTGGGCGGAGTATCGAGGAGAAGCTATGCGTGCCTATTTGACGGTTGCTACCCATTTCAGTGCGGCCCATCGCTTGGCCCTCGATAGCCTGAGTTTGGAAGAAAATACCGAGATCTACGGGTTGTGCGCCCGGGTGCATGGGCATGGACATAACTATGGGCTGGAGGTGACGGTGGCAGGGGAGATTGACCCCCGCACAGGTATGATTGTGGATTTGGCGGCTCTGCAGGAGGTGATTGAGCAGGTGGTGGTGAAACCCTTTGATCACACGTTTTTGAATAAAGATATTGAGTATTTTCAGCGGGTTGTGCCCACGGCGGAGAATATTGCCCTGCGGATTCAAGAGCTGCTCACCCGACCGCTGCGGGAGCTGGGGGTGACCCTCCATCGCATCGCTCTGCAAGAAAGCCCCAATAACAGCGCGGAAGTGTGGGGGGAATATCCTCTGGTGGTGCCTGATCTCCAGACTGTTGCCACTGTGGCCTAGGGAGGGGGATCCATGAGGCGCTATGACTGTGTGGTGGTGGGGGCGGGGCCGGCGGGGGGGGCGGCGGCCTATCATTTGGCCAAGCAAGGGCACGCGGTGGCGGTGCTGGAGCAAGCAACCTGGCCTCGCTATAAACCCTGCGGGGGGGGAGTTTCGCCCCAGGTCGCTCAGTGGTTTGATTTTGACTGGACGCCGGCGATTTCCCTGAAGGTCTCCCAAATTCGCTATACCTGGAAGATGGGGGATCCGGTGGAGGTGACCCTGAAGCTGGCAGATCCTGTGTGGATGGTGCGCCGAGATGTTTTTGATGCTTACTTGATGGCTCAGGGGCAGGGACTGGGGGTGGCATTTTTCCCTGAGACTGAGGTGACAGGGGTGACGGCGGCAGCGGAGGGGTGGCAGGTTCATACCCGGCAGGGGGATTTTGCGGCGCGGTATGTGGTGGCGGCGGACGGGGGCAAGGGGAAGATGCCCAGCTATTTGGGGTTTAGGGAGCGTAAGGTCAGGATTGCGGCGGCTTTGGAGGTGGAAGCGCCGGTGGCGAAACCGGAAACGGCGGCGATTCATTTTGATTTCGGTACGGTTCAAAATGGCTATATTTGGAATTTTCCCAAGGCGGATGGGTATTCCATCGGGGCAGGGACGTTTCGGGGAGCGGAAAAGCAGGATCTGCGACAGATTGCCCAGGACTATGCCAAGCAGTTTGATGTGGATCTGAGTACCCTCAAGCCTTATGGTCACCCTTTGCGTCTCTGGGATGGGGAGCAACCGCTGCATACCCACCGGGCGGTGTTGGCGGGAGAAGCAGCCTGTGTGGTGGATCCCTTTACGGCGGAGGGGATCCGTCCTTCCTTATTGACGGGAAAGCTGGCGGCGGAGGCGGTGAGTGCAGCTCTGCACGGGGATGAGGCGGCTTTGCCCAGGTATACTGCCTTGATCCAGGCGGAGTGGGGGGAGGATATGGCTTGGGCCCAAAAGCTGGGGGGGGTCTTTTACCGGTTTCCAGGGGTGGCTTACAAGGTGGGGATCAAGCGTCCGGCGGCTTCTCGCCGCATGGCCCAGGTGTTGGCAGGAGAAATTCGCTATCGAGATATTGCTGGGGCTGCCATTAAACGCCTCAGTGGAGGCTTGTTGAGGTGATCCATCGTCCGCCTACGGGTACCCGGGATCTGTTGCCCGCTGATGTGGCCCGCAAGCAAGCTGTGGAAGGGCTCTTGGTGGATGTGTTCCGCCGCTGGGGCTATGCCCGGATTATTCCTCCGACTTTGGAGCGATTGCAAACTTTGACGGCGGGGGGTGCCATTGACCCGGATCGGGTGCTGCAAGTCCGGGATCCCGAAGGGACGCTTCTGGGGCTGCGACCGGAGTTGACGGCTTCGATTGTGCGGGCGGTGGCTAGTCGTATGGGGCATGTGCCCCGGCCGGTGCGGCTGTTTTATTACGGCAGTGTTTTTCAGGCTTCCCGCCAGGAACAGGAGCGGTTTCAAGCGGGGATCGAGCTGATTGGAGCGGCAGATTGGCTGGCAGACGCAGAGGTTTTGGTGGTGCTGGGCAGTTGTCTGCGGGCTTTGGGGATCCCGGAGTGGACACTGCTGCTGGGGGATGCGGCGCTGACGGAGAGTTTGTTGGCGGTGTTGTCCCCGACAGCCCAAGGGCCAGTGAAGCTAGCTTTGGCCCATTTGGATCGGGTGGCCCTGGAAACCCTACCGCTTTCGGAGCGAGACCGGCACTGGGCTTTGACCTTGTTTGATTTGCGCGGGGATCCCGAACGGGTCTGGTCTCAGTTGCACTCCCTGATGTTGGTCGGTGCTGCCCAAGAACGGGTGAAGTTTTTGCAGCAGATCTGCGGGGTCATGGCTCAGCAGGGCATCCAGGTGGTGGTGGATCTCAGTTTGGTGCAGGCTTTTGAATATTACACCGGCCTGATTTTTCGGGCGGTGGTCAAGGGGGAGGTGGTGGGATCCGGCGGCCGCTATGATGATTTGCACGCCCTTTACAGTCCCAGCCACCTGCATCAACCGGGGATTGGCTTTTGTCTCTATCTCGAACCCCTCCTGCGCCAGTTGCCCCTCGATGCTGATCCGACGTCGAGTGACTACTTGGTGGTACCCCAGGATCCCCGTACCGCTGCCACTGCCTTGGGGGTGATCAGCACCTGGCCGGATCCCGAAACCCGCTTTACTTTGGAGATTTTGGGGCGTTCCCACGATGAGGCGGTGGACTATGCCAGGGCTTTGGGGATCCCGGAGATTCTCTGGGTACAAGCCGATGGCAGCTATCACACCAGTCCCGTAGGCTAGCTCCCCCCAAGACCGCTAAGATCAAGACACAGATCAGGTGGTGGGATGGCGTGGATTATCGGACAGCCGGGGTGGACATTGAATTGGGCAACCGCTTTGTGCAAGGAATTATTGCCCATGCCCGGCGCACCCATCGCCCGGAGGTAATTAGTGGTATTGGTGGCTTTGCCGGCCTGTGTGGGTTACCCGCGGGCATGCGGGATCCCGTGTTAGTGGCCGGCACGGATGGGGTCGGTACCAAACTCAAAATCGCCCAAACCTTGGGGATGCACAGGGGCATCGGGCAAGATTTGGTGGCCATGTGCGTCAACGATGTCCTCACTGTCGGTGCAGAACCCCTCTTTTTCCTGGATTATCTGGCCACGGGCAAACTGGATCCCGAAATCCTCACCGAAGTGGTAGCGGGCATCAGCCAGGGCTGTGAACTGGCGGGCTGTGCCTTGCTGGGGGGGGAAACCGCAGAAATGCCGGGCTTTTACCCCGAAGGGGTCTACGATGTGGCTGGCTTTGCCGTGGGGGTAGTGGAGCGGGCCCAGATTCTAGACGGATCCCAGATCCAACTTGGCGATCAGGTCTGGGGCATCCCCAGTTCTGGACTGCACAGCAACGGCTTTAGCTTAGTGCGGCAGATTGTCGCCAGCACCGGACTGGGGTGGGATCACATCCCCCCGGGGTGGCAGCACTCCCTTGGCGAAGAACTGCTCATCCCCACCCGCCTCTATGTCCGCGAAATCCTCACAGCCCTCAAAGCCGGGATCCCCATTCACGGTCTGGCTCACATCACCGGCGGCGGCATCCCCGAGAACCTGCCCCGCTGCTTGGGATCCGGTCAATCCGTGCAGATCGAGAGAGAGTGGGGGATCCCCCAAATCTTTCGCTGGTTACAGACCCAGGGGCAAGTTCCTGAAGCCGACATGTGGCGCACCTTCAACATGGGCATTGGTTTCGTGGTGATCAGCCCCATCCCCTTAGGAGAAATCTTTCCCGATAGCTTCTATTTGGGGCGGGTCGTGGCGGGATCGGGATCCGTGCTCGATCTGCCAAGACTGAGCTAAAATCGGCGCAGCGGTTTTGGGTATTTATGGCCATCAAGGGTCGAATTGTGGTGATTGAGCCAGAGCCGAGCCTAGCGGCCAGCCTGCACACAGAACTTACCTGTGCCGGCTATCAGGTCAGCCTCAGTGCCGATGGACAAACCGGTCTGGTTAGCGTCACCTCAGCCCCCACCGACTTAGTCCTCTTGGACACCACCCTACCCGATGCTTCTGGTCTGGATCTTTGTCGTAGCCTCCGGATCCAAGGCTTTGGGATCCCTGTAGTTTTGCTTACCGAAGGGGACACCATTCCCGATCGTGTCGCCAGCCTCGAAGCCGGAGCTGATGACTATCTGGTCAAACCCATTCACCCCCAAGAACTCCTGACCCGGATTCACAGCCATCTCCACCGTCGCAATGGGCAACCTGACCACCGTCTGATCTTTTTGGATCTAGCCCTGGATCCCGTCAGCCGCGAAGTCACCAAAGGAGCCGAAAAAATTGAATTAACCGCCAAAGAATTTGATCTCTTGCGTTATCTCATGCAGCACCCCCGTCAAGTCTTGACCCGGCAGCAAATCCTCCAACACGTCTGGGGTTACGACTTCATGGGCGACTCCAACATCATTGAAGTCTACGTCCGCTATCTCCGCCTCAAACTCGAGCGCCCCGGGGAAAAACGGATTTTGCAGACCGTCCGTGGAGTCGGCTACGTCCTCAAAGACTAGCACCATCCAGAGCCACACCCAGAATCTCCCCCGACAGGTTCAGCAGATTCCAATCCCGCCTTTGTCACGAAAAACCATTGCCCTCACTATTGTGCTTAGCAGCAACCGCGCCATAATAGAGCCATTCAGGGTCATACTGGAGCCTCCCCATGCAGGGAAAACTACAGGAAATCGACATCCGCAGTATTCTCCAACTGATTGAAATTGGTCAGCGCACCGGCGAACTCTTCGTCGAAGCCAGCGAAGCCAGCCATTGGTTTGTCTTCTTCCTCAACGGACGGATCATCTACGCCGCGGATGCCGAAGGCAGCGTTGTGCGCCTGCGGGACTACCTGCGTCGCTACAAAGTCGAAGAAGCTCTTAATGAAGTCCCTCTCCCCCCCAAAGCCGCCGTCAACGCCCCCGAATACATTCGTCTGTGGGCCCTCCTCGAGCAGCACAAAATCACCACCGACCAGGGCAAACACATTCTTCTGGGCATGGTGCGCGAAGTTCTCTTTGACCTCCTCAGCCTCCATCACGGCTCCTTCATCTTTGACGCTGGCTCTCCCCTTGCCCCCCAACTCACCACCTTTGTGGTTTCCCCCCTCACCACCGAGATCATGACCCAAGTGCAAGAGTGGAAAAAACTCCATCCCTACATTCAATCCCCGGATCAAATCCCCACCCTCCTCAACCCCGCCCCCCTCAAGCAGACCCTCCCCCCCGCCGTCTTCAAAGCCATCAGCGAATGGGCCAACGGTAAAAACACCATCCGGCAAATGAGTCGCTACCTGGGCAGAGACATCATCGCCGTCGCCAAAGCCCTCTATCCCTACATCCGCCAGGGATCCATGCAACTCTCCGAACCGCCCACCACCACCCGCAGTCAGCGCCTCAACCTTGGGGATCGGGCCCCCCACGTCCTCTGCATCGACGACAGCAACGCCATCCAGCGCATTGTCGAATACACCCTCCAAAACGTTGGCTACCAAGTCACCACCATTGGCAATCCCCTCAAAGCCTTGGGGCAAGTCTTCATGATCAACCCAGACATCATCCTGTGTGATGTCGCCATGCCCAAACTAGACGGCTACGAACTCTGCGCCATGCTGCGCAAGTCCAGTCAGTTTCGCGAAACCCCCATGATCATGCTCACCGGCAAAGACGGCTTTATTGACCGGATCAAAGCCCGGATGGTAGGCGCCAACGAATACCTCACCAAGCCCTTTGCTGAAAAAGAACTCCTGACCATCGTAGAATCCTACGTTGGACTCCCCCCCGCCCCTAGCGTCCCTGCCGTATCCAGCTAAACCCCACAACCACCCCAGAAATCAGCTCCACAACCAGAAAAGTGTAAGCTACTATGCTGCCAAACGTGCAAAAACAAAGTATCTTCGCTGCCAAGGAGTGGCACTGCACAAATTTGTCAGGCACAATAAACATCATGAATCACCTGTCCCTGAGCCAGTGCCCTACTCTCTGTCCACTTTTTTTATCTTCCCGCTAGGAGTACCCCATGAGTAAAGTCTTAGTTGTTGAAGACAGCCCCCCCCAACGAGAGATGATTGCCGGCTTACTTCGGGACAGCGGCATGGATGTGATGACAGCCGTGGATGGCGAAGAGGGATTAGCAGCCGCCCGTGCCCAGATGCCAAACTTAGTTGTTCTTGATATTGTTATGCCTCGGATGAACGGCTACGAAGTCTGTCGTCAATTAAAGCAGGATCCCGCCACCCAAAAAATCCCGATTGTCATGTGTTCCTCCAAAGGCGAAGAATTTGACCGGTACTGGGGCATTAAAAACGGGGCTGATGCTTACATTGCCAAGCCCTTTCAGCCCCAAGAACTCGTTGGTACCATCAAGCAGCTGCTAAGAGGATAAAGCCATGGTTGGTGATCTCGGCTTCCTGATGACAGAGGAAACTGACAAAATTGAGGATCTAGACACCCCGGAAGGTGAGCCTTACCTCAAATTCTTACTGTGCAACGGTTCAGAAATTGCCTTGCCTGCTCTGAGCGTCGTGGAAGTCATGTCTGTAGGTGCGGATCGCATCACCCCCATGCCCAACGTCTCCCCCACCCTGCTTGGCACCCTCAACCTCCGGGGAGAAATTATTTGGGTTGCTGACTTGGGGCAATTTTTGGGAGAAAGTGCCCCTCTGAACGTGGATCGCATGGAAATACCCGTGATTGCTGTTAAAGATGAAGAAGAACTGGTCATGGGTTTAGCAGTTGATGCCATTGTGGGTATGGAGTGGCTCAAAACCGACCTACTCAAGCCCCATCCTGCTAACCCTCTGATTCGGGGAGAATGGAATACAAACGGTCATTCCCTCCGACTCCTCGATCACAACAGCATTTTGCATTCCCCCCGCTGGGCGGGTTAAGGCGACTTCACAGCAGACTGACCCATCGTTTTATAAGGGAGATTGACGGTCATGGTACAAACAGCAGCCCATCAGCGAGAGTTCCAACGAGCCATTGATGCCTATGCCAATGGAGACTATGCCCTTACAATTGACATCCTGAGTGCTGTTGTTCAAACTCAGCCTGGTGATCACAACGCCCGGGTATGGCTTGCCTCCGCCCAGCATCAAATTGGTCAATATCAAGAAGCCCACGCCAATTACAAGCATGTTTTGCAAGAAACCACCGACCCAGAACTGCGGGAATGGGCTCGTAGCAGTCTGGAAACCCTTGCGGATGTGGTTCCTGTTCAAGACAGTTCTGGTTTTTCTGACTTCCAAGCAACCGTCAATCCTAGCCCGACCTTTGAAGACTTGGGATCCCCCCTCAATTTCGACTTACCTGCCGAGCCTTCCCCATTCCAAGAGAAGAGCCAAGAGAAAAGTCTGTTCAATCCAGAAGAAGTCACGCCTTCTGTTACGGACACGAACACTAGCAACGACGATGCCCTTTTTGATGATTTGTTTGGCTCACCTGCTCAGAGCAGCAGTGGCGGCAGTGCTTTTGATGACTTATTTGACACCGGTTTAGAAATGCTCAACGAAATGGAGCAAACCGTCATTGATCCCAACATCGGCAACATTCCAGTCCAGTCCGGAGCGTCCGCCACTCCTTTGATGTCGACCCTTCCCCTAGAGGATTTTGCTGTTCCCAGCCAGCCAGCTGCGCCTGACCTCTTGGATGATTTTGATGCCTTTGGGCAACTCTCCGACTTTGATGACAACAATGCCACCCAGATTGCCGAGGATATTCCGTTCAGTGCTGGGGATATGCCTACGCCACCCCCTCAGCCACCCCAGACCCAATTTATTATCCCCTTTACAGCAGATCCCCTCAGCGAACCTATTCCCGATCCTGATGATCTCTCCACCACAGATGTGGGACCGACCCTGCTGGATGTGGATGAATTAGATAGTGTCGATCAAGAGATTGCTGGCTTGGCTGCCGGTGAGCAGCTTGATGATCTCTTCATTACCCGTGATTTGAGCAGCATACCAGCACCTGTACCCCCTAGTCCATCCAAAGAAGCCCCATCCAAAGGGAAGGGAACGGCATCAGTTCCCCTCCCTGCTGATTCCGCCAAAACAGCTCGTGGCAGTGGTCAAGCCGCTTGGTTGGCTAATCGCCCTGCTGCGGGCAAACAGCTTTTGATCACTGTGGTACAAGGGGTCACAACCTTAGTAATCGGTACAGGGGCTTATTTTCTGACAGCAGGGGCTATTCCCAGTCAGAGTGGTCGGGCCATTGCTGGCGTCACTGGGGGTGCCTTGGCGGGAGCCGTGGTTGGGTGGCTCCTGGGCGGAAGTGTGACTCGCCAGGCCAGCCAAGTCAGCCAAGAACTGGCAGATCACTTTTTAGCTGTTGCCCAAGGCAACTACAGCGTTCGCTCTGCAGTTCGCTCTAACGATGAGTGGGGACGTCTGAGCAACAGCTTCAATCAAATGGTGCAAGCCATTGAAGCCAATGTCGGCGAGCTGCAGAAACAAGTGCTTGAGCAGGGCGAAGCCAAAGAAGACCTCCACCGTCAGGTGATTCGCCTCCTTGACGACGTGGAAGGGGCAGCCCGGGGAGACTTGACGGTGCGGGCAGAGGTGACGGCCAACGTCCTTGGAGCTGTAGCAGACTCTTTCAACTTGACCATTCGCAGTTTGCGAGACATTGTCAGTCAGGTGAAGCGGGCAGCCGCGGCAGTGAGCGAAGCTGCTTATCAAAACGAAGAATTTGCCCGAGGTCTTTCGGCAGATGCGTTACGGCAGGCGGAAGACATTGCCCGATCTCTCAATTCTGTCCAGGTCATGACCGAATCCATTCAGCAGGTGGCCAGCAACGCTCGCGAAGCAGCAGAGGTCGGTCGGCGGGCGACAGAAGCGGCGCGGCGGGGTGGAGAAGCCGTGGATTTAACCGTGACAGGCATCCTAGAAATTCGGGAAACTGTGGCAGAAACCACCCGTCAGGTGAAGCGCTTGGCAGAATCCTCCCAAGAAATTAACAAGATTGTCGCTTTGATTTCCACGATTGCTTCTCGGACGAACCTCTTGGCTTTGAACGCCAGTATTGAGGCGGCACGGGCGGGTGAAGCAGGGCGGGGCTTCTCGATTGTGGCGGATGAAGTGCGGCAGTTGGCAGACCGGGCTGCTAAATCCTCGAAGGAAATTGAGCAACTGGTGCTGCAAATTCAGTCTGAGACCAAAACGGTGATGACGGCTATGGAAAACGGTACTCAGCAGGTGATTGAAGGGACACGGCGGGCAGAGCAAGCCAAGAGCAGCTTGGATGAAATTATCCAGGTGAGCAAAACCATTGATGCTTTGGTGCGCTCGATTTCGGAAGCAACGGTGCAGCAAACCGACACGTCTCGTTCCGTCAGCCAAGTGATGCAGACTGTACAGCTTACCGCTAACGAAACGGCCAATGAAGCCCAGAAAGTGGCAGGTTCATTGATGCAGTTGGTGACCATTGCCCGCGAACTACAAGCTTCCGTGGGTCGGTTCCGAATTGGAGATGAATAATCCCCCTAGGAAGGGGGGGATCCCTAGTCATCTTCAGAGGGATTCACTAAGATAGATAAAAATTTGTTTTGGTTTTGAGTTCGGTTTTTGATCCCATAGCGAGGTGCTATCCCCCTATGAACCAAGAAGCACAGCAAAAGATCGTTTCTTACTTTATTGAAGAAGCGCGGGAGCACCTCAATACGATTGAGCAAAGTTTACTCAGCCTGCAGTCCAACATCCACGACTCTGAACTGATCAATGAGCTGTTCCGGGCGGCTCACTCCATTAAGGGGGGAGCGGCAATGCTGGGGTTCACGAGTATTCAGCGAGTCAGTCACCGCATGGAGGATTTTTTTAAGATCTTCCGTGAGCGGACAGTGCCAGTGGATCAGCATTTGGAAACCTTGCTGCTCAGGGGCTTCGACACGCTGTCTATGTTGCTGGAGCATGTGGAAACTCAAACCCTGACAGATGAGATTGGTAGCGCTGCCCTTGCTGAGATCGAGCCTGTTTTTCAGGAAACAGAAACCCATATCTATCAACTTTTGGATGAGATTCCTAAAGCAGTCCCTCAGGCTAAGCCCTCTTTGGCAACAGTGATGAACCAGCAGGTACCAACCTTGCTGAAGCAAATGGTGGAGGCTGTCAAGCAATCTGGGGATGTGCGTCCAGCCCTTCTTAGCATTTGTGATCGTCTTGCAGCGTTGGCTAATGACTACACCATTCCGGGGTGGGACAACCTGATTGGAGTTGTCAAGCAAGCTATTCAGAAAGGCAGTGACCTGCGCAATGTCATTTTGGTGGTAGTGCGCACCCTAAAACAGGCTAGCCAGGATGCCGCCAACGGTCAACCAGTCCAGGTTTCTGAGGATTTACGGCAACTGCTGACCCCGGCTGTGAGCGGGGATCCCCAACAAGCCTCATTGCAGGAAATGGATCGGATCTTGCGTGGTATGTTGGATGCCTTTAAGGCTAATGCGACAACGGCCCGCTCCAAATGGCAGCAAAGCTTGGTCAATCTGCGCCAGTTGGGATCTCTGCATCAGTGGTCGCGGTGGGTGAACTTGGTGGAGGTGGTGGAGCACATTGTCAACGATACGGCTCAGGATTTGGCTACCATTGTTCGTCCCATTCTTAAAGATTTGAAGCAGGCTCACCGGTTTTTGGTGTCAGGGGAAGATCATGCCATTACTCCTTCTGAGGAGCTTTTAGCTTTTGTACCTTTACCTGCGGTCACGGATTCTTTCTTTACTGTGGAAGATGACCAAGGGACTGATCAGATCAGTGAAATGACTGCTAGCAGCAGCGATGCCTTGAGCTGGCAGACTGAAGCTACGGCGGTGCATCGTTTGACGGATTTTCTATCACCAGAGAGCAGTAGCGAAGCCGCCCTTGAACCTTCACCTGTCCTTTCGGGAACAACACCTTTTGAGGAAGGGGATCCCGGACAGATGATGACAGATCTGTTGACCACGGATTGGCAGGACCCTGATCCGAGTCGCTATGAAGTAGGTGCAGAGACAGGTTCTGAGGTGCCACCTGATCTGGTCACAGATACGGGATCTGGAGATGGGGTTGTTGGGGAAGTGGATCCCTGGTCTTTGTTGCCGATTCCTGATTTTGAGGGTGCTGTTTCGGTGACAGAAGAGGCGGTTCCTGATCCGGTGGTGGAGGAAGTGGCTGCCCCTGTTGAGGATACTTTCCAGGTTTTTCCTGAGGCAACTGCTGAGTCTGATGTCAGTGACATGAGTGAGACTTCAGGAGGGTATGAGCCAGCTCTGGCAAGGGATGTCATCAGCGAGATTAGCTTGGTGATTCCGACTCCCCTGGAATTAAACTCAGAAGACGAGACTGCCTTTGAAAACTTGTTCCAGAACGCAGAAGCTTTGGCTGATGTGGAAGATCAGCCCTTTGATTTTCCCCCAGTTATGGATGAAGAAGCCCAAGCTCCGGAAGCGGCTGCAGGGGAAGCAGATTTAGCGGCTTTATTTGGGGATGTGATGGCTGAAGCAGGGGAATCTGTGAGCGATGAAGATGGGATGGATGATTTTCTCTCCCAACTTACCGAAGCTGCTGCGGTAGATTCTGCTGAAGCCACTCTAGCGGAGCGGTTCAGTCAAGAAGGGGGGGCTGGTGATGCTGACTTAGGGGCTATGTTTGAGGATTTAGCAGCGCTAGAAGAGACATCTCCTGAACTTCCCGTTGATCTTCAACCCCTAGATTTTGAGGGGTTGTCTAAGGCAGATCAGTTCTTTGTTGGATCTGAGTGGCAAGCCTCTCTCAGTCCAGCAGTGGATGAACAGGAAGAATTACCGGCATTGAGCTTTGGATCGGATCTGTTTGCTGCTGATGAAGGGACTGTTGAGGGTGAAGTAGGCTTACCAGCGTTGAGTTTTGCGACAGAAGAGAGCCTGTTTGCCTCTGATGAAGGGACTGCTGAGGGGGATGCAGACCTGTCGGCGCTGGACTTTGGG
>Ga0272446_1001865_pt1 | contig 29854 bp, 25 predicted proteins | sample YNPCB0061_FD_194587 | JGI IMG/M metagenome (GOLD analysis project Ga0272446, IMG submission 194587) | Hot spring microbial mat communities from Yellowstone National Park, WY, United States - YNP-CB-006-1 | ecosystem: Environmental > Aquatic > Thermal springs > Hot (42-90C) > Sediment | place...
CCGGCGCGCCTATTACAGGCTGTGGTGGAACGAGCTGCGCGAAGTCGCCGCGCTGGTTAACGCGCTGGTGCAGGTCTACGTCACCCGGCCGCTGCCTGTTCTGGGCGAGAAAATACCCATCGACGCCGGCTGAGCCAGCCGCCGCAGACGGCGTTGCGCCGCTGTCGTCGCGCCGCCGCCGTCTCCTGAACGCTTCGCCCGTCAGAAGGGCCGGGCAAAAGTTTGATAGACTCTCCCTTCAACTATGACCGCCAATACCCGACAAGCCGCCTGGGAACTGGTGAACGAATACACCAGCGATCCCAACCTGATCCGGCACATGTTGATGGTGGAGACCGCCATGCGCGCATATGCCCCGCGCTTTAACGGCGATCCAGACCTGTGGGGCATGGTCGGACTGGTTCACGACTTCGACTACGAGCGCTGGCCCAACCTGGATGGTTCCGGGCATCCCAACGTCGGCGCAGCGATCCTGCGCGAGCGCGGCTGGGATGATCTCATCATTCGGAGCGTGCTGGCCCACGCAGAGGAGCTGACCGGCGTCAAGCCTGAAAGCCTGATGGAAAAGACGCTGTGCGCTGTAGACGAACTGGTCGGCTTTGTGGCAGCCGTCGCCTACGTGCGCCCCTCGAAAAACGTGGCCGATGTGCAGGTGTCTTCCATCAAAAAGAAGTGGAAGGACAAGGCGTTCGCCGCCGGTGTGCACCGCGACGAGATCGAACGCGCTGCGCTGGCGCTGGGCGTGCCGCTCGACGAACACATCGGGGTCGTGCTGGCTGCGTTGCAGGCCAATGCGGCCGCCCTGGGCCTGGACGGAAACAAGGCCTGACCCCGGCTGAGTCTGCCCGCATGGAAACACCTCAACCGCCCGCGCGCAGCAAAGTGCGCCGCCGCTGCCCATCGTGCAACTCGCACGTCGCGCTGCATGAAACCACCTGCCCGATTTGCGGCCACATCTTCGCCGTCGATCCGGCCGGCCCGCCGGCAGACGAGCCTGCGCCAGAGCCGGCAGAGATTCCATCGGTTCTCAACCGCAAAAGCATCGCGCGATCAACACCCGGCGCGTCGATCGACGCCCGGCGGCCCTTCCTTGCACAACTGCCCTGGGGTGTGATCGGCGTCGGCGCCGTCATCGTGGCGCTGGCCATTGGCGCGGCGCTTCTGTTGCGCGACGCCGGAGGAGGAGGAGCGGCCCTGACGCCCACTCTGCCCGGAGAGACAATCCAGGCCGCGCCGGGCGCTGAACCGGCCCAACCTGCCGCGCAAGAACCAGCATCAGCGCCCACGATCACATTTGCAGACACACCGCCTGCGGCCGAACCCACCGATACGCCCATCCCCGAACCGCCCACACCACCTCCCCCCACAGACACACCCGCGCCGCCGCCTGATCTTGAGTACGAAGTGCAGTCCGGCGACACCTGCGGCGGCATTGCCATGAAATACAACGTGCCGGTGAACGTCATCATCAGCTACAACAATCTCGACGCCAATTGCTTCCTGCGCATTGGCGACAAGCTGCGCATCCCGCAACCCACGCCGACGCCAGGGCCGACGCCCACCCTGCCGCCCGACGCCCCCACGCCAACGCCGGCTGACACGGCGCAACCCACACCGCCGCCCCTGCCCACAGCCACCCTGCCGCCGCAGATCGTGTACACCGTGCGCGAGGGGGACACCTGCGGCGAAATCGCGCAGCGCTTCCGCATGCCGGTCAACCAACTCATTCAGCAGAACGGGCTTGACGACAACTGTCTGATCCGCATCGGCCAGGTCCTGACCCTCACGTTTGCCACCCCCACCCCGGCAGTCTCACCCACGCCCATCATCGCCCAGACGCCCACGCCGCGCGCCGGCTACCCCGCGCCGCAACTCATCTCGCCGGTCGAAGACGCTGTCATTACCGAGTCACTCGATTCGGTCACGCTGGCCTGGCTGAGCGTCGGCCTGCTCAAAGAGAATGAATGGTATGTGGTGCAGGTGCAACCTGCCGGGGCAATCACCGTCCCCGTGTTCGAGACCAAAGCGACCTCCATCCGGTTGACCCGCGCGATTTTCGGCGACCTTGACGAGCGGTCGTTTTCCTGGTGGGTGCAGGTAAAGCAACTGGTGGCGGTTGACCCGCGCACGAACGAGCGCGTATACAACGACCTCAGTCCGGCGAGCGCAGTGCACCGGTTTGTCTGGCGGCGCCCACCCGCAACGCCGGCGCCGAACGGCGGATGAGAGAGCAGCGCGTGTCCCTCGACTCCTTCTACGAACAGGTCTATGCCGTGACGCGGCTGATCCCGCAAGGCATGGTAATGAGCTACGGCGGCGTGGCGCGGCAGTCGGGCCGGCCGGGACTGGCGCGCACGGTGGGATATGCTCTGCATAACCTGCCTGCCGGGAGCGATGTGCCATGGTGGCGGGTGGTCAACACTCACGGGCGCATTTCCAACAGTTACTCGCCGGAGGCGCAAGCCGAACTGCTGCGCGCAGAGGGCATCGCGGTGGACAGTGATCTGCGGCTGAACATGCGCCGGCACGACGCCGAGATGATCGTCTATCGGAAGTTGCAGAGGCTGACGAGGGAGTGAGGGAGCGGAGGGGCGCAGTAGCAGAGGAGCGCCATCAACGCTACTGGTCGCTCAGATAGTCGCGCAGCCGCCGGCTGTGGTGAGGATGGCGAAGCTTGCGCAGCGCCTTGGCCTCGATCTGCCGGACACGTTCGCGGGTGACGCCAAAAGCCTGGCCGACCTCTTCCAGAGTGTGCGTCTTGCCATCCCTGAAGCCAAACCGCATCTCCAGCACGTTGCGCTCGCGCTCGCTCAGAAATGTGAGCACCGACCGCACCTGTTCCTTCAGCATTTCGAGCGTAGCCGAGTCAATCGGCGACATCTCGGTCTGATCCTCAATAAAATCACCCAGCAGGCTGTTCTGCTCGGCGCCGACCGGCGTCTCCAACGAGATCGGCTCGGCCGACACGCGCATAATGTCCTGCACGTGCCTGACGGCCTGTTCCAGTTTGCGCAAGAGCGCCGGGTCGATCGGCTTTCCGTTCGACTGGGCTTCCATGATCGAGGCCAGTTCGCGCTCGTTCAGCAGGTTCATCTCCAGCGCCAGGTCTTCCGTCGTTGGCTCCTGCCCCATCTCCTGGGTCATCCGGCGCTGCACGCGCGACAGCTTGTTGATCGTCTCGACCAGATGCACAGGAATGCGAATCGTGCGGGCCTGATCGGCGATGGAGCGGCTGATGGCCTGGCGAATCCACCACGTGGCGTAGGTGCTGAACTTGAAACCGCGCCACGAGAAGAATTTCTGTGTCGCGCGCAGCAGCCCCATGTTTCCTTCCTGGATCAAGTCGAGGAAGGAAATGCCGCGACCCAGGTAACGCTTGGCGATGCTGACGACCAGCCGCAGATTGGCGGCGATCAGCGCGCGGCGCGCTTCGTCTGCCCGGCGGCGCATGTCTGCCAGATGCGCTTCGCAGCGATCCGCCGGCGGCATCCAGGCCGACGCTTCGTCCCACTCGATCAACTCGCCGGAACCAGCGTGCTCGACATGCCGGGCCAGTTCATCGACAAAATCCGGCGGAAAAATGATCGCCGTCAGAACCGCCTCGAACAGCGGCCGGCTGATCTTTTCCACGGTCAGGTCCTGACCCCAACCCATCTCGCGCAAATATTGCTCCATGTAACACGGGGCCGGGGCCGAGTACTGCCAGGGCATATCGCGCGCTTCACGCAGGATCTGGGCGAGATCCGGCCAGCCGACGCGGCGCTGGTCACACTCATCTCTTACGGTGCGCCAGGCGTCTTGAAGGTGTTTGTAGGTCGCCGGCCAGAGGGTGACGCCCGCTTTGGCCGCCTTTTCCTCAAGCGTGTTGAGGAGTTGTTCAGCGCCGTACGTTGCGCACAGACGCAGCTCCTGGTCGGCGGTCAGCAAGGGTGTGGCGCTGATTTCGCGCAGATACATGCGAACAGGATCGTCGCTGGACGTGTCACCCATTTCGGAGATGCGGCGGGCATCCAGATCCGACAGGTCGTCCGACAATACATCGTCATCCTCATCCGCCTCTGTCAGCGCATACGCTGCGGCCAGCTCCGCTTCATCATCCAGATCAAGGGGCTGTTCGCGCGTGTTGGCCTCGATCTCGTCGAGGCCGTCGCCCGCCAGTGAGTCGGCGCGCAAGACATCGGTGTCGTCTGCCGCAAAGTCATTGCCTTGCGTGTGGGGAACGCTATCGCGTGTGGAAGCAGCCGGCCCAAATGTCCGACCGTCAAGATCGCCTTTCTGCAAGCCAGCCCCATCCGGCCGTCTGGTGTCACGCCGGTCCAGGTTCTGCCGTGTTGACTTTGCCCGCAAGTTCATCATACGCTCATTCAGCTTTGGATGCATGTTCAGCAACTTCAGCCAACCACCAGAACACCTCTCAGGCGAAGCGCCTTTTGCGCGCGCAGATGCTTCGCCGAAATATCCATGAGCCTGAGATTATACTGTGCGACCCGCTCGGAATCGCCGCTGTTGCGCGCGTCATCGACGAGAAAAGCCAGGCCGGCGCGCTCGCGCTGCAAGTTCTCCATGCGCAACCGCAGCGCTGTTCGAATGGCCTCCTCGCGCAACACTGCCTCTCCGCCCGCCGCGCCGTCGCTCCATGCGTAGTCTGCGATCAGGCTCAGCCAATCGTCGTCGTATTCGCTCTGCGGCTGGCCGGTGGCGGCGCGGCTGAGTTGAACGAAACCCAGGCGCAAAGCCGGATTCAGAAAGTCGTCAACGCCCAACACTTCCAGGTTGGCGCGCGTGAGGGCCACGTTGGCATCCATGAGCAAAGCCGGCAGGCGGGCCAGGATGGCAATCAGATGCAGTTCGAGATCGACCCTGCCCGCTCTGGCTGGCGCGCCGGCCGGCCTGGACGCATCGGGCAGGTTTTGCGCCGGCGATGGCTGTTCAGGCTCAGGCGCGCTGGCGCGCGGCCCGCGCGCAGAACGTTGCGCCGCCCATGCCAGGCCCGTCGCTTCGACCACCGCCCGCGGATTGAGTCGCAGTCTGCGGGCGATCTGCTGAAGATACACGTCGCGCTGGACCGGGTCGGACAAATCGCGCAAGATGGGCGCGATCGCCTTGATGGCGTCGGACTTGCCGCGCGGCTCTTCGGTGTTGAAATGGCCCAGCAGCGCGTCAATCACGTGCTCGACGACCGGCCGCGCTGCGGCGATCACCTCGCGCCAGCGGTCTGGCGAGGCCAGCACGATCTCGTCCGGGTCCATGCCATCGGGCAGGATAGCCACGCGGATGTCGGCGTTCAACTTCGACTCGTGGCGGATAATGCCGCGCGGGTCAAAGGCCGGCGCGTCATCGCGCTCCAGCGTGTCGCGCGCGACATCGAGGCCTCGCAACACAGCGCGGTTGCCGGCAGCGTCGGGGTCGAGCGCCATGACAATGCGCGGCGTGAGGCGCTTGAGCGCGCGGAACTGGCTCTCGGTCAAAGACGTGCCCATGCCGGCGACGACATTGGTGAAGCCGGCCTGGTGCGCGCCAATCACATCCATGTAGCCTTCCACCAACACGGCGGTCTGCTCGTTGCGGATGGCGCTGCGCGCGCGGTCGAGGCCGAACAGCAGGCGTCCCTTGTCAAACACTGGCGTCTGCGGCGAATTCATATACTTCGGCTCGCTGCCGTCCAGCGACCGGGAGCCGAAACCGACCACGCCGCCCTTCTCGTCGCGGATAGGAATCATCAGCCGGCCGCGAAAGCGGTCGTAACGCCGGCCTTCCTCGTTCTCGATGACCAGGCCGGCGCCGATCAACTCGTGAATGTCAAAACCGCGCCCCGTCAGGTAATTCGTCAGCGCGTGGTAGTCCATCAGGCTGTAGCCCAGTTGCCAGGCGGCGATCGTTTCAGGCTTCAGACGGCGCTTGTCCTGCGCGTAGGCGCGGCAGTGGGCCGCCTGCGGCGCAGTCATCAGCAGGTGATGGAAATACTCAGCCGCCTGCGCCAGCGCCTGGCGCAGGCGCGCGTCACGATCTTCGGCAACTTTGTCCTGTTCGGTGCGCTCGTGGATTTCGACGCCGGCGCGCCGGGCCAGTTCGCGCAGCGCCTCGTTGAAGGTCAACCCCTCCTTCTTCATCAGGAAGGAGAACACATCGCCCTGCTCGCCGCTCGAAAAGTCCTTGAACGTCTGCGTCTCGGGAAAGACAAAGAAAGAGGGCGTCCTCTCCGCCTGGAACGGCGACAGCCCGCGATAGTTGCGGCCGCTGCGGGTGAGCTTGACGTAGGGGCTGACGACATCAACGATGTCGATCTTGCTCTTCACCTCCTCGACGACAGACATGCGAATCATTATAGCCAGCGACATGGCCGGCTGAGTTCACAACCCGGGACAGCTATATCCCCGCGCAAGAAACTCGCCGCCGAGACGCCACGGACATAGAGCCTGTTTCAGCGTTTCTCTCAGCGCCCTCTGCGCCTCTGTGGTGTCACTGGCAGCCAGGCGTGTATCCTGCCCCTGCTGTGAACACTCCCCTTTTGACTCGCCGCTGCGCTATAATCGCGCCCATGCTTAACGTATTTCTCGGCATCGCCCAGATTCTCCTGGCAGTCGCGTTGGTGGCGGTGGTGCTGTTGCAGAGCAAAGGCGAAGAGCTGGGCGGCGTGTTCGGCGGCGCCCAGAGCGTCTACCAGACCCGGCGCGGCGTGGACAAACTGTTGTTCACGATCACGGTGTTCCTGGCCATTGCCTTCTTCGTGCTCGCCATCTTCAACGTCGTCCTGTCCGCCCCCCGCTGAACCATTTTCGATTGCCGATTTTGGACTTTGGGCTGAGCGCACAGGATTCAATCCAAAATCCAAAATCCAAAATCCAAAATCGAGATGCGCTCGTTTCGTCTGCCGCTGCTCCTGATTGCCATCGGAGTGGTTGCCCTTGGCTACGTTGTCTCTCAACTTCTCATCCCTCGCAGCACGGTGACCGTGCCGGATGTCGGCGGCACCTATGTCGAGGGCGTGGCCGGGGCGCCGCAGTACATCAACCCCCTGCTCTGTCAGTTGCACGACGAAGACCGCGACCTGTGCAGCCTGGTCTTTGTCGGCCTGACCCGGCTCAACGAAACCGGCGAAGTCGTGCCCGAGCTGGCGTCCGGTTGGGAGATCTCTCCCGACGGGATCACGTACACCTTCAAGCTGCGCCAGGATGCGCGCTGGCAGGATGGGCAACCCATCACTGTAGACGACGTTCTGTTCACCACGCGCCTGCTGCAAAATCCGGATTACCTGGGCCGGCCGGACATTGGCGCGCTCTGGCAGAGTGTCACCGTCGTCAAGGTGGACGCCTACACGGTGCAATTCCAACTGACGCAGCCGCTGGCGCCCTTTCTCGATTTCACCACTATCGGGCTGCTGCCCCAACATGTGCTCTCCGGCACGTCGTCCGCCAATCTGAGCCAACTGCCCTTCAACTTGCAGCCAATCGGCAACGGCCCGTGGCGTGTCGCCGAGGTGAACACGTCCAACAGCCGGGTCGCCTCAATCGCCCTCGAACCAAACGCCAACTACTACGGCCCAAAGCCAAAGCTGTCCCGGCTGGTCTTCCGCTACTATCCCAACTCACAGGCCGTTTTCGAGGCTTTTCGAGCAGGCGATATCGACGGCATGGGCAACCTGCCGTTGTCACTGCTGAAGCGGGCGGAAGCAATCCCCAACCTGACGATCTACAGCGCCACAAAGTCGCGCTACGCCGCTCTGTTCATCAATCTGCGGCCAGACAGCGGGGCCATCGCGCTGTCCGACAAGGCAGTCCGGCTGGCGTTGATGTACGCGCTCGACCGCGAACGACTCGTGCGCGACGCGCTGGGCGGACAGGGCGTTGTCGCGCACACCCCGTTCATCCCCGGCACATGGGCCTACGACGCCAGCGTCAAGACATATTCTTACGACCCGCAGCGGGCCGTTGAGCAGTTGCGCAGCGCCGGCTATGAGCTGGCCACCGTAGCGCCGTCGAACATCTCGGTGTGGCAGAAGGGCGGCGAGCCGATCGCATTCACCCTGTTAACGCAGGATGACCCGACCCGCCGGGCGCTGGCCGAGGCTGTGGCCCGCCAGTGGCGCGAACTGGGCGTGCAGGTCAGCGTGCAGCCGGTGCGCAATCTGGTGCGCGACTTTTTATCGCCCCGGCAATTCCAGGTGGCTCTGGTGGAAAGCCTGGTGGACGGCGATCCCGATCCTTACCCCATCTGGCACCGCAGCCAGATCGTCCCGCCCGGCCAGAACTACACCGGCTTCGACAACGCCGACGCGAGCGATTGGCTGGAGAAAGCGCGCCTGACCACCGACCGCGCCACCCGCTTTGAATACTACCGGCGCTTCCAGGCGCTCTTTGCCGAAGAGTTGCCGGCCATTCCGCTGTACTACCCCACCTACCAGTACGCGATCTCTTCGCGGGTCAAGCGCGTTCAGATACCGCCGCTGGTGTATCCCAGCGACCGACTGCGCACAATCGGCGAGTGGTACGTCAATGTGAAACGGATTCTGGCAAGCGAAGCCACCGCCCAGCCCCAATAGGTCGCGCGAAGCGCCCACGCAGGCGTTCTGAAAAGAGTGTGGCCGCGCAGGCCGGGTCTGCTAAGATTGCCACCGATGACGAACCAACAGGCGCCGCGACAAACGCCGATTCCCCCCGATCGATACGACGAAGCCTATTTTCTGACCGCCTGCGAAGGTTACGAAGAGTTCATCCAGAGCGATGGCGAGCATCTATCGCGCCGGCTGAAACAGGCGTTCGAGTTCGCTGGCGTCGAGCGCGGGATGCGCGTGCTCGACCTGGGCTGCGGGCGCGGAGAAATCGTGCGCCACGTGGCGCGGCTTGGCGCGCAGTCCTTCGGCATCGATTATTCGCAGGCCGCGGTCAATCTGTCGCGCCGGGTCATGGAGCGCGAGCCGGCCGGCAGCCTGTACGGCCTGGCGCAAAGCGACGCCAAACGGTTGCCCTTTCGCGACAACGTGTTCGACCGCGTGTTGTTGTTCGATGTGGTCGAGCACCTGCATCCCTGGGAGCTGGATCTCTGTCTGCGCGAAGTGCTGCGCGCGCTGAAACCCGGAGGGCAAATCGTCGTGCATACCGCGCCCAATCGCTGGTACGACCTGTACGCCTACCCGCTCGTGCGGCAGGTGCGCCGGCTGATGGGACAGGGGCATCGTTACCCGGCCAACCCGCGCGCGCTCAACGTGGCCATCAACACCGAAGTGCATGTCAACGAGCAGGACATCCTGCGTCTGCGGCGCGCGCTCACAAAGAATGGTTTCAGCCGGGTCAAAGTCTGGCTGGACACGCCGCCCCAGCATCGCGCCGAAGGCACGCTCATGTCGATGCTGCGGCACATCGCCTTCAACTGGATTCCCTTCGCCTGGTTCTTCGAGCGCGAGGTGTTTGCCATTGGCGCAAAGCCCGATTGACGTATGCGCACTCCCTCCGGCGCCTTCGCAGACTACCGCGCCAGGTCATTCTGGCTGGAACAGGCCACAGCAGGCTATATGGAAAGCCCCGCCCTGGAAGGCGTGGTTCGCGCTGATATTCTGATCATCGGCGGCGGTCTGACGGGCATCTCCACCGCCTATTACCTGAAGCTCGCCGAACCCAGTTTGCGGGTCGTTGTGCTCGAATCGGAAGTCACCGGCTACGGCGCAAGCGGTCGAAACGCCGGCTTCATCGCACCGCTGGTCAGCCCATCGCTCAGCCTGGCTGCGGCCCGGTTCGGCGCGCAACGGGCGGGCGAGGCGCGGCGCTATGCCGAACGCGCCTGCGCCTGCCTGGTCGAGACCATCGAGCGACGCCGGCTCGACTGTGACTACGAGGCGCGCGAGTATTTGCGCGTCGCATGCACGCCGGCCCAGGTCAAGCGCGCGCAGCAAGAGATTGCGCTGGCGCGCCGGCTGGGGATCGAAAACATCGAGTGGCTCGACGCTGGCGCAGTTCGCGAGCGGGTCGATTCGCCAACCTACCTCGGCGCCCTGCGCGAATCTCACGCCGGGCTGGTCAACCCGGCCCGGCTGGTGCGTGAGTTGAGGCGTATCGCTATCGCCAGTGGCGTGGAGATTTACGAGCACAGCCCTGCGATCACCCTGGCGTTCGACCCGGCGGACAGCGCTCGCGTCATCCGGGCGCAGACCCCGCGCGGCGCTGTGGAGGCCGATCGCTGCGCCCTGGCAACCAACGCTTACTCGGCGCAATTCCCCGCTCTGCGCGCCAGGCAGTGTCCGCTTCACACTTACGCCGTGCTCACCGAGCCATTGACGCCGGCCCAACTGGACAGCCTGGGCTGGCGCCAGCGCCAGGCGCTGTCAGACATGCGGATGCTGCCGCACTACTACCGGCTGACGGCCGACAACCGGCTGCTGGCAGCCGGCGGCGCGCGTTACTTCACAGGAAACCAGGTCGCCGTCAACCACGACGCGCGGGCGTTCGAGGACCTGGCCATCTTCATCGATCAGACCTTTCCATCGCTGCGCGGGATCGCCATCGCCCAACGCTGGAGCTGGATCATGTCAGCCACGGCTGACCTTGCGCCCGCGCTCGGCGTGCTGGGCACTGACCAGCGTGTCGTATACAGCCTGGGCAATCTGGAGCACAATGCGGCGCTCTCATATTTGAATGGCCGCGCGCTGAGCGACCTGCTCCTGGAGCGCAAAACCGATCTGACCGATGTGTTTTTCGTCAAACGCGCTACAATTCCGCTGCCGCCGGAGCCGGCGCGCGCGCCTCTGGTGAACAGCGTGTTGAGTCTGTTGCGCGCCCGTGACGCGCTCGATGAGCGGCAGGGGTTGGGCAACAGCGCCATCCGCCGCGCATAGTCCGGCCCGCGCTTAATCACGTTTTGTCGGGAGTTTGAGATGTCCAAGAAATCACGCCGTCAGCGCACACCGAATCTGCCGCCGGAGGCGTTTGTCACGCCCCAGGCAGCGCGGACAGAGTCCGCCCCAACGCGCGCGCCGGCGATAACTGCCGCCGCAGCGAAACCGGCCTCCGGCGCCAGCGCCGGTTCTGAGGCGCCGACCAAAACCGTCAACTGGCAACAGGAGTACGGCGCAGTGTTGGGCGACCTGAAGCGCACCGGCATCCTGGCGGGCATCCTGCTGGTGATCATGGTCGTGTTGGCGATCATCATCCCGTAGTCGGCGCCGGCTCAAACCAGTCATCCACCCGCGCAACGCCATACGGGCCGAGCCGCACTTTGAACGCGCCGGAGCGAGACGCCCGGCGCGTTTCGCGTTGTTGCCGGAACATCTCTGGCGATCGCATGGCCTGCTCGACTGTCTTTTCATCGAGCGTCAGGCTGCGCGCCGACCCGGAAAACCCCTCCACCGCAATCGTTTGAGCGTCTTCGGTGAGATTGGCGATGAGGATGCGCTGCCGGTCGCCCTTGCGCAACACCAGGCTGACCACCCGCGACGGGTCGCTTGACAGGCCGGCTGCCGCATCGCCGCCGGCAAACTCGCCGGCATCGGCCAGCACATGATAGACCGGAAAGACTGCGCCCGGTAGCGACGGGAACGGCGGCGGAGAGCCAGATTCCGTTTCCATGACTCCGCGCCAGCCGGTCGTCTCATAATACGTTGCGCTGTGCGCGCCACTCTCCGCCAGGTATTTCAAGCTGGCGACGGTCCAACTGGCGGCAAAGAGCGCCATCTGCCGCGCATCCACTTGCGCCGGCAACTGCCCCGGAGACGTTTCCTGAACACTGCCGGTGGCATAGGGGTTGAAGCGCGGCTTGAGCGTGACGGGGCTGACCACAACCGCCCTGTCCCCGGCGAGACGGCGCGCGCTGCGCACGACCGCCGCCTGCACCCGCGTCGTCTCCATGAGCGAGGCGTTGTCGAAGGCGTGCGCCTGTGGATTGATCGCCAGACACACGCCGTCCAGGAGCGACAGCGGCAGAAACGCGCGCTGCAAGAAAATGAAGTCGGTGTTCGTGCCGGCGACGAAAGGCGTTGCCGGGTCGTATGCGGCCAGTTGGTCGCGCGCCAGGCGCAGGGTCGCCTCACTCAACGGCGCGCTGCCGGAGAATTCGCGCTCTGGACAGACCAGCCAGCGCGCCACGCTGGGCCGGGTCTCGTTCAGCCAATGAATGAGCCGGCGCAGCGCCTCATCTGCATCTCCTGCCTGCGGCACGAGCACGGCCGCTTCCAACGGTATGCCCAGGGCGCGCGTTCCGGCTGTCGCCTGCTGCAACACCTGCGGGAAGGCTGGGTCAGCCGGCCTGAGATCGACCCGCAGATGCGCCAGGCCGAGCGACTTGAGCCGGGAAATTTCGCGGGGCGACAGGGGCTGGCCGTGGCTGGCCATGCCCAGGCCGAGGGATGGCAGCGCATGGCCGAGCGGGGCGCCGGCGCGCACGGACAGTGATTGCGGCCTGGACATCGCGCCGATGAGCGCGGGGCTGTAGCGGGCTGGCGCCGGCCAAACGCGCACCGACTGCGCGATGCGGGTCCCGGCCTCGACCCGAACCGGGAATGGCAAGCCCAGCGGCGTGCAGTAAATCTTGAACGAAGCGTCGGTCCAATTGCGCTGATCTTCCATCTCGAAGACATCGCCTTCAAAGCGCATCTCGGCCCACCGATCGCTATCCGCGTCGATCTGACAGCGCAAGGCGCGCATGTCCGCGAACGGCGGCACGGGCTGAGCGGGTGAGATGAATTCGGGCAGGCGAGCAGATTCGACCCGGCCATCGACATGCTCGACCTCGCACGTCGCGCCGGCGCAGTCGGCAGGCAGCAGCGCACAAAAGCCAATGCGATTCTTGAGAAAAGTGGATTGCGCAAGGCCGTCCATCTTAAACGCAACCACACCATCGGCGCTGCCGGTGATCTCTGCGCGCCAGGCAAAGTCTATGCGGCCAAAGTCCGCCTCGCCTTGTTGGTGGCGCGCCGTGAAGGTGACGCGGAATGAGTCGGCGCGGCGGTCGATCTGCGTATCACGGTAGTCCGGCGGCACGGTGGCCCAGTTGCGGTCACGAACAGCCACATAGATGCGGCGCACGATTTCCACAGGACCAAGCCGGATGTCGCGCAGGCCGCCATCCTGGTAGCGCAACAAGAGCGGACCGGCGCGCAGGTCCACGCGCGCCGGCAGGGGATCAGGACGGCCGTAGCGCAGAATGTTGGCCGGCAGCCTGGCCGATTCACGCAGTGACATACTGGCGCAGGAATGACACGCTCTCGGCGGCCCAACGCTGTTCGAGAGCAACGGTGTCTTCGAGGGTCGCCTGCTCCGGCGTCCACAACTCGACGATGACGTTGAAATCGTAGGGCGAAGCCTGAAGCGCCTGAAATAGCCACGCGGGTTCGACCATGCCCTGGCCGGCCGGCGTCCCCTCGCAGATGAAGCCCATCATGTGCCACTCGCGCCGGATGGTGAAGTCTTTGTAGTGCAGGCACATCACGCGGGGAGCCAGGCGCTCGGTGACATGCTTCCATCCTTCAGACACAGCCAGCGAATTGACCATGTCGAGCACAACGCCGACACGCGGGTGATCGATGCTGTCGAGGACAGCGCGCAGGTCGTCAGCGGGCAGGCGGCCGTTTTCGATTGCCAGACACAGGCCAGCCGACTCCAGCGCCGGCAGAATGCGGCGCAGGTGCGGCATCATATCGCCGGCAGATCTCACGTGCGCGCCACTGACTTCGGGCAATGTGCGGATGAGTGTCGCGCCCACGCGCCGCGCGAGGGCAATCTGGCCGGCCAGATGTTCGTAGTCCAGGCCGCGCGTGCCCAGTTCCAACGCAATGTCCCAGTCGCGGGCGGTCTGCGCAAAGGCATCCAGTTCGGCATCGTTCAGCGCGTCGAGCGGGAGATTGGGGCCGGTTTGCAGGAGATGCACGCCCAGCGCGCGCGCCTGCTCGAGCAGGCCGGTCAGGGTGAGCGGATGGGCAGGCCGGGCGGCTCGGCCGGGGTATGCGGGATTGACGCCCTCGAAGCCGATGCTCCACATGAACGTGTAGGTGTTGACGCCGAGTTTCATCGTTGCCGGTGTCCTCTTTAAGGTTCAGACTCACAGCGCGACAACCTGATCCTGTTCAGCCGACTCGTAGGCCTTGTAGACCAGCCGCATGGTTTTCAGGTTGTCCTCGCCCGAAGTTTCAGCCGGCTGGCCGGTCTTGATCGCGCGCAGCAGATCGGCGTTGCACGGCACAATGCTGGCATGAACGACCTCGTAACGCGGGTCGGCCCAGGCATAGCGCGGCGGCGGATAGCGCCGGCTGAACGTGCCCTCGTCGGTGGTCACACGAATCCAATAATCCGGCGCAACTTCGATGACGCCTTTTCTGCCTTCCACCACCACGAGGGTCTGTGGAAAGCATTCGATCTCGGCGCGGGTGGAGTAGCTGATCTCGCACGCGCAGATCATCGAACCGATGCGAAGCTGCACAGAGGCGACATCCTCGCCGGCGATGTCGTCGCGGGTGCGCAGGCGCTGGCAATACAGGCTGCGCGGCTCGCCAAACAGAAAACGGACCAGGTCGAGCAAATGGCTGCCCACATCGGTGAGCGCAAAATGCTCAAGTGTTTTCAGAAACGGCTGATTGTCGAAGATGTCGGGGAGGCCATGCACAAAGCGCAGACGCGCGCGGAATGGCTCGCCGACGCGGCCCTCATCCAGCAGGCGCTTCAACGCGCGCATGGGCGTTTGCCAGCGGAAGTTTTCGTGGATCATGAAAGGCACGCCAGCGGCGCGACAGGCGGCCACCATGCGCTCGCAGGTGGGGTAGTCGCCGGCCATGGGCTTCTGACAGATCACCGGCGTCTTGTGCTGCGCCGCCAGCAGCACCAGCGGGGCGTGGGCCGGGACCTCTGTGATGATATCCACAAAGTCCAGTTGCTCGTTGCGCAGCAAGTCCTCGGCATTGGCGTACACGCGCGGCACGCCAAAACGATGGGCAAGTTGCTCGGCCTTGGACACGGTGCGGTTATACACGGCGACGAGCTCCACGCCACCCACCTCGAACCAGGCGGGAATCTGGAAGCCGGCCCAGAAGCCGGTGCCCAGCACGGCGAATTTCAAGGCTGTCATTGCGGGTCTCCTGCTTGTTTGGGTGAATGCATGGGCGAGTATAAGCCGGGCAGCCGAATTGGGGCAGGCAGCTTTTATCGCCGGCTCAGAATCCGCTCATGCAGACATGATTGAATGCCGGGCGGAGATGCAACAAGCCATGAGTGAATCAATCCACAATGTGTCAGTGACCACTGCCGGCGGCGCGCAGAAGCCGCTGAGCGACTATCAGGGCCGCGTGCTGTTGATCGTGAACGTGGCGTCGAAGTGCGGCTACACGCCTCAGTATGCCGGCCTGGAGGCGCTCTATCGCAAGCACAAAGACCAGGGGTTTGAGGTGCTGGGATTCCCGTGCAACCAGTTCGGGGCGCAGGAACCCGGCTCGATGGAGGAGATCCTGGACTTCTGTTCGGCAAACTACGATGTGACGTTCCCCATCTTCTCGAAGATCGAGGTAAACGGGCCGAACCGTTCGCCCTTGTACGCTGTGCTGACGCAGGCCGAGCCGGCCGGCGATATCTCGTGGAATTTCGAGAAGTTCGTGATCGGCAAGGACGGGCGCGTGGTCGGGCGCTTCAAGTCCAAAGTGGCGCCGGACGCGCCAGAGCTGCTGGCGGCGATTGAGCGGGCGCTATCGGCATAGCCCGACCCGGATGAGGACAAACGGCCTGCCGACATGGGCAGGCCGTTTTCAATGTGCGCCGGCCGCCGCCCTGTGTCCGGCCTTGGCCTCGGCGGCTTCCTTCAGCAACTGCTCGGCGCCGTGCCGGCCCGTCTTGCCAGACGTGCCGAGCATCTGGGCCAGTTCCTCCAGGCGCTCCTCGCGCTTCAGCTGGCGCACATGCGTCACCGTGCGCGGCGCGCCGGCCCCGTCGTCATGCAGCGCCTTTTCCACCTTGAAGTGCGCGTCGGCAAAGCTGGCCAGTTGCGGCAGGTGGGTAATGCACAGCACCTGATGCGAGCCGGTCAGGCCCCACAGTTTTTGGCCCACAATCGTGCCCACGCGCCCGCCGATGCCCTGGTCGATCTCGTCGAAGATCAGCGTCGGCGTGCGATCGGCGCGGGTCAGCACGGCTTTCAGCGCCAGCATCAGCCGGGCCGTCTCGCCGCCCGAAGCGATTTTTGCCAGCGGCTTCAACCCCTCGCCCACGTTGGGCGCGATCATGAATTCGACCCGGTCGATGCCGGTGGCGTCGTAGCGGATTTTGGATTTTGGATTTGGGATTTTGGATTCAGACGCATCTGGCAGCAGACTACCCAGATCGTCCGGTGGGGCGATGCCATCGTCGCTCGGCTCGTGGGTGATGCTGACGGCGAAACGGGCGCCGGCCATGCGCAAGTCCTGCAACTCCGTTTCCACGCCGCGCGCCAGCTCGATCGCCGCCGCGCGCCGCCCGGCAGACAGCGCGCCGGCCAGCGCGGCATACTCGCCCATCAGGCCGTCCAGTTGCGCTTCAAGGTGTTCGATCCGTTCGGCGCTGTTTTCGATCTGCGCCAGTTCGGCCTCGGCCTGATCGGCGAAGGCAAGCATGGCCTCGATCGTGTCGCCATATTTGCGCTTCAGCTTCTTGATGAGTTCCAGCCGGCTCTCGACCTGCTCCAGCCGGCGCGGGTTGAATTCGATGGCCTCGCGGTAGTCGCGCAGACTGCGCGCCACCTCTTCCACGATCGCGGCAGCCTCGGCCATTTGCCGGCCGTACTCCTCGAACTGCTTGTCGAAGCGCGCCAGGTGCTCGATGGCGCGCGCAGCTTGCGCCAATTGGTCGAGCGCGGCCGGCTGGCTGCGCGTGGATTCGTAGAGCAGGCTATAGGCCTCCTCGGCATAGGCGGCCAGCGCCTCGGCATTGGCAAGCCGCACATGCTCCTCCTGCAGAATGGCTTCCTCGTTCGGCTTCAGTCTGGCGGAGCGAATTTCCTCGAGCTGGAACTTGAGCATGTCAACGCGCCGGGCGCGCTCGCGAGCGTTGTGGGTGAGCTGGTCGATCTCGCGGCGCACGGCGCGCGCCTCATGATATTTGGCGGCCACTTGCTGGCGCAGCTCCCACAGGCCGGCGTAGCGATCCAGCAGGTTGATGTGCTCTTTGACGCGCAAGAGCGAGACATGCTCCGACTGGCCATGCACATCCACCAGCAACTCGCCCAGGTCGCGCAGCACGCTCTGGCTGACCGACCGGCCATTCACGCGGCACAGGCTGCGGCCATTGGCCCGCACCTCGCGGCCCAGAATCAGTTGCCCCGGCTCGTCCGACTCCAGGCCCTGTTCGGCCAGCAGCGCCTCCACCAGTTGGCGCGAGCTGTTGTCGAGGGTAAACACGCCCTCGATCAGCGCGCGCTCGGCGCCGGCGCGCACCATGCCGACCTCGGCGCGGTCGCCGAGCAGGAGGGCGATCGAGTCAACAATGATGCTCTTGCCCGCGCCGGTCTCGCCGGTGAGCACGTTCAGGCCGGCGCCCAGCTCGACATCGAGCGCGTCGATAATTGCGAAATCGCGCACGCGAAGCTCAGTCAACATCGGGATGGCTCCTCGCTCAGGTTTCGCCGGTTTCAGATGTTATAGAACAAATATTCTACACGATTGGGGCATTGGCGAGCACCGGCGGTGTGTTCACAACCGGGAGCAAGATGCGGATTTGGCTTGCCGGCGCCACAGCCCAGATACAAAGATCGCTGGAAAGAAGTCCTTAAACAGACTCTGCGTCCCCGGCGTCTCTGCGGTGAGTTTCCCGGACAGGGTATGAAGTTGCCCCAACCTGTGAACGCACCCCGGACTGATTTAGAATCGCTGCGCCAGAGGCCGGCGCAACCGGCCGCTGAATTTCTGCGAGGTGACGGGACATGAAACTGAATATGGGGAAACGCGAGTTGGAACTGGACGGCAAGTATCTTGGGCGCTTGCGCGAGGCCAATGACCTGATGGGCAATCCAGAAGCGTTGCGCGCGCGCATGCAGGAAGACGGCTATCTCCTCATTCGCCGGCTGCACGACCCGGACAAGGTCAGAGCCGTGCGGCGGGTGTTGATCGACAACCTGGCCGCCAACGGCCAGATTGACGCCAATCATCCGCTGGACGAAGCATGGATCGCCCCCGGCGCGCGCGGCTCTTTTCTGGGCGGCGCCAAAGCAGTCACCCACAGCCCGGAGTTCCTGGCTGTTGTCGAAGCGCCGGAACTGATGCAGTTCTTCAGCGACTTCCTGGGCGGGCCTTCCCTCACCTACAACTACAAGTGGTTGCGCGCCGTGGGGGCCGGCGACTTCACCGGCGCCCACTACGATGTCGTGTACATGGGCCGGGGCACGCGCAATCTCTACACCGTATGGACGCCGCTCGGCGATGTGCCCTTCAACAAAGGCCCGCTGGCAATCCTCGAAGGCTCGCAGCACTTCGAGCGCATTAAAGCGACTTACGGTCAGATGGATGTTGACCGCGACCACGTCACTGGCTGGTTCTCCGACGATCCGCTGGAATTGATCGAACAGTACGGGGGCCGCTGGCTGACCACTGAGTTCGAGATGGGCGACGCGCTGATCTTCGGCATGTACACCATGCACGGCTCGCTGAACAACAACACCAACACGTTCCGCCTGAGTTGCGACACGCGCTATCAGCGCGCCGACGAGCCGGTCGATGAGCGGTGGGTTGGCGAGAACCCCATTGCCCACTATGCCTGGATGCAGGGGCCGACTGTCCCGATGGAAGAAGCGCGCAAGCGCTGGGGCGTGTGAGCCAGCCGCATGGCCTCCTCTTCTCCCCCTCTCCCGCGCGGAGAGGGGGAAAGCTTACGCCACGATCTGCCGGATCGTGGGCGTCTTCAGGTGGATGGCAATGACGGCCAGCAAACACACGCCGCCGCCGAACAGCACCGCCACCGGCGCGCCAAATTGCTGCGCCAGCGCGCCGACGAACAGGCTGCCGAACGGCGCGACGCCTTGCAGCGCCCACAGGTATGTGCTGATGACTCTTCCCCGCAGTTCATTGGGCACGAGCAACTGCACAAGCGTGTTGGTCATCGCCAGTTGCGTCACCGATCCCCAGCCGATAAGGACCATCAGCGGGAGCGCGGCAGGCAGCGAGCGCGAGAACGCGATCAGGGCCAGGGCGGCGCTGAAAGCGAACTGGCCGGCAGTCATCAGCGCGCCTTTGCGCTTCATCGCGCTGAACGTCGCCAGGATCACGGCGGCAGCCAGCGCGCCAATGCCCTGCGCCGTCATCAGGGCGCTGTTGCGCGCCGCCACAATCGACTCGGTGTCGCCGGGTTGTTGGAAAATGTCGCGCGCAAACACCGGCATTTGTTGGATGGCCGTGAAGCCAAAGAAGCCGGGAACGGCCGCCATGACAATGAGCAGCGCCACCACGACCGAGTTGCGAATATAACGCTGGCCCTCGCGGAATTCCTGCATCGCGCCGGCGCGGGCTGCCGGCGCCCTCGATTCTGGTCGGGTGCGCACAAACAGCAGCCCGATGATGACAAACAGAAAGCTCACGCCGTTGGCAAAGAAGGCCCATCCTTCGCCCCGCTCGCCAAGCAGCACCAGAAAGGGCGCTGTCAGCGACGGCCCGATCACGCGCGCCAGGTTGAACACCGCCGAGTTCAACGCAATCGCGTTCGGCAGCGCCGACCGGCCCACCAGTTCGATCATCATCGCCTGCCGCGCTGTGATCTCGACTGAGTTGGCCACGCCGGCCACAAACGACAGCGCCACAATGTGCCAGACCGTGATCGCGCCGGTCAGCGCCAGCACCGCCAGCGTGAACGCCTGGGCCATCAACACCGTCTGCATCACGATGACCGTCTTGCGCTTGTCCAGCCGTTCGACCAGCACGCCGCCGGGCAGCATGAGCAACAGCGACGGCAGCGACGCGGCAAAACCGATCACACCGAGATAGACCGGCTGGCCGGTGATGCGGTAGGCCAGATAAGGCTGCACGGTGTTTTGCATCCACGTGCCGATCAGCGACACAAACTGGCCGATCCAGAAGATGCGATAGTCGCGCGATGCCAGCGCAGGAAAACGGGCGGAGAGCGTGGCCGTGAACATGGCTGTGATGGGTGTTGCGTATTGGGTATTGCGTATTGCGTCCGACTCCTGACTCCTGACCACTGACGACTGACCACTGACTACTGACGACTGACGACTGACTACTGACGACTGACGACTGACTACTGACTCCTGACTCCTGACTCCTGCCCCCGCTCGATCTCGGCGATGAAGCGCGTGGAACGCAGGCCGCGTTCGAGCACGTAGCTCAAATACTGTCGCATGGCGCGCTCGGCCTGATGGAGCGCCTGATCCGAAAAGTCATCGGCCATCGCCATCATCTGGTCGAGTGTGCCAGTCTGTAATGCGCGCAGCAACGCCAGCGCGCCGGGCGCGAGTCGCACTAACTCTCTGGCGCCGGCTGCCGCTTTGGCGCACAACACGCCACCGTCAGCCAGCGAGAAGGCCGTGTCGGGCAGGCTGCGCAAGCTGCCAGCGTCGGCCGGGCTTCCGGCAAGCTGATCGACCTCCAGAATGGCGTTGGTGCGCGCGCAATGGAACAATTGCGGCCGATACCCGGCAATCGTCAGCAGCCTCATTTCGAAATAGCGCGCAGCCAGGGCCGGCTGCGGCGTTTCGCAGATCCACATCAGGCCATTGGCCAGCAGATCGTAGAGGGCCGGGTCTTCATTGCCTTCCTGGGTGAACTGATCGATCAACTCGCCCACATAGTGCGCGTACCCGCCGCGCAGCAAGTCCTCACGCAGCGGGCGATGGGCTTCAATCACTTCAGCCTGGCTGACGATGTCGAACGTTCGCCCGCGCGCCAGCAACAGCCGGACACGGGCAAACAACTCGATATGCCCGGCCTTGCGACTGGTGATCTTGCGCGCGCCTTTGGCGATCACGCGCACTTTCCCCAGTTGCGGGGTCATCAGCGTGAGCAGCCGGTCAGCCTCGCCATAGTCGGCCCGCCGCAAAATGACGGCCTCAGTGACATACACTCGCGCGCGTGACATTCCGTTTGATCCGGTCAACAGGTCAGGCGCGCCAAGAGCGCGCGCACCCGTTCACTTCTGGCACGCCGCGCAGAAATGCGCGCTGCGCTGGCCCACCACCATGCGACTGACCGGCCGGCCGCAGTTGACGCACGGCAGGCCGGCGCGGCCATACACTTTGAAATGATCCTGATAGTTCCCGCCGGGATACACCCAGTCGAAGCTGGCCCCATTGGCGGCAATGCCATCGAGCAACACCTGGCGGATGGCCGCATGAAGCCGATCCGCCTCGCCGGCGCTCAGCGCGCTGGCCAACCGCGTGGGATGCAGCCGCGCCAGAAACAACGACTCGTCGGCGTAGATGTTGCCCACGCCGGCGATGAAACGCTGGTCGAGCAAAATCGGCTTGAGCGCGCCGCGCTTCGCCAGCAGCCGCGACGCGAATTCCTGCGCGCCGATACTGAGCGCATCCGGCCCCAGTTTGCCGGTCACTTGCGACGGCTGATCGGTCAGATACACGCGCCCGAACTTGCGCGCGTCGTCAAAGCGCAATGCCCAGCCGTCGTCGAGCAACCACACCACGCGCGCGTGGGGGGTGAATGCGTCAGCCTCCGGCGTCACATCGAGCCGGCCGCTCATCCTGAGATGCACCAGCATGAACAGCGGATGATCCGGGCTTGCGGATGTCGAAGCAGCAACGCCCCCGCTGCCACACAGCTCCAGAATCAGATATTTGCCATGCCGGCTGACAGCGGCGACGCGACGGCCGGCCACCCGCTGCGCAAACTCTGCCGCAGACAAGCCGCTGACCTCGCGCGGCCACAGCACGCGCGCCTGGCGAATCACACGACCCACCAGCGGCGGCCTCTCCGCCCCGCCGCCCTCGCGCAGGATACGGGCAATGGTCTCGACTTCGGGAAGTTCAGGCATCTTCCACCCTCAACCCTCAACCCTCAACCCCATATGCACCAGCGTTCGGATGGGCTGGAAGCCGACCGCTTGCAGCGCGCCGTGGGTGGCCTCATGCGGGCGCGCCTGGGCGCAATACAATGGCCTGGACACATAGCCCTCAAAGCGGCTCAGGCCGGCGACGAGCAGGGCGATCCCATCCTCCACACTGCCGCGCGCATCGAGCATCAATTCGACGTGGTGTTCCGGCGAGTCAAAGTTCACCCGCGTCCGAATGGCGCCCATTATCTGGGCGCTGCCAGTCTGCGCGCTGCCAGGATCAGGACTGCGATTCGGCGCCTCAGCCACCAGCCACTGCTCGCGCCAGCCGTTGAAAAAGTTGGACAGCCGCCAGCGCCAGTCCAGCCGGTACAGACTCGCATCAAATGGCTCGGCGTAGGTCAGGTCGTCGGGAATGTTGAGGCGCGCAACCCCCCAAATGGCATCGCGATCAGCATGCCGCGCCCGACGCGCCGACAGCGCGCGCGGCGCAACCGGCAATGCCTGCGCGCGAACCGAAGGCCGCCGATAGTGCGTCACGGCGCCCAGGGCGCGAAAGCCGGCTCTCTCGTACACCCGCAGCGCCGGCCAGTTTCCCTCCACAACCTGCAAGGCCACAAAGCGCCCCCCGCGCGCGCGGGCAAACGCGATAGCTGATCCGATCAGCGCCGTGCTGACGCCCCGGTTGCGCCAGGCGGGATGCGTCGCCACATTGCCAATCACCCACGTGTCGCGCCGGGCGGGATTGCGCTGGAGCGACACATTGCCCACAATCTGACCTTGCTCAATCCACACAAACCCGGACATGCCGTCTCCAGTCAGCGCATCCAGCGGGCTGTAATGGCGCAGCATGTGAATCATGCGCTGGCCGCCGCTGTCGCCGCCAATCTCATCCTTGAAGGCCAGTTCCAACAGATTGGCCACCGCCGGCCCATCACGCCAGGGATCGAGCGGTCTCACGTGAGGATCGATCGCAGTGGCAGGCGCTTTGCTCAACCCTGCTACCATAGGTCAGGCTATTCTACTCAGGTACAATCCGCGCGTGTCTATCAACTCCATCAGCGCGCTCGCCCGGCGCCTGCGCGCCAACATCCAGACGGTGATTGTCGGCAAAGATGATGTGATCGACCTGGCGCTGATCGCGCTGTTGTGCGAAGGCCACGCGCTCTTCGAGGACGTTCCCGGCATCGGCAAGACCACGCTGGCCAAAGCCATCGCGCGCAGCCTGAACTGCGCGTTCAAGCGCATCCAGTTCACGCCCGATCTGCTGCCCAGCGACGTGACGGGCATCTCGTTCTTCAACCAGCGGCAACAGGAATTCGAGTTTCGCGCCGGCCCCATCTTTTCCAACGTGGTGCTGGCCGACGAGATCAACCGCGCCACACCGCGCACCCAATCGGCTCTGCTCGAAGCAATGCAGGAACGCCAGGTGACGGTGGATGGCCAGACCATGCCGCTGCCCCGCCCGTTCCTGGTGCTGGCCACCCAGAATCCGATCGAACTGGAAGGGACGTTCCCCTTGCCCGAGGCGCAGGTGGATCGGTTCCTGCTGCGCATCAGCATGGGCTACCCGACCGAAGACGAAGAGCATCTCATCCTGACCCGCTTCGAGCGCAGCGACCCGCTGGACACGCTTAGCCCGGTCGTAGAGGTAGACGATCTCGCGGCCATGCAGGCGGCCTGTCGGGCCGTGCGCGTCGAACGGAGCGTGGCGGACTATCTGGTGACGCTGTGCCGCGCCACGCGCAATGCGCCGGGCGCTCAACTGGGCGTCAGCCCGCGCGGGACCATGGCGTTATATCGCGCGGCCCAGGCGCGCGCCGCCATCTACGGGCGCGACTATGTGCTGCCCGACGATGTGAAAACCCTGGCCCAGCCAGTGCTGGCGCATCGCATCGTCGTGGACGGCCAGAGCCGGCTGCGCGGCCGCAAAGCCGAGGACATTCTGCGCGACGTGATCGAGCGCGTGCCCGTGCCCGTCGATCGCATCTGACTCCTGACTTCTATCTCCTGTCTCCCGACTCCTGACTCCTGACTCCTGACTGGCATGTTTGACGAACGCTGGATGACGCTGTTTGTTTTCATCGGCATCGTGGGGGTGCTGATGCGGTCGCCAGCACTGGCCGGCCTGGGCATCATCGGGCTTTCGATCGCCATCGCCACCAGACTGTTCGAGCGCCGGGTGTTGCGCGGTGTGGAGTACGAGCGCCGGCTGAGCGAGACCCGCCTGTTCGTGGACGAAACGATGACAGTCAGCGGCCACGTCACCAACCACGGGCGATTGCCGGTCATCTCGCTGATGATCGACGACAGCGCGCCCAGGACATTCAAAGCAGCTCACACGCCAGACGCGCGCCATGCGCCAGTCGCCGCACCGGACGAGAACGCCTCCGACTCACTGCTGTCCCGCCAACTGGGCGAAAGCGAGGACAGCGAAGCGCGCGTAAGCCTTGCCCAGTTGCTGGCGCTCAAGCCGGGCGAACACACCAGCCGCGCCACGCGCCTGCGGGCCACCCGGCGCGGCTATTACCCATTTGGCCCGGCGCACCTGCGCGCCTTCGACATGATGGGGCTGTCGCTGGCAGAGCGCGTCGATCATTTGCGCGACGCGCTGATCGTCTATCCACGCGTGTATCCGCTGGACAGGCTGGGCATCCCCACGCGCGATCCTTTCGGCGCCATGCCGGCCATGCGCCGGCTCATCGAAGACCCCGCGCTGGTGATGGGGTCGCGCGACTATCAGCACGGCGACTCGTTCAGACAGATTCACTGGAAGTCCACCGCCCACACGGGGAGATTGCAGACGCGCGTGTGTGAGCACACCAGCGATCCCACGGCGATGATCCTGCTGAACGTCACCACGCTGGAGCACGACTGGCACGGCACTGACGTGGAGCGATTCGAGTGGGCGCTGTCGGTGGCCGGCAGCGTAGCGTGCTGGGCCGACGAATGGGGCTGCATGGTCGGGTTGTCGTCAAACGGCTGCGCGCCGAACATGCCCGGCGCCATCCGCATCCCTCCGCGCCGCGCGCCCAACCAGCTCGCGCGCATCATGGAGGGGCTGGCGGTGCTCACCTCCTTCACGGCGATGCATTTCAACCTGTTCCTGTTGAGCGAGCAGCGCCATGTGCCGTTTGGCGCCACAACCATCGTGGTCACGCCCATCGTCACGCCGGAGATCGAGGCGTCACTGCTCCGGCTGCATGCGCTCGGCAAGCGCCTCATCCTGATCAGCGCCGATCGCGCTGCGCCCGGCCTGAGCGCCCTGCCCTTCACGGCCTATCACGTTCCCCCGCCATCAGACACCGCCTTCCGCAGGGAGGTCGAAATCTCGCTGAAGGGCAAGGCGGCGGCAGACGCATGAACTCCCGGCAAGTCGCCCTGCTGTTGTTGAGCGGCCTGGCCGAGGCCTCACTGATCCTGCCGCTCGTTCTGATTCTGCCCACGCCACTGCGCTTGTTCGATCACGCGGCGGCGCTGGCTGTGACATGGGGCGTCATTTGTCTGGTGGCCGGCACACGGCGCTTTCTGGGGCAGATCGAGGCGCGCTGGAACACCCAGCGCGTTGTGATGGGCGCGTGGCTGGCGGCGCTGCTCATCGCCTTCCTGGCCGGCCTGCAACTGGCCGGCCAACCGGCCAGCCAATTGGCCGGCATCGACATCGCCCCGATCGACGCCGCGCTGGTCGTCGAACTGGTCGGTGTGCTGGCGCTGTGGTGGCGCGGCCTGTCGCTGGGCGGTTCTGATTTGCAGCCTGAAGACAGCCGGCTGCGTTTGCAGATCGGCCTGGCGCTGTTTGTGCTGTTTGCGACGGCGTCAATGTTCGACCGGAGCAGCAATCTGTTTGCGTTCATTGTGCCATTCCTGGCCGGCGCAGCGTTGTCGATGCCGCTCAGCCACCTGGAGCGGGTGGATCAGAGCAAGCTGGGCCGGCGCGTGCGCATGGACGGCGTGTGGTGGCGCAGCATCGCGCTGGGGACTGGCGCGCCGATTGCCCTCAGCCTGATCGCCGTGGCCATGATCACCGGCGATACATTGACGCGCGGCATCCAACTGCTGGTCGGCGTTCTCATGCTGCCGCTGATCCTGCTGGCCGCGCTGGTCGGCACGCTGTTGTCCGAACTGCTGTTGCTGATCTTCCGCCAGCCGCTCGACCTGTCTTTTCTCACGTCACTCGGCGAACTGTTCCAGCAGATCAACGAAGGGCAAACACAAACAGAGAGCGCCGGCGTCGTCATCCCGGAGTCGTTGCGCGTCGCGGTGGTGATCGCGGCCGTCGCGTTGTTCATTGTGTTCGTGGCTTACTTCACCGGACGAGCGCAGCGCGCGCAACGGACGCAGCAAGCCGAGACCGAATCGCTGCAAGGGATCGAGCCGGCGGCGCCGATCAGCGGCCTGGAGCGGCTGCGACAATCGCTGAGCCTGCGGCGCTGGCTGGCGACGCTCAGCATTCGCCGCATCTACGCGCGCATGGCGCACGAGGCCGGCAAACGCGGCTTTCCACGCCTGCCGGCGCAAACGCCCAGTGACTACGCGCCGGTGCTGCGCCAGGCCTTCCCCGGCGCCGACGCCGATATCGACCACATCACAGCCGCCTACATCGCGGCGCACTACGGCGAAGTTCCGGACACAGACGAGGAGTTGGCGGCAATCCGCGCGGCCTGGGAGCGCGCGCGGGCCAGCCGGCCTCGAGGCAAGCTGTAGTGCAAGCCTGGCGGCTTGGGCAAGCCCGGCGGCTTGGGCAAGCCCGGCGGCTTGCCCTACATGCTACATACGCACATAGGTGTGTTCACAACTGGGGGCAAGATGCGGATTTGGCTTGCTGGCGCCACCGCCTAGATACAAAAACAGACTCTGTGTCCTCAGCGTCTCTGCGGTGAGTTTCCCGGACAGGGCATGAAGTTGCCCCAGCCTGTGAACGCACCCACGCGCAGGCGCGTGATATACTCGCCCCACTATGGCAATCGAGCATCGGCCGCGCCTATGGTCCATGCCTATGCCCGGCGTGATTCAGCGCGCGGGCTAGATCGACACACGCATCGGCTGACAGCTTCTGCCTGTCTCGATTGAACCTGCACCGCCCGCGCACGCGCCGGGCGGTTTTTCGTTGGACGGCCGGCGGCGATAGAAGGACGAAGCGGATTGCATCCGCCGCGCCGGTCGTGGGTCGTTTGTCATTCGTCCTTCGCCAACCCATCAATGAAGGAATGCGACAATGGCATCTGAAAACATCCTGGTCTGCGTCGCCTGGCCCTATGCCAACGGCGACCTGCATGTGGGACACGTGGCCGGCGCGTACCTGCCCGCCGACATCTTTGCGCGCTATCACCGGCTGAAGGGCAATCGTGTGGCGATGGTCAGCGGCAGCGACGCGCACGGCACGCCAATCGTGGTGCGGGCCGAGAAGGAAGGCAAGACCCCGCGCCAGGTGTTCGAGCACTTCCACACGCGCTTTCTGGAGACGCAAAAGGCCATCGGCATCAGCTACGATCTGTTCACCCACACCGACACGCGCAACCATCATCAAATCGCGCAGCAGATGTTCCGGCGTCTGCTGGACAATGGGTATCTGTTCAAGGCCAGGCAAAAGCAGCTCTACTCGGAGACACAGGGCAAGTTCCTGCCCGACCGGCTGGTGGAGGGCACCTGCCCGATCTGCCAGTACGACAAGGCGCGCGGCGATCAGTGCGACAACTGCGGCAATCTGCTCGACGCCACGCAGCTCATCAACCCGCGCAGCCGCATCGACGGCAGCGCGCCGGTAGTGCGCGAATCAGAGCACTACTTTCTCGACCTGCCTGCCTTGCGCCAAGCGCTGCTGGCCTATCTGTCGGACAAAGACAGCTACTGGCGCAACACCGTGCTGGACTTCTCGCGCCACTACGCCGACACAGCCGAGCCGCGCGCCTTCACCCGCGATCTGACCTGGGGCATCCCCGTGCCGCTGCCGGATTCAGAAGGCAAGTGCATCTATGTGTGGTACGAGGCGTTGTTGGGCTACCTGACGGCAACGGTCGAATGGGCTGCGTTATCAGGCCGGCCTGAAGCCTGGCAGGACTTCTGGTATCGCAAAGCCGGGGATGTGAAGATTTACAACTTCATCGGCAAGGACAACATCCTGTTTCACACCGTGTTGTGGCCGGCTGTGCTGCTGGGCATGGGCCGGCTGGGCGAGCCGTGGGACGGCGCAGCCGGACACGGCGCCCCACCGCCCGCCTTCAACCTGCCCTACGACGTGCCGGCCAACCAGTATCTCAACCTGGGCGGCCAGAAGTTCAGCAAGAGCCTGGGCGTCTCGCTCGATGTGATCGACCTGGCCGCTAAGTACGGCCCCGACTCGGTGCGCTTCTACCTGACCAGCATCATGCCGGAGAACAAGGACGCCGACTGGAGCTGGAGCGACTTTGCCCAGCGCAACAATAGCGAGTTGCTGGCCAAATGGGGCAACCTGGCGCAACGCACACTGTCGCAGATCTGGAAGAACTTCGACCAGCGCATTCCTGCGCCGGGCGAGTTGTCAGAGGCCGATCGGGCGATGCTGGCCCAGAGCGAGACTGCCTTTCAAGAGGTGGGCGACTCGCTAGGGGCCGTGCGCCTGCGCGAGGCGCTGGGCAAGGCAATGGAGCTGGCCACGGCCACCAATCAGTACCTGGACAGGGAAGCGCCATGGAAGACGATCAAGGTCGACCGACCGCGCGCGGCCACTCAGTTGTACGTGGCCGCGCGGGTGATTGACTCGCTCAGCGTGCTGCTTTCGCCCTTCATCCCATTCACCTGCGAGGCGGTGCGCCGGCAACTGGGCTACACCGACCCGTTGTTTGGGGAGCAGATCATTGACGTGGTGGGAGACGACAGTGATCGGCACAGCGTGCTGCGCTATGACGGTCGGCGGGCCGGCGGGAGCTGGCAGCCCAGCGCGCTTCAGCCAGGGCAGTTGCTGGGCGGCGAGCCGAAGGGCCTGGTGGCGAAGATTGAACTGCAAGCGAGTAGTCAGTAGTCAGTGGTCAGTCGTCAGTAGTCAGTCGTCAGTAGTCAGTCGTCAGTCGTCAGTCGTCAGATATTGGAACACGCAACACCTCAATATCCCATCTCCGGGCGACAGGCCGGCGACGCAAGTTCACCGACAATAGACCTGCGCGAACGGGATGCCCATGTCGGTCTGCCACTGGCCGGCAGCCCACACCATGCCGCGCTCCAGCATTTGCATAGTCTGCGGCATGGCCACGATATCGGCATGGTGGCCAAGCGACGTGTAGAACACACGGCCTCGCCCATAGGTCTTCGTCCATGTAACCGGCATGATGGCGTCGCCGTAGTCCTCGAAGCGCGTGATCGCCATGACGCGCATGGCCGGATCGACGTGCATGTAATACTTCTCCGAGCGCACCTCAAAGTCGCTCAACCCTTCGGTGATGGGGTTCTGGTCGATGATCTCCACGGTGTACAGCCGGCCATCATTGCCGGGGTGCGCCACCCACTGCCCGCCGCACATGAACTGCCACTCGGTCTCCTGGCGAAAGGCGTCGCCCATGCCGCCATGGCAGCCGGCAATGCCCACGCCGCTTCGCACCGCTTCCAGCACGGGGTTGAGCTGCTCGCGCTTGATCGAACCCATCGTCCAGATCGGAACGATGAGGTTCAGTTGCTTTAGCTTATCGCCGTCGAGGAATGCGTCGAGAGTGTCGGACATCTCGACTTCAAAGCCGTTGCGCTTCAATGCGGCTTCGCACAACTGAGACACCTGGACCGGCTCGTGGCCGTCCCATCCGCCGTAGACAATCAGGGCTTTCTTCATGATATGACTCCTGCCTGGGATTCGGAAATAAGCGAGGTTCCACTGGATTTTAGCCGGTCGTGCGCAATGGGCAAGCGGCAAGCCGGCGGGGCGCGGCAAGCCTGGCGGCTTGCAC
>Ga0272446_1001866_pt1 | contig 29847 bp, 24 predicted proteins | sample YNPCB0061_FD_194587 | JGI IMG/M metagenome (GOLD analysis project Ga0272446, IMG submission 194587) | Hot spring microbial mat communities from Yellowstone National Park, WY, United States - YNP-CB-006-1 | ecosystem: Environmental > Aquatic > Thermal springs > Hot (42-90C) > Sediment | place...
CGTTCCCAACGCTGCACCGATTTGATGGTTACGCCAAGAAAGTCGGCTACTTCTCGGCTTGTCATTGTGTCTTTCATTTGCCCAATATACACTATTGGGTAGTATTTTCCAACTCTAAGTCATCTCCAAGCGCGTTGTATGCCAGCGACGCAGGCAAAAGCAGCAATAATTGGGGGTCAAATGCCTGCGTGCCAATGCCCGCGCTTAGGCTCAATGAGGGATAAAAGGCGGCTTTGGCGGCTTCGGTGTCGAACTTGGTGGCTTGAAGTGCTGCTTCAGCCTCACGAACGTCGGGACGATTTTGAAGAAGCTGTGCGGGCAGCCCAGAGGCAATCTTGTGTGGTATGGTGTCGAACAGGCGAGATTTGTTGCGTGCAATAGGCTGCGGAAACCGCCCCAAGAGCGTGTTCAGGGCGTTTTCCAGCACCACAATTTGCTGCAAGACCTCTTTTTCAAAGGCTTGCGTACTCAGCACTTGCGCCTCGAACTGCTGCACGGCTAATTCATTGGTTTTTCCCGCTTCTTTTTGCAACTGAATCACGCTCAGTGCCTCTTGTTGTTTTTGCAGCGTTCGGCGCAATACGTCCAACTCACTATCCAGCATCAATAGCTCGTAGTACGCAGTCGCAACTTCGGCAATAAGCGTTGTGGCAACAAATCGCGTACCCTCAATGCTGGACAAATACTGCGCGGCGGCGGCGGCATTGCGCGAGCGAAGTTTGCCCCAAATGTCCACTTCCCACGAGGCTTGCAGCCCAGCGTAAAAGTCTGGTAAATCAACAGGCACAATTCTGCCGGGCACAATTTCGGTAACAATGTTTCCCGCCCCGTCCATTGTGTACAGACCAAATTTCCGTATTCCTGCATTGGCACTGGCTGTTACCTTTGGCAACAATTCACCTTTGGTAAATGTGTTCGTAGCGCGTGCAAGCTCAATGCGCTGCAATGCCATTTGCAAGGTAAAGTTGTTCTGCAAGGCAGTGTCTATCAATACTACAAGCAGCGAATCCCGAAAGTACTCGCGCCACGGCAACGCTGCTATGCTGGTGGTGTCGGACTGTTCTGCCTGTGCCAGGCGTGCTGCAAGCGTTGTCGAATATTCTGGCGCATATACCTGCGGCAATTCGCGCTGCCGAACGCTCACGGTGGTGTCCAGCGACGCACATGCACTGGACAGCAGTGCCAACAGCGTGGAGAGAACTACTAATCGGGTCGAGTGGGGCAATGAGTGGAAAAGTGGTTGGAGCAATGACTGGAACAAGGTCCGATGGCTATTGTGAACATGCAGCATAACTCTATGAGCAACGGTAATAATTGCGGCGTTTAGTGGCTGTGGTCTTGGCTGTTGCGCGTGAAGCGTGTGGCTATGGTGGCAAAGGTTACGTATAATCCCGGCACGATAATCACCCCGAACACCGTTCCGAACAACATTCCGCCTGCCGCCGCCGAGCCAATGGTACGGTTGCCAAGTTCACCCGCGCCCGAAGCCAGCATAAGCGGTATCAAACCAGCAATAAAGGCAAATGAAGTCATCAAAATTGGTCGCAGGCGTTCTGCACCGGCTGCCAAAGCAGCCTCAAATGGTGTTTTGCCTTCATGATGACGCGCATTGGCAAATTCCACAATCAAAATGGCATTTTTTCCTAAAATCCCAATCAGCATAATGAGCGCGATTTGCGCGTAGATGTTGTTTTCCAGCCCTAATACCCACAACAACAACGCTCCGAACACTCCCACAGGCAACGAAAGAATCACAGGCAAGGGCAAGAAAAAACTCTCGTATTGTGCCGACAGTACCAAGTACACAAAAAGCAAGCATACAACAAAAATCACGACGGCTTGATTGCCAGCTTGGGCTTGGTCGCGCGACGAACCCGCCCAATCGTAGCCATAGCCGCGTGGCAGTGCTTTGGCGGCAACGTCTTTAACCGCCTGAATCGCTTGCCCGCTACTGTATCCTTTGGCGGGCTGACCGTTTATCATTGCTGAGGTGTACATGTTGTAGCGCGTAATTTGCTCAGGCCCGTACACCTTTTCCACCGTCAAAAACGTCGAAAATGGCACTAACTCGCCAGATGAATTTTTGATGGTGAACTTGAGAATATCCTCAGGTTCGGCACGATATTCAGGAAATGCTTGCACCATCACCTTGTATAGTTGAGCAAAGCGAATAAAGTTTGTGGCATATTCGCTACCAATCAAGGTTTGCAGGGTATTCATGGCGTTGTCTGCCGAGATACCTTTTTGGGCGGCTTTATCGCGGTCAATCTTGAGCAATAGTTGGGGAAAATTGGCGTTCAGCGTGGTAAACGCATCGCTGATTTCAGGGCGTTTGTTGAGTTCAGCAACAAAGCGTTCCGCCACTTGTTGCAGCGTTTGCAAATCCCCAGAGCCTGTTTTATCGAGCAAGCGCAGTTCAAAGCCACTTGCGTTGCCAAAACCGGGAACTGGCGGCGGCGTAAAAAACTCGATATCTGCGTCGTTAATGTGCTGCGTTCGTTCTTCCAGCACTTGCATCAAAACGCGGTCGGATTCTTTGCGCTCTTTCCAGTGTTTGAGACTGATAAGATTCATACCATACACCGAGCCTGTGCCTTCCGAAAGAATACTGAAGCCTGCTAAACTGGAAACGGAGCTCACCCCCTGTAGCCCCAAAGCCACGCGCTGCACCTCATCAACGGCTTTTTCTGTGCGCTCCAATGTTGAACCTACGGGCGTGGTAACATTTGCGTAAATCACCCCTTGGTCTTCTTGCGGAATAAAGCCGGTTGGAACTATTGCCGACAACAAGCCCGTCAGCACCGAAAACGCCGCCAACATGCCAAAGGTTATCACTCGACGATTTGCAATAGCTCGAATCAGCAGCACGTAACGGTCTGAAAGATTGCTGTACCACAGATTAAAGCCCTGAAATATCCTTGTGAGCCGCGAAGGCGGCGGCGCACCGGGAACGTGCATTTGCTTGAGAAACACTGCACACAGCGCAGGCGTGAGCGTGAGAGCCGTCACGCCCGACAACACAATCGCCGCTGCCATCGTAAGCGAAAATTGCCTGTAAAACACGCCCTCTGAGCCTTCCAAAAACGATACAGGAACGAACACTGCCGCCATCACGAGCGTTATTGCCACGATTGCGCCGCTGATTTCCTCCATAGCTTTTTCGGTAGCCTCGCGTGCTCCAATGTGGTATTTTTCCATTGTCGCGTGAACAGCTTCCACAACCACGATGGCATCATCCACGACAATACCAATGGCAAGCACCAACGCAAACAACGTTATCAAATTCAGCGAAAATCCCAGCACATTCATAAAAAAAAACGTACCAATCAGCGACACTGGCACGGCAAGAATCGGAATGACCGTTGAACGAACGTCCTGCAAAAAAATAAACACCACCAACGCCACCAACACAAACGCTTCCAAGAGCGTTTTGACAACTTCGTATATCGAAGCATCCAGAAACTGCGACACATCATAGCTAATAGTGTAGTCCACGCTGGGCGGAAACGTTGTAGCCTTGATTTCTGCTATGCGGGCTTTGATGTGCTTGATAACCTTGCGGGCATTGGAACCCGGACGCTGCTTGAGCATGATTGCCGCCGAGGGCTGCCCGTTTTCTTTCGACACCACGCCATAGGTTTGCGCGTCGAATTCCACATCGGCAACGTCTTTGAGGCGCAAAATCTCCCCATTTTCTTTGCTTCTCAGAACAATATTCGCATACTCCTCCGGGGTGGTGAATTTTCCTGTATAGCGCAGCACGTATTGTAGTGTTTGTGCGGTTTTGCCTGAACTTTCACCTATTTTTCCGGGCGCGGCTTCTACGTTTTGTGCTTGCAGTGCCTCGATAACGTCTTGGGCTGCAACGTCGTACATGAGCATTTTGTCGGGCTTCAGCCACACACGCATAGCGTAATCCTTAGAACCCACGATTTCCGCAAAGCCCACGCCGTCTATGCGCTTGAGTTCCTTGAGAACGTTGATGTCTGCGAAATTGTAGAGAAATTTTTCGTCCAGCAGCGAGTCGTTGCTCAAAATGTTAATGTACAGCAACATACTGTTCTGCACTTTTTCAACAATCACGCCAGCTTTGATGACTTCTTGAGGCAGTTCGTCCACCACCGACGAGACGCGATTTTGCACATTCACGGCTGCAATATCGGGGTCAGTTCCCGTCTTGAAGATAATTTGAATGATGCTGCTTCCGTCATTACTGGACACTGAAGTCATATACGCCATGCCCGGCACGCCGTTAATGGCTCGTTCTAAGGTGGTAACAACGGCTTTGACGCACGTTTCAGCGTTTGCTCCTGTGTACTTCGTGGTTACGTTGACTTCTGGCGGCGCAATATCAGGAAATTGTGTTACGGGCAAGCGCGACAGCGACAGCAAGCCCACAAACACCAACAGTATGGAAATTACGCTTGACAGCACCGGTCGGCGAATAAACGTCGTAGTTATCATGGCTACATCAACAACAGTACATCAAACAATGCTTGGCAAGAACTTGGCTAATAACTTTGACCAACAACATCGGACTTGACCAATACTTACACGGCAGCAATAAGAGCGATAGATTAGATTGTGTGGCAAGCGATAGATTCTCTCTCGGCAGGTGGGTTGTATTTTACTCTACGGCGAACATAGACAATACTTTTTCGGCTTCAATGCGGGCGGGTACAATCTTATCGCCGCCGCGTAGATTTTGCACACCTTGATAAACAATAGTTTCGTTGGCTGTAATGCCGGATTCGATGACGAAATAATGCGGTATGCGCATTTTGGGGGTTATCGCGCGTTGCTCTACGGTGCTGTCTGGCTTGACAACAAACGCATACAACTTGTCCTGAATCTCAAAAGTGGATTGTTGGGGCACTAACAAAGCGTTTTGCAATTGTTCTTTGACTATCACCTTGCCGTTTGCGCCGTGCTTGAGAATTTTTTCGGGATTGGGGAAGCGTGCCCTGAAGGCAATATTCCCTGTTGAACGGTCGAATTCGCTTTCGATGATTTCAATTCTGCCTTCATGGTCATAGGGTGTTTGATTGGCAAGAATAAGACTTACGTGTTGAGCGGCTTCTTGGTCTTTGGTGGTAATGTAGGTTAAATAATCGCTTTCCGACAAATTAAAATAGGCAAACACTTCGCGGTTGTCGGAGATGGTGGTCAGCATTTCTCCTTCATCAATCAAACTGCCCATTTTCTTGGCGATGCGGTTGATAACACCTTTGTATGGTGCTTTAATTTGCGAAAACGAGAGTCTGAGCGCGGCTTGTTCTTTGTTTGCCTCAGCCTCTTCGACGCTGGCTTTGAGAGCCTCCACTTTCGCTTCGTTCATCTTGAGTTCGGCTTTGGAGACGATATTTTTTTCCGCCAGACCTCTAACGTTCGCCAGTTCTACTTCGGCAACCTTGAGGTCGGCAATAGCGTTTTTGACAGCAGCTTCGGCTTTTTGGAGTTCGTAGCGGAGCGTTCGGCTGCTAATGGTAAAAAGCAATTGCCCTTCGCTCACAAACTGCCCTTCGTCCACATGCACTCGCTCGATATAGCCCTTGACGCGGCTGCGAACCTCCACATACTGCACCGAAAGAATTTCAGCAACGTATTCGTGGTGATACTTCACATTCTTGACAATCGGCTTCATCACCTGAAACACTTCTGTATCGGCAGATTCAGTGGCTTTCTTGCATGACGCTGTTAGCAGCGTTACGAACAGAATCCCAGACACCAGAACGAATCCACGAAAAAGTACAGAGCGTACCAGTGCCCGTGCGATTAGCAGCCGCGTCGTCGTAGCGTGTCTCAGCATAGCGTGTGTCGGTCAAAAAAGTATCAATGAATTGGTGGTGCAGAAGTGCAAGTGATGTGGGAAACGAAACTGCACAGCATATATTTTAGGGCTTTCGTAATAACAGGGAACAAGGGGGTGCACCCCCTTGTCGTGCCAAAGTCTTGTGTAGTAGCAAAGGAGCATGCTCTCTTGTTGAAAAAATGCCATCTTGCGAACGTCCTATATTTTATCCCTCAAACTTCAACTCCAACGAGCCTTGCGTGGGATAAATATTCGTTCCTGTTTGAGATGTAACATGCACGCGCAGTTTCAGCGTGTATGTGCCATCTGCCTCCCTGTCCGCGCTGGAAAACAAAAAACTGCGTGGCACGGAAAGTTCAAACACTTCAGCGTAGGCAAACGAGCAGTTCGGGAACGTCGTTGGTACGCCGCTCGACACATAGGTTTGAATGGTGAGCGATGTTGGGCTTTGTTTGATAGACACTTGCTTCGGAGCAATGAAGTAGAACTCTACTTGTTCGTTGTCTAACAGCGGACGGTTGATGTCGCACCGAAAATAGAGCATGGTTTCGTCCTGCCCAAAGCACAGGCGTTTGAAAATATCGGCGGCTTGGCGCATAGCACCGCCTGACAGCACGGCATCGTAATACCCAGCGTTTTGCCACTCCTGCTCTGACGATACCCGACCGTCAATCGTAGGACGCATAGCACCGCGCTGTGGAATAATAATGTGCTGCTTACCGCTTTTGATGATGGGCGTGAACGATTCTTCTGGCGCAGGTTTGCCGCAAAGGCGATAGGCTTCCTGCACATACCAGCGGAACAGCAGGTCGAAATCTGCCTGATTTGCCGACACGTGTTCATCGCCATACCACCAAAACCAGTCTGAGCCTTCGGCGATGTAGAGCATATCTAAGGCTTCTTGAATCACGCTTGGGGGCAGCGTGGTTTTGGAGCGTTCCACCAAATCTCGTGCGCCTTTGAGCAAATTCCATGCGCGGTTGTCTTCGTCGTGTCCAATCCAAATGCGGAAATTGTGGTTAATCCACGAGCCAGCGTAAATGTGGTTCAGTGAGCGCGAATACTGGTGGTGCTTGCTCTGGGCTGCTTCGGCGCACGTTACGGTAGTCAGTTCAGGATGCTCTTGCAGCTCACGAAACAGATGCCGCAAAAATGGCTCGCCGTTGTGTTCGTAGTATTCCCAGCAGTTTTCGCCGTCCAAAATCACTGGCACGACTGCTTCGCGCAAGCACTCTTCGCCACGCTGACCGATAAGTTCGCGCCGAATGTGCAAGAGCCGCTCGCGGAAGTTTGCCGCCGCATCGAAGGGATGCCAGTTGGAATACACAAAGCCGATAGCGTCCGAAAGGTTGTGGTCGCGGAACAGCATGGAAATCTCGCCTTTGCTTGTTTTGACGGTATGGGGAAAATAGCGGTCAAGCCAATGATAATCCGCGCCGATGGAGTGTTGCAAAATTTGCTCGTCCGTGGCAGCCCAGTGCAGTCCATTGCTGACCATAAGCGCGAGTGCTTCGTCGCTCACCGAGCCTTCAGAAGGCCACATACCTTTGGGTGTGTGGCCGAGCGCGGCTTTGAACAGTTCTATACCACTTTTGATGTGATAGTCGGCATCCTGCGGATAGCGAAACCGCTCAGGAAGCGGAATGTGGGGCATTGCCTCCCGTGCCGAAAGCGTATCACAAAGTAAAGGCAAAATCGGATGAAATTTTGGCGATACACTCACCTCAATCTGACCGCGCTCGTAGAGCCGTTTGTACGTGGGAACAACTTGCGCCAAAATTTCTTTGTGCAAGTTCATTACCGCGTGCTTATCGGCTTCGGTAAAATCACGCCCTTTGGCAAACAGTGCCTCTACGGCAGGAATGCGCCGCCAGCGCGGACCAAGCCACGTCAGCCCGTACCAGACTTGCAAGTCCAGCCAATCCTGCTCTTTGAACAGCGCAACGGCATCGTCTGTAAACCGTGAGCGTTCAAACAGTTCGCGGTAGCGCGGGTATGGCAATACCATTTTATCAACATTGCACAAAAAAAACGCTTGCAGAATGCTGTATTTGTCGTCAGTTCGCAGTTCACTGGCGGGAATCATCGTGAGCCGCTGCACACTGTCCTGAGCCGCACCGCTCACGTAGTCGTCAAGCTGCAACAGCAGCGACGGCACAAGGTTAAAGGTTTGTTTAACGCGGGGGAATTCATCCAGCAAGGCGGGTACATCCACATAATCCTTTGTGCCATGCAATCGTACCCAAGGCATAATAAATTCTTGTTCTTTTTTGTAATACGGCTGATGTTGGTGCCACAGCACCGCAACACGTAACGGCAGCATGAGCGTTTGGATTTAGTGAATATTGAAGAGTATCAAGGTACAAAGAGCGTTCGCAGTGTTTATCTGCCACAATTTGAGTTTTTTTGCGGAATCCTGCAAGTTTTCCTCGTAATGGTTTTTCCCCATACTGGCGTAGCACCGCCCACACGTTCTGAGATTGCATTGACCTCGTCGGTGCGCCGCAGATACTGACCCGCAACACCGTAGAGTTCTTGGGCGTTGTCGTTGCTGAGGTCTCAGACCAGCACTGAACGTTTCCAGCACAGTACCGTGAACTCTTTATTGCAGACAACCGTTTCCATCATGCCGTCATATCAGCAATGGCGGCTGCAAACCGCTTAAACCCTTCGCGGAGCGTTTCGTCAGCGGCTGCAAAGGAAAACCGCACGCAGCCTTCTGCGCCGAACGCCTCGCCCGGAACGATTGCCAGCAGATGCTTTTCAAGCGCAAACCCGCAAAACGCCGCAGCCGTAGTGATGTCTGGTTTGGTGCTGTTGCGGAGGGCCTCGTTCATGTCCACAAACAGATAAAACGCGCCGTCTGGCACTGGTGCGCTCACGCCCGGAATCGTGCTGACCAATTCACAGACAAGGTCGCGGCGGCGGTGGAATTCTTTGCGCATCATCTCCACATCGTCTGCGGTGTGCAGTACGGCGGCAAGCGCGGCTTTTTGGGCAATCGAATTCACGTTCGAGGTGGATTGTCCCTGTACTTTGGCAGCTTCCTTGACGAGTGCTTGCGGAGCGTTCAAGTACCCTACGCGCCAGCCCGTCATCGAATACGCCTTCGACATCCCATTGACCGTTATCACGCGCCCTGCAAGCTCAGGCAGCGAGCCAATGCTGAAATGCGGTGTGCCGAACGAAATTTTTTCGTACAGTTCGTCGCTCAAAATATAACACTCGTGATTCTTCAGCACTGCCGCCAAAGCCTTGATTTCATCGGGCGTGTACATCGTGCCTGTGGGGTTCGACGGGGAGTTCAAAATCACGCATTTCGTTTTCGGCGTAAGCGCGGCTTGGAGTTGCGCGGGGGTCATTTTGTAACGATTTTCAAGCGTAGTGTTGATGATAACGGGCTTTGCGCCACAAATCTGAATCATCGCGGGGTAGCTTACCCAGTATGGCGCGGACAACACAATTTCGTCGCCATCGTTACACATTGCCATCAGCACGTTAAAAATGGAGTGTTTGCCGCCTGTGGAAACGAGGATAGTTTCGGATTTTGCTTCAGCAATGCCGTTTTCGCGTTGCAATTTTTCAGCCAATGCTTTGCGAAGTTCGGGAATACCGCTTGCGTCGGTGTAATAGGTAAAGTTATCCTCAATGGCTTTGATAGCGGCATCTTTGACCACACGAGGGGTTGGAAAATCTGGCTCGCCAGCCGACAAGCCCACCACGTTCAAGCCTTGTGCTTTCATCGCCTTGAATTTTGCCGTAATGGCGAGCGTTGCCGATTCATTTGCCGAAAGAACTCGTTCCGAAAGATTCATCATAGCAGTTGCTTCAAGTGTAAGAAAAATTTGGTAGCAGTGCATGTTTAAGAGACTGGTTGAAAAATCCATACCGCGTTTTATTGCCCTCATCCCAGCCTTCTCCCAAAGGGAGAAGGAGGAAGAAAGCCTCTTCAAATTTTACTTCCTCTCCCTCTGGGAGAGGATGCCATCGTTACGATAGCAGGTGAGGGGAAAAGAAGTTTTCAAACAGTCTCTAATGCGAGGTTACTGCGATGCAAATATACGGAAATCCGTGAATTTTGCAGATTGGAGGCGAAATGTTTGTACAACCTCAAGAAGAATTTGGAAAAAATGCTGTAAAAGCATAAATTTGTGGTCTTTGCTAATTCACACTCCTGCACGTTGTTGCCGTTTTCACAACGGTCTGCCTAAACTTCATACTGCAACCGCACAACGCCAACAAACGTGCTGAACACTCACTTTCAACCATAGGAGTTCAATGAACCGCCGAATGTACGAAACCGTGTTTATTATCAACGCTGCGCTCGAAGATGCTGCTATTGATGGCATTTTTAGCGCGACGGTTGATTTCATCACCAACAACGGTGGCACGATTGACACCCAAGACAAATGGGGTCGCCGCCGCCTTGCCTATCCAATCCAAAAAAAGCACAACGGCTTTTACGCCTATGTGCTGTTTGAAGCACCACCAACGCTGCTTCCACAGTTGAAGCGTTTCTTTCAGTTGGAAGAAAACATCATGCGCCATCTTGTCGTCAAGATGACTCCGCAGGGTCTGGAATTCCGCAAAAACTTCCTGCAAAACCGCACCGAACGCATGGTTTCGCTGGATTCGCTTCCACACAACAACAAAAACGCCGCCAAGACAGAGCAACCCGCCTCGGCAGCAGAGCCAGCAGCAGAAGCAGTATAGTTTGCGCGGCAGTTTTTGTGAAGATGTTTTGAAAATCATACAACCTTGAACTTAAGTATCATACCACTATGAAGATTATTCTTCGTCAAGACGTAGAACATCTCGGCAACGTCGGCGAGTTAGTTACCGTCAAAGACGGCTTTGCTCGCAACTATCTGATTCCACGCAATTTGGCGTATTATGCTTCGCCAAAAGCTATTAAAATGCTTGAAACCGAGAAAAAGCAATACGAAGCCAAAAAAGCAAAGTTGAAAGTAGATGCCGAACACTTGGCAGCAAAACTTGCCGATACGCAAGTTACTATCGCCATGCAAGCTGGCGAAGAAGAACGCCTTTTTGGTAGCGTGACCAACATCATGATTGCTCAAGAGCTTGCAACCAAAGGCTTCGACATTGACCGCCGCATTATCCTTTTGGAAGAGCCTATCAAGAAATTGGGCAACTACGAGGTCAAAGTTAAATTACATCCTGAGGTGATTGCCACGGTGAAAGTATGGGTTACAAGTGCGTAAGACCAACGCTCTTGACCAATGACCTACGCTCTGCTGCCACCGCACCTACACACAACATATTCAACGATACCATCCAGAAAAGCCTGCTCGGCGAGGTGCTTGCCTCTTTGAGTGGGCTTTTGCCTTGTGTGGAAAGCAGAAGAACAACGCATCACAGCCACACACCAGTTCCAATGATACAAGCCAGACCCAAAAAATGGGCGCACACGCTTTTTCGCCCGTACCTGCGCAATCTCTGCAAACGCCGATTTCACGGGCTGTACGTGCTTGGTGATGTACCAGAAGTGCCGCCGCAGCTACCGCTCGTTCTTGCTCCAAACCATTCTACGTGGTGGGACGGTTTTTTTTCCTATCTGCTCAATGAACATCTGTGGCAGCGCGAATACTACGTGATGATGCTGGAACACAAGTTGCGGGAGTTTTGGTTTTTTCGGCATTTGGGCGCATTTTCGATTCACCAACAATCGCCAAAATCTGTCGCCGAAACACTTTCTTACGCTGCTATGCTGCTCAACGCAGACCAAGCACGCACACCAGTCCAAAAACAGCCCTTGCTGGTGATGTTTCCGCAAGGCGAGTTGCGTGCGTGGGGAGCGCGACCGCTTGGCTACAATCGCGGTCTGGAATGGATACTTCGCAAAACCACACAGCCCGTTGCGCTGTTGCCTCTGGGAATCGCGTGCGAATTTCTGGGCGAAGAACGCCCCTTTGCGTTTTTGCAATGTGGTGCTTTGCACATTATTCAGCCCTGTGGCACATCACAACAATTTCAGGGCATCAAGGCTCTTGAGCAGGAACAGGAACGCCTGTTGGAGAGCATGAATCAACGCATCATTGCTGGTGAACGCGGCATACGAGTCTTGTAATCTCTCCTCATGTGAAATTCAGTGTTGGAAATTCAGCGCAGAAGGATGCAGAAGAGGCGCAGAGAAAAAAATCGAAAATGGTATGGTGAATGAAATCGTAGGGAAGGAACAGTGATGGCTCGATGGAAACTGACCATAGAATACGAAGGCACGCGGTATAGCGGCTGGCAGGTGCAAAAGAATGCCCGCACTGTGCAGGGAGAACTTATCAAAGCCATTGAAATCGTTACGAACACCGATGATTTTGAATTCTACGGCTCAGGGCGCACCGATGCTGGTGTTCACGCTTTGGCACAAGTCGCGCACTTGGACGTACAGACGATGCTCGCACCACACGTTTTGCGCATGAAGCTCAACGACGAACTCCCTGCCGACATCAATATTCTCGCGGTGGAAAAAGTTCACAAATCTTTCCATGCAAGACATGACGCGGTTTCACGCTCATATCTGTATCAAATTTCTCGCCGCCGCACAGCCTTTGGCAAAAAGTATGTGTGGTGGATTAAAGACACGCTGAACGCAGAGATGATGCGCCATGCAGCAGCGTTGTTTGTGGGCATGAAGGACTTTCGCTCGTTTACTGCCGACAAACCTGACGAGAAGTCCATGAAAGCCTTGATTGAAGAGGTGCGTGTTGAGGACGTGGGCGATATGATACTGATTCGTGTGCGCGGCTCACATTTTTTGTGGAGCATGGTACGGCGCATGGTGGGCGTGATAGCAGAACTTGGGCGCGGTAAACTTTCGCTTCAAGACGTGGAGGAATGTTTGCACCAGCAGTCCGACCTTCCTGCCAAACTCACTGCCCCGCCAAGCGGCTTATTTTTGGAGCGTGTCTATTACGCTGGTGAACCATTTGAACAGTCTCTTAAGCCAACTATACAAATTTGAAAACGGCGACATGCCGTGTGCAGAGCGCAGAGTGCGTGAGAAATCAGCCGCATGGACTGTTTTTCATTTTGCACCTTTAGCGTTCCTCGATTGCCCACAAGCAAGAGTTTTCGCTTTTTCGCACACCTTGCACTTCTTCGTGCAAGTCTTGTTTTGTGAAACCTACGGTGATGTGTAGATACACGTGCGAAGGGTCAAACAGCGAAGGTTCACCACCACGCTCCACAAATCGTACAAAAATAGCTTTGCGAATGGCGAGCATGTCTTCCGAACGCACCACAACATAATATGTTTGCTCAAGTGTGCCATTTATCGGATATTGCGCCCTGCCCAAGCACACAACGCTCCATGCTGCCTGTTGAATGTGCAGCGCAAGGGCAATACTGTCAATCTCGTGCATAGTAAGCACCTTGCCCAGCACGGTGCTGTATTCGGTGGGTTTGATGATGGTAATGTGCGCCTCGCCGCGATTGATAAGCGTTCTGCCAAGTCGTTGTTCTACTGCTTTGTGCAGTGTCCGAATAGGCTCAAAAGGCAGATTCATAGCCAGATAATTGTCAAACGCGCCGGTGCCGTTGTGAGGTAGAAACGGTGCCGTGCCATGCAGAGCCTTGCTAAGAACAATTGGTGCTACACTGGCTGAGGTTGAGCTTGTGGAGTGTGTGGCAGCCCCAACTTGCACAGACTGCGCCAGTGTGTCAAACGGCAGACACACAAACACAGAGACACTGCAACAAGCCATTGCCCACAGACGTATAAAAGCGTTTTTCATAGAACAGAATACCACAATGAACCATTGCGAATTACAATTACGAATTACAATTACTAATTACTACGCTCCTTAGGTCTGACTTATTATCGGACAACTGTGTGTCAGATAACTGTGTGTCAGTCCGCCTTTGAGCAGCTGCCTGAATATACGTGTTTTTCACTGGAACAACACATCAACAAAGCATAATGGCTATGAATACTCCTGTGAATACTCCACACATCGCAGCACCCACACAAATTGCTCCTGCCAATGATGCTGACACCGCACCAGTGTTTGCTTCGTGGTGGGGCTGGTATGGCTTGATTGTTGGAGTGTTTGTAGTGCTTGTGGGACTCTTTGGGCTGTTTACACAGATGTTTCGGTAAAACTCCTATTTTTTCGTTGTTGCCAGTGGTTATGCAGTTTATAGACTGGGTGGTATTGTGTTCGGCGATTAGCTTTGTGGTGGTGTACAGCATCATGAAAAGCCGTGACAGGCGTAATATTCACGATTACGTGCTATCAGGGCGTGATGCACAATGGTACACTGTTGCGCTGTCGGTGATGGCCACACAAGCCAGTGCCATTACTTTTATCTCCACACCCGGGCAAGCATACACCGACGGTATGCGCTTTGTGCAGTTTTATTTTGGGCTGCCGTTTGCTATGGTGATACTGTGCGTAACAGTGTTGCCCATTTACCGCCGTTTGAACGTGCTGACAGCATATGAATATTTGGAAAAACGCTTCGACCTCAAAACGCGCTCGCTGGCAGCGTTGCTGTTCCTGACACAGCGCAGTTTAGCTGCGGGTCTGACCATCTACGCACCGTCTATCATCGTCTCGCTCATTTTGGGCTGGAATGTGAATATCACGATTTTGGCAATTGGTATGTTGGTGGTGCTCTACACGAGTTTTGGCGGCACCAAAGCTGTGTCGTGGGCACAGTCGTACCAGATGGCAATTATTTTTACGGGCATGACGAGTGCGTTTATAGTCATTGTCTGGTCGCTGCCTTCAGGTGTTTCGTTCGGCGATGCATTGCACGTAGCCGGGGCTTCGGGGAAACTGAATGTGCTGGATTTTTCGTTTGACCTTAACAATCGTTACACGTTTTGGTCAGGACTGCTGGGCGGCTTGTTTTTGCAGCTTTCCTATTTTGGCACTGACCAATCACAGGTGCAACGCTATCTGACGGGACAATCGCTCACCCAAAGCCGCTTGGGTCTTATTTTTAACGGGTTGTTCAAAATACCGATGCAGTTCGTGATTTTGCTCTTGGGCGCAATGATGTTCGTGTTTTATCAATTCACCCCGCCACCACTGTTTTTTAACAATGCTGAACTGCAAAAACTCGACGGAACACCCGCCAAAACTGCATACCAAGATATAGAACGACGCTATTCCTTGCTCGCAGAGCAACACCGAAGACATACCGAACGGTTTGTATCCTCGCTGCACACCGTCAATTCTACTGAACATGACGCTGCCAAAGCAGCCATGCAGTCGTCCAAGCAAGCAATAGCAGAACTTCGCGCCGAAACTCTGGCACTGCTTAAACAGACTGTACCCAACGCCAGCACGAACGACACCAACTACATTTTTTTGAGTTTTGTCATTCGGTATTTACCTGCGGGTTTAGTGGGATTAGTCATCGCCGCAATTTTGTCAGCTTCCATGTCGTCGGCTTCATCGGAAATGAACGCACTGGCTTCGACGACCATTGTGGATGTGTACAAACGCCTCTTGCGCCCTGAAAAAGACCCTCAACAATTTCCCGAAGACCCACACCACTACGTTACTGCCACACGCATAGCAACGATACTCTGGGGCTTGGTAATTGTGTTGTTTGCTCAGTTTGCCGACCGCTTGGGCAGCCTGATTGAGGCAGTCAATATTTTGGGTTCACTGTTTTATGGCACGATACTGGGCATATTTTTGACCGCATTTTACCTCAAATTTGTGCGTGGTACGGCGGTTTTTTTGGCAGCACTTGTGGCAGAATGTGTGGTGGTCGTCTGCTACAACTTCACGTCCATTTCGTTTTTGTGGTACAACCTTATTGGCTGCGTGTTAGTATTGGTTGTATCAGCAAGTATTCAAGCAAGTTTGCCTCGCGTTGCCCGCGCCGATTCTCGCCGTGAATCCTGAAGGCACCACGGGCACACGTTTAGCCTCAGGGTCATTATTGCACTGGTCGCACTACGCTGACTGCGCCACGCACGTCGCCTATGGCGTAGCCTCTTGCACGGTCAGCAGGATAGCGTTTGTTCAAGATTGATGCAGTTTCGGGGGCAACATCGCCCGTTTTGCCATGACATTGCAAGCACACGCCATTGCTCAGCACGATGGGTCGTATCATTTGCACAACCCGAACACCATCGCGTTCAAAGCTATCCCACAGCACGGTCGAATCGGTCAGCGTTCCCGCCGAACGCATCTGCTCTAAAACTTGTAAATGCTGGGCTTCGCGCTTAGTAGGAACGTTTGCAGCGTTACGAGCTTTGAGTGAAATCCGCCGCAGTTCCATTCCGTATTGCTTGCCCATCTGTGCTGTGAGCGTTTGTGCAGTGTCAGCACAGACAGCCGCCGCGCTTGCCGCGCCTTGTGCCATACTGTGTACAAGCACACTGCGCAAGGTTGATAAAAAGTTGCCTGCCGCAGCCCGCATAGACTGTTTCACAACGCTCAGTTCTGGTGTGTCGGTTGCTTGGGGTGTGCGCTGTGACTGCTGCATGGGTACTTCTGTGCTCCGTTCCACGCTCGATTTCATGCTCAGTTCCACACTCAGCACCGAAACCAGTAGCATTGCTGCCAATCCAAGACCGTTCAACAGGATGATACTGCTTACAATAATGCTGTACATAGCTGTTTTACCTTTCTACGGGCAAGTTTGCCGCGTTCCATTCTATCATTCCACCCGCCATATTCACGGGCGTAAAACCTTGTTTAGTAAGTATCTCGCTTGCTCGTCCGCTGCGATTGCCCGAACGACAATAGACCAATATCGTGCGGTGTTTGAATTGCTGGAGTTCGCTCAGACGGCTCTCCAATTCTTGCACGGGAATAAGTCGTGCGTTGCGTAGATGTCCCGTTTCGCTCATGAATTCTTGCGGTGTGCGAACGTCCACCACGACAATTGTGGAGTCAGTGGCAAGTTTGGCGTAGGTCTGCTGCACTGACCACGTTTTGTACATGTCAGAGGACATTGTACAACCCAGTACGCTGACTGCTGTTAGTGTCAGCAGGGTCGTCCGCAGCAGCACGATGCTGCGCCGTCGAAACACTGTATGGTTCATATTGCGCAAAGTAACAATGATAGTGCATCAATGCACGCTTACAAGAGTGCTTTGACCGCCCACAATCCCAGAAGCGAAATGGCTGTCCACAGCACCACACCTTGCATGAGCGGTTGAACCCCAACTGCTCGCAGCATAGAGCGCGACAGCCCTGCGCCAATCAGAAACAACGTTACCGTGAGACCCACTTTTGCAAGCGACACCAGATACACGCTGAACACCTGCGCTCCCGGAACCAGTGTGCTGCCAAGCGATGCCAGCACAAACAATAGCACAAACCAAGGAACAGTGATACTGGCTTGTGCGCCTGAGACTGCTGACGCGCCTATGGTACGTTGATGGCGTGTTCGGCTCATGGATAGTGCTGCCACAAGGGTTATGGGAATTATCCACAATGCGCGGCTGAGTTTGACGGTTGTGGCTGTGGCAAGAGCCTCTTCGCCGTATTTTGCGGCTGCACCTACCACAGAACTGGTGTCGTGGATGGCAATTGCAGCCCACACGCCAAATTGCTGCTCAGAAAGCCCCAACGCCCAGCCAATGGGCGGAAACATGAACAACGCCAGTGCATTGAGCACAAACACCGTTCCCAAAGCAACCGAAATTTCTGCCTCCTCTGCTTCAATCACTGGAGCTACGGCGGCAATAGCACTGCCGCCACAAATTGCCGTTCCAACGCCAATAAGGTGCGAGGCGCGTCCTTGAACACCAAGCACCTTACCTACTATCCAACCCAAGCCCAGTGTTCCCACAATACTCGCTGCGGTAAAGCCAAACCCTATTTGCCCAGCTTTGACAACGCTGTACACGTTCATACCAAAGCCTAATCCCACCACAGAGGCTTGCAGCAACCACTTCATAGCATTACTGCTTTGCTTGGGGTACGGATGCTCACCCGTCAAGGCAAACAGCAAGCCCAGTGCTAACGCCACTGGCGGCGAAATGAGCGGTATCCAAACGCTGCTTGCCGCCACTGCCACAAGCAGCCAAAATAGAACAACTCTCGACGTTGCCGAACGAGCGACAGAAGAAAAAACTTCAGTGGTCAAGTGCAGGCATCTGGAAGGCATAATAACCAAGGATGTCGAACGAGCAAGGATATTGGATTAGATTGCAGTGATTACGAGCGGTTTTGGCATCAAGACTTCTTCAATAGCTTCTTTGAGTGCGTGCTTTGGTAGCGCACCCATAGCAATTTGTGGTTTGCCTTCTATTGGCACAAAGAGAATGCTTGGAATGCTGCGTATGCCGAACACCGCCGCCAATTCTTGCTCAGCGTCGGTGTCAACTTTGTAAAAATGTACCTTGCCAGCGTATTCTTCAGAAAGCTCCTCGAACACAGGGGCAAACATGCGGCAGGGTCCGCACCACTGAGCCCAAAAATCAATAATGCACGGTACGTCGCCAGCGTAGTGCCATTCTTGCTGGGCTTGGTAATTAAAGACCTTTTGCAAAAAGGTTGCTTTGGTGAGTTGTTCAGTCATAGTTTTGTGGAGGTTTTGTGGAGGTTTTGTGGAGTAATTATTGCCGTTATCCATATCATGGCGGCGTATCAACGTTCAAGCAGAAGCGCGTGCCGTTTCAATCCTGAATCGTGCATCATGCCTTAGCGTCTTGGATGCAAACTTACAACACTGCGAGAAGAAGTTCTGTGACAACATCACAAAAAGAGAAATCACAATGGAGTTGTCTAACATTTTAACAACGAGCGCAGAGAGCGCGGAGAACGCAGAGAAATTATGAGCAGAGAAAAGTATGTTCGACGAGTGGAGAACAAGATATTGCCCTGCTTCTCTGCGCCCTCGGCGTTCTCTGCGCTTAAAACTTTAGACAACTTCAATCAAAAAAAACGCAAAAAACGCAAAAAATATTGTGCAACGATGATAACGGTACTCATGACGATTCTGTGGACTCGTTGGGCTGTTCTGCATGGCAGAGTTTGCGCTGTCTTAAATGCGCTGTGTCTTAAATGCGTTCGGCAAGCATCACTATGTGCCCGTTGCCCACACGAGTAATGACGACCACGCCAAAAGCAGATGATTGGGGCAAACGCAGCCAAGACCTTGTTTGTTCCGGTGTTTCGGGAAAACCGCGTTTTTTGATTTCTGTCCGTGTTCCCCAGCCACGCTGTTGCAAGCGTTCACGGAGCGTTTTTCGGTGAAAGGGAAATGCTTCAAGGATGTAAAAACACTGGTACAGTGGGCTTTCAGCCAGACGCGTCGAGCAAGCAGAGGCTACCCCAAAAGCTATGTGTTCATCGAGCAGGCATACATCCAATGCAGCAAATATCGTACTCAAATGCCCACTGCGAATAACACACGGATGCGGCTCGACAAGGATTTGTCCTGACAGCGCAGCATATGGACTCCTCCAAAGCCTTGTGCGGTCGGTGTCAGCATGGCAATCTTTTCTGTTGGGCTGCCAGAGAAAGCCCTGTTCTGGCAGCGCAATCGTGCCGTCGGTCATGCCTTCCACGCCGCACCACAAGACCTGTTCCCGACATTCGTGCGCTGTGCCTATCCACTCGCGCTGCCAGCCTACACGCTGTTCGGCGGTACAGTTCAGTGTTGGAGCGATTTTGATGCCGCAAACGGCTTGACGATTGGCCGTCCGGCAGTGCTGAGAAAGGTGCTTGGCATACTGCTGAACAAAGCGCAGCGAAGGTCTGTACTCATCAGGGTTTTCAATGCGTTCGCCTGCGTCGGTGCGACGTGAAGGGTCTGCCCACAGTCCGTCAACGTCTTGCCAGTGGTCTTGCCAGTGCGATATTTCCAGTGTTGGCAACACCATTTCTGCTGTCCCGCAGACGACCTGCACATTGTTCACGCCTTGTTGCAGAAGGTTTTGTCGCGCCATTGCTGCCAGACGTTCATCGGCTTCGATAGTCGTTACGCGCCCTGCCACCCGTGCCAATGCTGCGGTGTCGAACCCTGCGCCCGTGCAGATTTCCACCACGTGTTTGCAGCCCGAAAACCTCGCCGCATGGTGCTGTGCAATCGCGGGCGCAGTGGCTTGCTCAAGCGACTGACGGGTAAAAAACCCTTCCCGTGCCCAGTCCCCCAAATGCAAGGTTTGAAGGGCTTTGTGGCGGTTTACCACAAGCTCTACTGCCTCAGCAAGGGGTAAGTGTTTGTTGGGAAATTGTTTGCGGAGTGCCGTGCCAGCACGAAAGGTGTCGTACTTAGCAGAAGCAAGTGCCGTGCGTGCCGCTTCAAGCAAAGAGTGCCCTTCGGCAGAAAGCCAGTATTGAAGCGTGCCTTTCATTGTGATAAGCGCAGGCTTGCAAGGCTTACAGTGTGGATACAAGCGGTGCTTGAGGGAATTTTTCTTGTAACCGCCGAACAACCGATTCCGGCACAAAATCGCTCACGTTTTGACCCAACTTAGCGATTTCGCGGATGATAGAGGAATTCAGGTACGTATAGCGTTCGTGCGGCATTAGAAACACCGTCGATACTTCAGGGGCTAACTTGCGATTCATCAGGGCAATTTGGAACTCGTACTCAAAATCGCTCACTGCCCGCAAACCGCGAATGATTGCCACTGCACCCTGCAAGCGTGCACACTCCACCGTCAAGCCCTGAAACGACACTACTGCCACCGAAGGCAAATTCACCACCGCTTCTTCAATCATTTGCACTCGCTCGGCTTCGCTGAACATAGGCTGCTTGCTGGAGTTTTTTGCCACAACAATCACGATGCGGTCGAACATCGTTGCGGCTCTGCGAAGCACGTCCAAATGCCCGTTGGTTATGGGGTCGAACGTTCCCGGATAAATCGCCGTGCGGGCTGCAAGGTTTGCCAATGTTGCCGAAGTGTTTGTTGGATAGCTGTTCATAGTGGTAAGAGAATTCCTCACAAAAAATACGCAATTTCATTGTAGCCCTGTGTTCAACGTCTGTTCAGCACCATCACTTTTGTTACCGCCGTTGAACCGTCATTGGCAGACGAGAACGCCGCCACCAAATACACCCCCTGCTGCACGATTTCGCCGCGTTCGTTGCGTCCGTCCCACAGCACTGTACGCGAATTCGTCACAGGCAGCGAGCGCACAAGCAAGCCGTCTATGGTGGAAATTTTCACTTGCGAATTCGGCGCAAGACCGTCTATAACCAATTCCGCGTCTTCTTCGGGAATAAACGGCTGCGGATAGCACCGCAGATTGTCCAATGTAGCGTTCGGCTTCACCGAAAGCGTTTGCGCACTTGATAATCCGTTGTCTGTGCCAAAATACGCTCTGCCTGAGTTATCGTCAAGGGCAATCGAAAACACCCGATTGCTCACCAATGGCGAATTTTCGGTGGTGATGTGGGCAAGCAAACGGCTTCCGTCTTCATTAAGCACAAACACGCCCGTATTCGTAGCCACCCATTTGTTGTTCAGCGCGTCCACGACCAGTGCGTTAATAACGCCTGCCAGTGGTGTTTCGCGCTGCACTTGTTCGATGCGTACTTCGCGGTTGCTCAAAGCGTCGAACGGATTAAGCACCCGCAATATGCCCGCCCGCGTGGCAATCCAGAGTTCGCCGTTAGCGTCAACGCTCATGGATGTAACCCCTGTGGGCAGCGTTCGCACGCACCGCCATTGGTCATCGGCAATGTTGTCGAGCGTCCCACGCTCACTAAACGCCCACAGCGCACCGGGTGCGCCCTGAGCAATCCATTTTGTGCCATTAAGGTCAATAGCAAGGTACATGGGAATGGGGAATGTACAAAAATCCGCCGATGGTCTGCCAAAAATGTAAAATCGCCCTTGAGCATCACGCGCTACGATAGAATCGCTCGTGGTAAATGACAGCATCCAAGCCGTTCCGCGTTCGTCGGTGCGGACAGTGCCACCGACCACGAAATCACCACCGCTTAACCCGCGCAGGCGAGAGTTCATATTGGTAAAGCGCGTAAGCACAACCGAATCGCCGCGCACACCGCCGCGCGGAAGAAGTCTGGCAATACCAGCCCCCCACGAAGCCGCGTAAATACTACTGTCGGGAGCAGCCGAGAGCAAATAATAGCCAGTCGAGGCAAGGTTGGGCGTGTTTGATGGCAGAAAGTTTGTCCATTCACTGCCCACAAGCCGCGATATTCCTGAGCCTGGTCCGTCGTTTATCACGCTTGCGCTGCCCGCTCCGCTCCCGCTCACTGTCCAGAGTGCGCCTGTGGGGTCAATGACCATATTCCGAAAACGGTTGCTTGTGGGCGAGTTTATAGTCAGATAATGAATGCGGTTGGTGGGCAGCGTTACAAACCCTACGCCGTTGGCGGTAGCAAGTGTCAGGCGCAATGTTCCTGCACTGTCGGTGGTGGTCATGCTGCCAAGCAGCAGGTTACTGGCAATACGGGCACCAGAAAGTGTATGGATTTCCGTGTCCGTACCAACGTAGAGTTCTTGCCCCAGCGACACAAGCGATTTTGTTGCCGCATTAAACGAGCGTTCTACCTCAAAGGTGTTCGAGGTGGAAAGTCGCCACACGGCTTGTCCACTGGTAATGTGCATAATGCCGCGCTGCTCCGCCAGACCGTTCACTGCCTGCCCCGACGGCGCACCACGGAGCGTGTACATCGTCCACACGGTAGGATTAGCAAACGAACGGCTTGTGAGCGGCGCAGAAGCTACGCCAGCTTCGGTTGCTGCCCAGAGCCGCCCCTGAGCAATGGTGAGTTTCCGCACTGCCACGCCCGGCTGAAAACCTCCTAAGCGCGTAACGGTTTCAGCAAACACGCGGCGATTGGCATTAAACACCGTCAAGCCAAATTCCCCAGCCACAAAGACCAACGAGTCCCGAAAAGCAAAATCATTGATGCGTTTGTTTTGCAAATTCGCGGTAAAAATATCCGTTACAGGCGACCACTGTTGTCCGTCAAAAATATTGATGACACCGCCTGCACCACCCGCATACAACCTGTCTGTTGCGGGGTCAATTGCCAGTGCGGTAATGTCCAAGCCAAAAAGCGCGTCAATGTTGCGAAATTCCTGCACTTGGCGCGAAAATAAATTATAGGAAAACACACCGCCCGATGCACCCGCCCAAATCACACCACGACGGTCTTGCGCAACCATACGCACATTAGCAAGCGAAGAGAACGTTTGCCATTCGCTCAAACGCACTTGTTGCAGAGCAGGTTGAGCGACGATTATTGTTCGGCTACCCATCCAAAGGACAGCCATTATGAGCAAACAACGCACAATCATAAATACTGCGAATTAAAGGTGAGCGCAGAGGACGCAGAAAGCGCAGAGAGAAGACATGGAGAGCGTCTTTGCTCATTGTAGGCGATATGTACTCATATATGGCCGTACGAACTTCTCTCTTGTTGTTTTTTTTCTTCTCTGCGTCCCTCTGCGTTTCTCTGCGCTTAATTTTCCAACGTTGAATTCATCCTTCATCCTTCATCCTTCATCCTTCATACTTCTAAAACGGTGTCCACGCGAAACTTACAAATGGCAGCACCAGAGGCTGCGGAAACACCGCCAAGCCAAAATCCATCGAAACACTGGTGTTTGCCAAGCGCAGCCCTGCAAGCAAGCCCGTGTTGGACAGTTGCGCCAAACGTGGTGTCCAAAGTTCGGCAATAACATGGAGGTCTTGACGTTCGGTAAATCGCGAATCCAAGCCAATACCCAAGCCAAACGCGCCTGCTTCATAGCGCAAGCCAAAGGCTTGACCAAAGTTTCCTGCCCGCACAGTGTAGGTGTCGGGCGCACCAATTTTCGTGAACGCCAGTGCCGTAATGGACGTGCGCTGCCCCGAAAACGTTGCGGCGGCATAGCCGTTCCAAATCAGATTGCTGGAGTTGGCAAAGGTCAGATTCCCGCCCAACGCCAGCGTTCCCCGATTGCCCGATTCATCTACTTCCGTCGAAAACACGGTGGCTTTGACATTCAAGAGTTTTCCCTGCTCTTCGCCTGAAAGTCCGGGAACAAGCGTCAGTCCGCCTGTGAGGGAAATATTGCCCACGCCAAACCCGCCGTACAGAAAGAGCAGTTGCCACGCACCCACAAAATGATTGCCGCGTATCGGCTCGGCTGTGGGCATCAGATACACCCGATGATTGTGGCGGTACAGATTGCCAAGCAGCGTCATTTCGGCAATGTCGGCAACGGCTATCAGTGCTTTGCCCAAGCGTGTTTTGATGATAAGCGATTCCTGCTTGCCGCTGCCTACCAATTCCACGACCACGCCCACGACCATCTCGCCACTGGTAAAACGAATCATATACGCTGTTTCGCCGTCAATGACGACGTTTTTCACAATTTCCGCTTCTTGGGCGCGAAGGGATGGCGACACACAACATTGCCAGCATTGTGCAATAACACTTATAAGTGCCGTTACTACACAGTATGCCATCCTACGATTATTCATACCCGATTCTTCCTTTCTCCGTCACTGCAATCATCGTTCAAACTCTTTTCGCCGTTCGGGTGCCTCGGTGGGCGACAGCACAGGCACGGATGTTCGCGCCGAAGGCACAACCAACGGCACCACAATTGCTACCCCAAGCGACAGGCGCGGCACATGCGCTCCCAACGCTACGGTCAGTTCTGGGTGGACGCTAAACGGCATGGAAGCGTCCTTATAGCGCACACCAAGCGACATCATTGGTATCCACACGGGCGTAACTTGAGTGCTGCGAAGCTGAAACAACGAATCCACAAAACCCCCGCGAATAGGCAACAAGCCGTCAATGGGCTTGATAGCGTACTCCACGTAATGCTCCACAAATGCCACACGAGGCGTGAAAGTGAGTTCCCATGGGGATTCCACAGCTGACGATAGTGGTACGCTTATCGGCACGGCAACGAATCCACCCGCAACGCGAGTATTCATGCGGTCTTCTACGTTCAGTGCAAACAGCACATCGGAGTATCCCGTGTTTCCCCACGCCACCAAACCGCCCGCAAGCAATGATGCTGCAAACGCACTGGAATCAGCCGTCAGGCGGTATTTGGTAAGCGCACGAAGCTCAGCACTGGCATCCGAAGCCCCAAACGCTATCGGCGAGGGCGCAACGCCACCAATGCCCGATACACCCACCTCCCATCGGTCGGTCAGACTGTATCGCCCCAGCGCAGTGAACGTAAATCCCGCCGATTCCTGCCCTATGCGCAAGCCCACGGGCTGCGGAATAATATACGACCACCACGCACTGCTGCGCGAGACTGCAAACGCTGCCTGCACCGTGCCTTGCGCTTCAGTGCCGCCACGCTGATACAAATTCATGTCGGAAGTTATTGTGGACGATGCCACCAACCGACAGCCTTGCACAGCAAATCCCATGAGCGCAACACTCAGCACAAGCAGAGCAAACCGCTTTTTAGATTGCATACAATGTCCTTTGAAAGCCGTTAAAGCCGCGTTAATTAAGCCGTTCTACGCCGAAGAAAGCATAAGGCGGCGGTTCCATTTCATACTTCATACTTCACCCTTCATCCTTTCTCCTGCGCTGCCTTGCTCCGACAGCGCGAGCTGACCGCATGCGGCGTGAATATCTTTGCCGCTCGAAGAACGAATCATCACCGTTACATCCAATTCCCGCAGCCTGCCAATAAACCACTGGAATTGTTCGGGTGTTGTGGGCTTCAGAGAAGCAGCAAGCCCTTGCGGCTGGGTAAAATCTATGGGATGAAACGGTATCACGTTCACTTTTGACGGCACGCGCCGCGTGAGTTTTGCCAGCCGACGTGCGTCGTCGTCGCTGTCGTTCAGCCCATCGAACAAGATGTATTCAAATGTGACGGGCTGCCGCGTCTTGCGGTAATAGTATTCGAGCGCATCGCCAAGCGACTGTATATTCCATTTTTTGTTAATTGGCATCAGTTGAGTTCGCAAGCCGTTGGTCGAGGCGTGCAGCGACAACGCAAGTTTGATAGGACGCGCTTCGTCCGCCAGTCGTTTTATGCCTTCGACAAATCCCGAAGTCGAAAGCGTGATACGCTTTGCGCCAAGCAACCGCGCTTCGGGGTGCGTAAAGATTTCAACGGCTTTCATGACATTGGCATAATTGAGCATCGGTTCGCCCATGCCCATAAACACGAGATTGGTAATGGGTTTGTCGCTGTGGTGCTGGGCTTGCATCAATTGGTCAACAATTTCCCCTGTAGTCAGATTACGCTTGAGTTTGAGCGAAGCAGTGGCACAAAATTGACAATTGACGGGGCAGCCTACTTGCGTGGAAACGCAGAGCGTCAGGCGTTTTGGCTCACCACTCTCACCTACGGTTTCGCTCGGAATTAGCACCGTTTCAATCTCGCGCCCATCCCACAAGCGAAATAAGAATTTCGTTGTGCCGTCGGCGGAATGCTGGATGCGTACAGGTTTCATTGCGTGCAGTTCTGTGCGCTCTGCCAGAAGTTCCCGCAGCGACGTGGGCAATTCGCTCATCTCGTGCATGTCGCGTGCGCGATGCTGATACAGCCGACGAAATATCTGCACAGCGCGGTATTTGGGTTCGCCGAGCGAGCCGAGCAGAGCTTCCAATTCTTCCACTGAAAGACCTACAAGCGGCGCGCGCTGCTGAGGTGTTGGTATAGAAGTCGTTGTGGTCATGTCCGAGAACCGTTGTGCAAGATGAAGGATACAATAACAATACAACCATGGGTGCAACCATGTAGGCTGCAAAAATACAAGTTTTTCACCGAATTTCCTTCTCGACTACCACCTGCACACGTTGGTTTTCGCGCACAACAGTTACGTGTTCGCCTTCGGCAAGGCGTTCGAGGGATTGAACAGGTTTGCCGTCGCGTTCAAGCATGGCAAATCCTCGTTTGAGCGGAGCAAGCGGGTGCAGCGACGCACAGTGCGCTGCCACTGCCTCGTAACGCTGGCGTTTTGCCGACACAGCACGCTGCACTGCCAAGTGAAGGCGTGTTGTGGCATCGTCCACCTGCTGAGCGCAACGCTGAACGTGTTCTGGCACTCGCCGCAGTGCTGCGTGGCGGGCAAGCTGCTCCAACGCACGTTTGCGCTGCTCAAGCCATGCCGTTACGCTGCGCGTCAGGTATTCTTGGGTTGAGCCAAGCAGTGCAAGCAATTCCTGTGCATCACGCACGGCAAGTTCAGCCGCAGCCGTTGGCGTGGCAGCACGAACGTCGGCAACGTAGTCGGCAATCGTTACGTCAATTTCATGCCCTACGGCAGAAATAACGGGCAGCCGCGAGCGCAGTATCGCTTCTGCAACACGCTCATCGTTAAACGCCCATAAATCTTCCACCGAGCCGCCGCCGCGCCCTACAATCAACACATCGCAGTCCGTCTGGTTCAGTTCGCTGATAGCCGCCACAAGGTCTTCTGGTGCGCCCTCGCCCTGCACTACCGTCGGACGCAGCAGTATTTCGCACAAGGGCATACGCCGTGCGACGGTGGCGATAATGTCGCGGATGGCAGCACCCGTTTGCGAGGTTGCCACGCCAATTTTTCTGGGGAAACGCGGCAACGGACGTTTGCGGGCAGCATCGAACCAACCGCGCTCGTACAAAGCCTTTTTGAGTGCTTCAAACGCTAACTGTGCATCGCCCTGCCCCAGCATTTCCAAACTGCGACATTCTATCTGCGCCGCGCCTGAAGGCGGATACAACGTTACACCGCCACGCGCTATCACATTCATGCCGTTGGCAGGCATAAACCGCAACGGCGTACTGCGCCACATCACGGCTTTGAGCTGCGCCGAACCGTCTTTGAGCGTAAAATACCGATGCCCTGAGCTGTGCTGCACAAAATTCGAGATTTCACCCCGCACCACAACCGATGCAAAGCCCTGCTCCAAAGTGCGCTGCATGGCACGGGTAAGGTCGCTTACCGACGGCACAAGTTCTGATGCTGGTCGTGCTTCTGGCTCTGATGGTGCTGGCGGTACTGATTGCCCGCTCTGTTCTTGCAACTTTACTAACTTGAGGTTCATTGTGTCGTTGATAGAAGGTTGTGCGTGATTGCACTGAACTGTACAGTACGAAAGAGGTTTTGGTTTTTCTAAGAGCCTGTTCAGAAACTTTCCATACCGTGCTTTAATTGCCCTCATCCCAACCTTCTCCCAAAGGGAGAAGGAGGAAGAATCAGCACATTTCTCCAAATTATACGGTTTTTTTCATTCACCAAACAAAAACGCCGAGCCTTTTTACAGACTCGGCGTTTCCGTTTACCTGTACAAGCAAACAAGGCTGTTACGCGCTCATTGCTGTACGATGATTACATCGATTACTTACCGATTATTGCTTGACAACGCGGCGTACCGTGCGGTCGTTACCTGCGGTTACGTCAATCGTGTAAGCACCGGCTGCCAAACGACCAAGGTTGAGTTGCTTGGTAAATTGACCGCCAAATACTTGCTCGTTGAACGTCATCACGGTTTGACCCAAAGCGTTCACAACGTTGATGACTACGGATGTTGGACGCTCAAAGCGTGCTTCCACCGTAACAATCTCCACTGCTGGGTTTGGATACACACGCACTGGAATAGCTTCGTTGACAGCAATGCTGGTTTCTGGGTTTTCTCCTACACCAGAAATACCGCCACCTTGGTTGTTGTCGATACCACCTGTTGGGGTCAAAATGCCATATGGGTAGATTGCTCGTGCGCCATTTGGATTTTGGAAAATCAGGTTGTACTGACCAGCACGCAAGGTTGCTGGGATAGCAATGCTCAACGCCGTTTCACTGGTGCGGTTTACTACCAGTGTATCAACGCGCGTACCTTGGATGAACACGCGGATACCCGGAGCGAAGTTATCACCAACAACGGCAATGTTGAACGCCGTACCAGCACGTTGGGTGTTGGATGGCGGGTTCACGGTGCTGACTGCCGGACCAGGAACGCTAGCGTTGATAACGTTGAAGCTAATGTTTGCTGCACGCAGGCTTGGGTTGATAACCTGCACAAGGTACGTACCGTCGTTGGCACGAACACTTGCTGGCACTGCCACAACGATAGCCGTTGTGCTGCGTGATACCACATTTGCTTCTGCCGTACCAAAGAACACACGAGCACCCGTTGCGAAGTTGTTACCGCTAATAGTAACTTGTGTGTCTGGTGCGTTCTGAGCAATGCTTGGCGGATTGATACCCGTGATGACTGGTGCTGGTTCGTTGTCGTTCGTTACTGGCAAGCGTACGCCCGTGTTTTGTTGGTCGGGGTTAACCACTTGCAGAACGAGCAGACCCGGTTGCGCTACCAATTCAGCAGGAACTGTAACACGAATCGTGCGACCGTCGTTCGACAGCACGTTCAGTGCTTGATTGCTCAAGAACACTTGCGACAAGCCCGGAGCAAACCCTGAACCGTTAATGGTCAAGGTGAAACTTGGTGTGCCCGGCACAGCCGATACCGGCGTAACGCTGGTAATGAACGGACGTTGAGCAGCAAGAACCGCGTAGCTACGGCTGCCCGACTGACCATCGCCATTGGTTACCCGCACAACGCGGTCGCCAGCAACAGTGTTAAACTGTGCAGGAACAAGCACGAACAAGGTGTCGTTTGTTGCTGCTCCTGGGTTACCAGCAAAACGCAGAATGTTTGCACGCGGAATGCTTACGCTGTCAATGGCAACATCCGACGAGAACGAGAAGCCTTTACCAATAATACCCAGCACGAACGTATTGAACGATGCTGTGGTGCTATTTGGTGTGAAGGCTGCAATCGCCGGACCGCTGGAGCGGATAGCTTGAATTGTTGCCGTTGAACTGAGCGCGCCTGCTTGGTTGTAGGTCAGCACGACCGAACCCGGAATAGCAAGCGGTGAAGCAGGAATAGCGATGCTTACTGCTGTTGGACTGTTGCTCAGAACGCGAGCTGCAACCGTTACGCCGTTACCCAGTACGGATACTGTTGGTGCTGGCGTAGCTGCAAAGCGACCGCGCAAGGTCACCACTTGCTCACCCAATCCTGCAAAGACCGTTGGCGGGTCAATGCTGGTAATGAGCGTCGAGAATGGTGCTGTTGTGAACGTAAACGAACCTGTTGATGTGCTTGTGCCACCTGCTTGGGTAACAACAATCGGACCCGTCGCACCAGCA
>Ga0272446_1001867_pt1 | contig 29847 bp, 29 predicted proteins | sample YNPCB0061_FD_194587 | JGI IMG/M metagenome (GOLD analysis project Ga0272446, IMG submission 194587) | Hot spring microbial mat communities from Yellowstone National Park, WY, United States - YNP-CB-006-1 | ecosystem: Environmental > Aquatic > Thermal springs > Hot (42-90C) > Sediment | place...
CCGATCTCCTCGCTGGCTTGGTAACCGCGAGAGACCCCGGAACGATGGCCCTTCGCAACTTCTCTACGCGGTCACGCCGCCGACGGAGATCCGGCCTGGATCGAGCCCCCTATCCGAACACCGATGTCGCAGGATCCGTCACGTCGACGAAGAACAAAGTCCCCCCTACATTCGTGAGCTCTCGACTGGTCTTCGAGCTGAAAACGCGCCCCAACGATTCAGGAGTCCCCCCTGAGATCGAAACACGCTTGAGCTCATTTCCATCAACGAAAAACACCGTTTGGTAATCGGGCCCGATGATCACCTCGGTATCGAAACCGCCCTTGATCCCGGTAGCCAGCGTCAACGGCGTGCCGCCGCCAAGCCCGACGCTCTTCAAGGTGCGCGTACCGCTCGTTGAATCGAAGTCGGCCAGGAACACAACCGTCCCGATGGCAATTCGCGCCTCCGTCGTGTTCTCAGACAGCTTTATCCGCGTATTCGTCATCCGTTCGAACACATAGAGATCGCCCGTCTGGCTCATCGAAGCCGTCGCATAGATGACTTTGCTCGCATCATAGGTCGCGTCGACCGCGGTCCAATACACTCCGTCGCCGATGAAGATGGGATTATCTCGCTCCCGCACCAGATAAAGGGGCCCGACAATGTCCGTTTTGGGAACCGACATGACCAGCCATTCGCCATTGGTCAGTTTGCGAGCCTGCTGATAAAACGGATTCGGAGTGGTGACGAGCCGGGTGGCGCGGGGGATTTCGAGAGGGGATACGGGGACGAGGCCGCCGTCGGTCGTCAGGCCCGAGCCGGTGTCGGTGACCTGGAAGTCGGGGACGCGCTCCCAATACGGGCCCTTCTCGAAGGTGAGGGCGTAGGTGCCGACGGGGATGTTGGCGAAGGTGTAGCTGCCGTCGGCTGCCGTCGGCGAGCGTGGTGGTGGTGTAGCCGCCGGGCGTGAGCGTGGCGGTGACCCCGGAGTGATCAGTAAGGCCGATGAGGCGCGCGACGCCGGTGACGGTGACGCCGCCGTGGCGCATGTCGTCGGTACCGCCGTCGGAGCCTGGGATGGGAACGTCGACGCCAAGGGTGACGCGGGCGGTGGTCGGCTCGCCGGGGGGCAGCGTGATTGGGGCCGTTCCCTCCACGATCGTGGCGCCGTTCGCATCGAGGGCGGCGACGCGCAACAGCGCGCTGCCGTCGTGCTCGCGTCCGAGCGTCAACGTGAAGGTCTGCTCGGGAGGAATCGCTTCGACGCCCTCGGGCATCGCGAGCGCTTCCGGTTGCGACGCGCGGCCGTCCTTCTCGACGACGACGAGCAGCGCTCGAACCCCGGCGACGGGCGGGTCCGCGCCGACGGTGACGAAGACCGCGGAGCGGCCCGGCTGGCAAGCGGCGAGGCCGAGTACGACGAGTACGATCGCGCGCATCAGAACTTCACCTCGACCGTGCCGAGCGACGACGACTGGACCGGCGCGTCGCGATACGTGCCGAATCCCACGCCGACGCCGACGGCCGCGCCCGCGACGACGACCCCGGCGACGAGCCCCCACACCCAGGCGCGACTCTTCCCCCGCGACACCGTCTTGGCGCTGACCAAGGCGTCGGCGTCGCGCTGCAGACCAAACTCGAGGCGCAGCGTCTCGTTCTTGGCGAGGTTGAACCCACGCGAGGCGCTTCGGAATCCGTCCAACTCGACGAAGACGACGTGCGGCCCGACGGCGACGGCGCTCAGCTCGACCGGCGTCTTGCCGATCGGAGCGGCCCGCTCGTCGTCGAGGCGAACGGTCGCGCCGCGTGGCGTGGAATCGACGAGCAGCTTACCGACCTTCGGCGCGAGCTCCTCGCGACACCGATCCCGCATCGAGATCACCTCGGTGATGCGGCGGTCGTTCGGCGCGATGCGTGAGAGGAACTCGTCGAACTCCTTGACCGCGTCCGCGCATGACCCGAGACGAAACTGGACGATCCCGAGCAGCCGATGCGGGTTCGGCGCGTGCGGCACGAGCTGGATGACGCGCCGGAGCTTCTCCGCGGCCTCGCGCAGCTTGGCGCCGTCGAGGAGCTTCACCGACTCGGCGAGCGTCTGCTGCGCTTCGGCCTCGGCCGTCGGCTGCTGCGCGCGCGCCGTCGCCGCGCCATGAGCGACGACGACCAGAGGGATCAGCGTTCGGAGGAAACTTCGCATTCGGCGCCTGTACCAACTTTCGTCGGACAGGCGCAAGGCGGAAGACTACGTGGCGAGCTCGGAGGCGAAGAGGGACTTCACGTGGGCCCAGGCTTCGACGGCGCGGGTGGGGTGGTAGCTGCCGCGCTGATCGCAGAAGAAGCCGTGGGTGGCGTCGGGGTAGACGATGACCTCGTGCTTCACGTGCGCGTCGGCGAGCGCCTTCTGGATGGTCTCGACCTGGTCGGCGGGGATCATCGGGTCCTGGCCGCCGAAGAAGCAGAGGATGCGGCCCTTGATTCCGGGCGTCTTCGTGACCGTCGGGGGGCCGCCGCCCGGCGAGAACGCCGCGATGCCGCCGCCGTAGAACGACGCCGTCGCCTTCACGTCGGTGGTGCAGGCCGCCAGATAGGCGAGGTGTCCGCCGATGCAGAAGCCCATGCAGCCGATGCGATCGCCGCGCACGTCGCTGCGCCCGCGTAGCCAGGCCAGCGTCGATTTCATGTCTGCGCTAAATCCGTCGACGGTCAGCTTGGGGATGAGCGCCATCCCCTTCTGCATTCCCTCCTGGTCGTACTTCAGCTCCTGCCCCGCGGCGACGCGGTGGTGGATGTCGGGCGCGATCGCCACGTAGCCCTCGCGCGCCACGCGCTCGGTCACGTCGCGGATGTGCGAGTTCACGCCGAAGATCTCCTCGATCACGATCACCGCCGGGTGCGGCCCCGCCCCCGTCGGCGCGGCGACGTACGCGGGCATCGGCGCAGCGGCCCCCTCGACGGTCAGCGACACCTTCTCCGTACGAATCTCCATCGGCTCCTCCGTTCTTCGGGCGCGCCACCGTATCGCGACCGGCCATGCTAGAGAAGACCCGTGAATCCGCCGACGCTCGACGAGCCGCCGCCGCGCCAGCCGTGGGAGGAGCCCCCTCCCGACGGCTGGGGGTCGCACCTCGGCAACGTCGGGCTGGAGGTCGCGCTGTTCGTCTTCTCCGTCGGCGTCGGCCTCCTCGGCGCGCGCGTCCTCGGCGCCGCCGAGCGCATGGGGCGCGGCCACCTCGAGGGCGGCCGCCTCGCGCTCGTCGTCGCGCTGTGGGCGTCGGTCTGCGTCCTCGGCGCGCTCCTCGCCGTCTACGTCTGGCGCCGCCTCGGCGGCCTCTTCCTCGTCGGCGCGATGCTCACCGACATGGGCCGCGCCGCGCGCCTCCGCGGCCGCCCGCCCGTCTTCCTCGACGAGAAGCCGCCCGCCGGCAGCGAGGCGCTCAGCCTCGTCCACCTCTCGGACCTCCACGTCGTCGAGCAGCCGCGCGTGCGCCTCGTCGAGCGCCGCGCCCCCGGCGGCAACGCCCGACTCGAGGCGATCCTCGATCGCCCCGAGCTCGACGACACCGACCTCCTCCTCGTCACCGGCGACGTCACCGATCGCGGCACCGCCATCGCCTGGCGCTCCTTCCTCGAGATCCTCGACGAGCGCGGCCTCGCCGAGCGCACCCTCCTCGTCCCCGGCAACCACGACCTCGCGCTGCTCGAGCTCCTCGACGGCGCCGACCGCCGCGCCCGCCGCCGCGCCGCCCTCCGCGCCGATCGCTTCTCGATCGTGCAGCTCGCCAACCTCCTCAAGTTCGCCGAGGCCTTCACCGCCACCTACGGCGGCCGCCACGGCTTCGTCCTCTCCGAGGACGGCTCGGACATCGTCCCCTGGGAGGACGCCTTCCGCGCCGTCGAGCGCCGCGTCCGCCCGATGCTCCAGGCGCTCCCCGAGCGCCCCGCTCCGACGGCGCGCCTGCGCACCTGGCTCCGCGATCGCGCCGCCATCGCCGAGTACGCCCGCCCGCTCGACGAGGCGCACGAGGCGCTGCAGCGCCTCTTCCCGGTCGCCGTCCCCGTCGCCGGCCGCGACGCCGTCGTCTTCGTCCTCAACTCCGTCACCGCGCGCTCGCGCCACCCCGCGACCAACGCCCTCGGCCGCGTCGGCCGCCCGCAGTACCGCCGCCTCGATCGCCTGGCGCGCTTCTTCGGCCAGTCGCTGCGCCTCGTCTCGCTGCACCACCACGTCGTGCGCCGCCCCGAGGAGGCCGGCCTCAACCTGCGCGATCGCCTCATCGCCAAGCTCACCGTCCTCGGCGATCCGCGCCCGCTCCTCCGCTTCTGCCGTCGCGAGGGCGTGCGCGCGGTCCTCCACGGCCACCGCCACCTCTCGTACCAGCTCCGCCTCCCCGACGGCACGGTGCTCCTCGCCGCGCCCTCGTCGACGCTGGGCGACGAGCTGGCCCACGACCCGCGCGCGCACCTCGAGCGCTACGTCTTCGCGCCACGCGTGGAGGCCGTCACGTGCGGCATCCACCGCGAGGTCGCCCACCCCGACGTCTCGTGAAGATCGCCATCATCACCGTCAGCCACGCGCCCGACCTCGCGCGCTGCGCGCTCCTCGCCGAGAGCGTGGAGCGATTCGTGTCTAGCGAGATCTCGCACACCGTCATCGTCTCGCGCCGCGATCACGCCCGCTTCGCCGCCGCCCTCCCGTCGCGCGCGCGCCTGGCGGTCATCGAGCCCGCCTGGCCCTGGCCGATCGTCGAGGTCCCGCGCCTCCGCCTGTGGGTCTCGCCGCTCGGCCACGCGCTCCCGGTGCGCGGCTGGATCCTCCAGCAGCTGGTCAAGCTCTCGGCGCCCGAGCTCGTCGACGCCGACCTCTACGTCTTCACCGACTCCGACGTCGCCTTCGTCCGCCCGCTCGACGCGAGCCGCCTCGTCGACGACGCCGGCCGCGCGCTCTTCGTGCGCTGCCCCGACTTCGGCCAGACCGGGCGCCACCGCGCCTGGCAGCGCGAGGCCGCGCGCCTCCTCGGCCTGCCCGACGCGTACACCGGCGCCGACTACGTCGGGAACCTCATCCCCTGGCGGCGAGACGTGCTCCTCCGCCTGCGCGCGCACATCGAGCAGGCGACGGGCGGACCGTGGCGGCGCGCCGTCGCCAACACGCTCGACCTCTCGGAGTACGTGCTGTACGGGGTCTTCTGCGATCGCGTCCTCGGCGGCGCCGAGGCGGCCGGCCACGTCGCCAGCGATCGCCACCTCTGCCACGCGCTCTGGGAGGGCGCCGTCGACGACGCCGCGCTGGCGGCGCACGCGGCGTCGCTGCGGCCGGATCAGGTGGCGGTGCTGGTGCAGTCGCGCCTCGGCGTCGCGCCCGAGGCCTACGCGCGCTGGGTGCGCGCGCTGTGGGAGACGATCAGTTCGTGACCACGCCGGTGACGAAGTACTCGTGCGGCGTGCACCGCCACCACGACTTCAGATCCTGACGGTACTTCAGCGTCACCTTGGCGTTCGCCCGCTCGGCGGCGTGGAGCGCCTTCACGACCGGATCGTCTTCGCTCTTGTTGTCCGTCGAGAAGGTCCACACCTCGGCGGGCTGCGCGATCCCGGCGCCGGCGAGGACCATCTCCCCCTCGACGTACTTGCAGAGCGGCGTTCCCTTCAGGGTGATCTTGCGCAGGATGCCGGTGCGCTCACCGACGGAGTAGCCGTGGTACCACCAGTAGCGGAAGCCCTGCCACAGCGCGACCAGGCCGATGAGGCCGATGCCCGCGAGGATGCCCCACCCACGACGTCCGATCTTCATGGGGTCACACGGTAGCACACGCGCGCCGGGGGCGCCGGCTCCGACCGTTGCCTCCGCGCCGGGGTACTGCGACCCCACGGCGACGATGTGGGCGCGCGGAAGTCCGCGAAACCTCGATGGCCCGGACCTCTCCGCGCGCGGCACTGACCGTGCAATGGCGAGGGGGCGTTGGGAGGACGCAATGCGAGACGAGGGTGAGGAGCGGCTCCGCGAGGCCGCGCTGGACGACGAGCGGCGCCGCGATCCCGAGCAGGTGACCGAGCGCATCCCCCGCTGGGAGATGTGGGAGGACGGCATCGAGCCGGACGAGGAGCTGCCGCTGGCGCTCGATTAGCGCTAGACGAAAAGCTACTTCTTCTTGATGCCGCGCATCCCGAAGATGATGCGCTCGACCTCGGCCTGAACCTCCTTCGGGAACTTCTCGCCGGCGGTGCGCGCGACGGCCTCGCCGCGGCGGTCCAGCTCGGCGACGAGCTCCGGCGGCGTGGCGACGACCTGCATCCCCTTCTTCTGCAGCGCCTCGAGCGCGCGCTTGTTGTCGCCGCGCACCAGCTCGAGGACCTCGGTCTGCATCTTCTGCTGCTCCTCGCGCATGACCGCCTGGTCAGCGGCGGGGATCGTGTCCCACACCTTCTTCGAGAGGATGGTGGCGCCGGAGGCCTGGCCGACGACGGCCGAGGTCATGAACTTCGCGTGCTCGCCCCACTGCAGCGCCAGCGTCGAGAGCGGCGAGCCGAAGAAGGCGTCGATCTGCCCCGTCGAGAGCCCCGGCAGCACCTCGGGCACGCCCATCGGCACGCCGCGGATGCCGAGCGCCTCGAACATCTTGGCGCTCACCGGATCGTCGTTCCACTGCCAGAGCTTGAGCTTCTTGATGTCGTCGAGCGACTTCACCGGGATCTTCGAGAAGAGGTGGATCGGCCCGACGTCACCCCAGTTGGCGAGCATGAAGCCGCGCTCCTCGCACTTCTTCTTGAGCACCTCGCCGAGGGCGGCGCGCAGGGCGTCGAGCTCGGCGTCGGTGCGCGCGACGTCGAAGGCGCGCACCTCGGGGCAGACCGCCGAGAGGCCGATGCCGGTGACGGCCCCGCCGGCGAGCTGGCCCGCGCGGATCTTGCGGATGACGTCGCGCTCGTCGCCCTGGATGCCGCTCGCGTAGAACTTCACGCGCACGCGCTTCTCGGTGCGCGCCTCCACGGCGTCGGCCCACTTGTGGAAGAGCTTCATCCAGGCGCTGCCCTCGGGCGCGAGGGTGGCGATCTTGAGGACCACCTCGGCGCGCGCGACGGCGGGCGCGGCGACGGTGGCGGCGAAGACGGCTGCGAGGATGGTCGATGCACGCATGCGCGCGAGCATATCCGGATTACAGTAGGATCGGTTCGTGTCGCTGTTCCTCGCGCTGATCTACGACCGCTTCATGGCCAAGATGGAGAGCGCCTGTGGCGACGCCTGGCGGACGGCGCTCCTCGCGGATCTGCGCGGCGACGTCGTCGAGCTGGGCGCGGGGACGGGGCGCAACCTGCGCTTCTACGGCGAGGGCGTCTCGTCGCTGACGCTGGCCGAGCCCGACCGCCACATGCGGCGCCGGCTTGAGCGGGCCGTGGCGGCGTCGCCGTGGGCGGCGCGGACGCGCGTCGTCGACTGGCCGGCGGAGCGGCTGGCGCTGCCCGACACGTCGGTGGACGCGGTGGTCTCGACGCTGGTGATGTGCACGGTGCCCGATCCCGCGGGCGCGCTGGCCGAGGCGCGGCGGGCGCTACGCCCCGACGGGAGGCTGCTCTTCTGGGAGCACGTGGCCAGCGACGACCCGCGGCGGCGCGCGTGGCAGCGACGGGCGGAGCCGATCTGGCTGCGGCTCTCCGACGGGTGCCACCTGTGCCGCGAGACCGAGCGCGCAATCGCGAACGCCGGATTCGCGTTTGAGTCGATCACCCGCGAGAGCGCGCGCAAGGCGCTGCCGATCGTGCGCCCGACGATCCGCGGCGTCGCGCGCCCCGCCTAAAGGAGCAGCCAGGCGGCGATGGTGCCGGCGGCGGTCAGGGCGGTGATCGCGATGGAGGCGCGGGCGCGCGTCGGCGTCGACGGGGGCACGCGCAGGACGACGACCTGATCGCCGCGGCCGCCGTCGGCGCGGGCGTCGGCGCGGTAGGGGCCGGCGGCGGCGGTCGCGCGCGCGTAGCCGAGCCCGGGGAGGCGCACGGTGTGGCCGTCGCGCACGCCGCGCGGGACGCGCACCGCCGCCCTGCCGTCGAGAGAGGGCACCGCCAGCGTCCCGCCGAGGAGCCACAGCCGCGCGCCGACGGGGATCGCGATCACCGCGTCGTCGCCCTGGCGCTCGAAGGCGGCGAGCTCGTCGGTGACGGCGATCCGCACGAAGAGGCTCCCCGGCGGCGAGCCGGCGCCCTTGCCGTCGATGCGGATGGTCATCCCGTCGCTGATGCCGGGCGGGACGGTGATCGGGAGCGGCTCGGAGAGCTCGCGCTGCCCCCGGCCGCCACAGGATCCGCAGGCGGCGACGGGGATCGAGCCGCGCCCCTGGCAGCGCGCGCACAGCGACTCGACGCGGAGGAAGCCGAGCTCCTTCGCCTGCATGCGCGCGCCGTCGCACAGCGGGCAGGGCTGCAGGGCGCCGTCGCGCGCGCCGGTCCCCTTGCAGGGCTCGCACGGGAGCTGGCGCGTGACGTCGACGACGCGCCTGGTCCCGGCGACCGCCTCCGTCGGGGAGATGCGCATCTCCAGCGAGAGATCGACGCTGCCGCCGGGCGCGATCCCGAACGCCGTGCCGAAGAGGCTGCTGAAGAGCTGCTGGAAGTCGATCGGCGCCGACGGATCCACCTCGACCGGTCCCGTCGGGTGCGTCTCGCAATACGCCGCGAAGGCTTGATTGACCTCGGCGAGCCGCGCCCGCGCCTCGGGATCGTCGGCCTGCGCCTTCGGGAGGTAGGCCGCGACGAGCGCGCGGTAGGCCCGCATCACCGTCGCGCGGTCGGCGTCGACGGGGGTGCCGAGGATGCGCGCGATGTCGTCGGGCGAGAGGGCCATCCGATGCGATCCTACGGGCCCTTCGTCTCGGCGATCGGGCAGGGGCCGGCGTAACCCGCCTCGCGCGCCGCCTGGAGCAGGATGCGCCCCTTCTCGTCGGGAGAGACCGACGCCAGCGACGACACCACCCGCTTGGCGTCACTCGTGCGGAGCTGCTTCTCGATCCAGGCGGCGATGCGCATGGCGCGCTCGGCGGGGTCGTGCACGTTGGCGGCGCCCGACCGCTCCTCGGCGAGGCAGAGGTCTTCGAAGTCGGCCGCCGCGCGGTGGCAGGCGGCGGCGCCGAGCACCACGACAGCGACGAGGAGGAGCGCGCGCATGCCGCCGATCATACACGCCTCAGGTCGCCAGCAGCGCGCGCCCGACGTCGAGGAGCGCGCCGACGCCGCGGGCGAAGCTCGCCGGCTCGGGCAGGAGGCTGACGACCAGGTGGCCTTCATGTATATCGTAAAAGAAGCCGGGGTGGACGAGCGCCCCGGCGTCGAGGACGCGCAGCGCCCACTCCTCGTCGGGGACCACGCGCGGGACGCGCAGGATCGCCGCCCAGCCGCCCTCGCCACGGAGCGGCGTCACGCCGGCGTCTGGGCGCGCGGCGCAGGCGGCGGCGAGCGCGCGGCGGTTGTCGGCGACGCGCGCGGCGAGGGCGGCTCCGAGATCGCCGACGCGGTCGAGCAGCACCGGCGCGGCGTGCTGCACCGGCGCGCCGACGGAGAGCGCGGTGTCGGCGATGAGCTCGAGCCGCGCGCGCGCCTCGGCGGCCAGCGCCGGCGGGCCGCTGGTCGCGATCCAGCCGAGCTTGAGCTGCGGCAGCCCGCACGGCTTCGACAGCCCCGACAGCACGAAGGTGAGCGCGCGCGCCTCGCCGGCCAGCGTCCCGGCGCGCGCCGCGTCGTCGCCGTTCGGGTAGTCGAGGAAGACCTCGTCGACGACGAGCGCCACGTCGTGCGCCACCGCCAGCGCGACCAGGGCCTCGCGCTCGTGCGCCTTCAGATAGGCGCCCGTCGGGTTGTTCGGCGAGACGACGACGATGGCGCGCGCCGCCGTCGCCGCGAGCTGCGCCGCGACGTCGTCGAGATCGAGGTGCCACGCGTCCCCATCGAAGTGCGAGCGATAGGTCGCGATGTCGACGCCCTCGAGGCGCGAGAGCAGCTCGAACAGCGGATAGCTCGGCTGCGGCACGAGCACGCGATCGCCCAGGTCGCAGAGCAGCTTCCACAGCATCGCGTAGGCCTCGCTCGTCGACGCCGTGAGGAGCAGCGCCTCGGGATCGACCTCCACGCCGTGCCGCGCGCGGTAGTAGCGCTCGGCGATCGCCCGCCGCGCCGACGGCAACCCGAGCGGCGTCGGCGCGTACGCCAGCACCTCGGGGGGCGCCAGCGCGGCGCGGATCGCCTCCGCCACCGACGGCGGCACCGCGATCCCCACGCGCGTCGGGTTGGTCTCGGTCAGGTCGGCGAGCGACCGCCCCGCCGCCCGCGCGGCGTCGACGGCCGCGGCCAGACGGTTCTCCCCGAGCGACGGCAGCCGACGCGAGAACACGCGCCGAGCTTACCTGCTAGGCTCACGCCGTTCACCATGCGCGCGCACACCGAGTACTTCACCTTCAACACCAAGAAGCGGCGCGAGCTCGTCCGCATCACCGACGAGGCGCACGCGGTCTGCAAGAAGTCGGGCATCGCCGAAGGGATGCTGCTCGTCTCGGCGATGCACATCACCGCCGGCGTCTTCGTGAACGACGACGAGCCGGGGCTGCACGCCGACCTCGAGGAGTGGGTGCAGAAGCTGGCGCCGGGCCCGACCGCCGACGACTCGCGCGCGGGGCCCGACTATCGCCACCACCGCTCGGGCGAGGACAACGGCGACGCGCACCTCAAGAACCTGCTCATCGGCCATCAGGTCATCGTCCCCATCACCAAGGGCAAGCTCGACCTCGGGCCGTGGCAGCAGATCTTCTACTTCGAGTTCGACGGGCGGCGGCCCAAGCGCCTCATCATGAAGGCGATGGGCGAGTAGCGATGCCGTCGACCGGAATCATCGTCGCCGCGGCGATCGCGGTCGCGCTGCTCATCGTCTGGCTGCTGGCGCGCCTCGCCGCGCGCCGGCGCAACGCGGCCGGGCTCACCACGTCGGTGGGCGGGCGCACGTCGCAGATCGGCGGCCTCGTCGGGCGGCGCGTCTTGCGGCGGCTCGTGCTGCGCGTCCGTCAAATCCTCGCCACGCGCGAGCACCGGAAGAGGCTGCAGCACGAGTACCACATGACCTCGGCGAAGGAGGCGGCCGAGGTGCTCGGGTCGATGAAGGGCGTCTTCATGAAGCTCGGGCAGATCATGTCGTTCGCCAACGACGCGCTGCCGCCCGAGGCGCAGGCGGCGCTGCAGGCGCTGCAGAAGGACGCGCCGCCGATGGCCTTTCAGCTGGTGCGCGGCGTCGTCGAGGGGGAGCTGGGCGGCGACCTCGGCGCGCACTTCCGCGACTTCGACGAGGAGCCGATCGCGGCGGCGTCGATCGGGCAGGTCCACCGCGCCAAGCTCCGCGACGGGACGGAGGTCGCGGTCAAGGTGCAGTACCCGGGCGTCGACGCGGCCATCGAGGCCGACCTCGCGGCGAGCGATCGGCTGGCGGCGATGATCGACGCCTTCAACAAGACGGCCGATCTGAAGGCGGTGATCGCCGAGCTCAAGGATCGGATGCTCGACGAGCTCGACTATCGGAAGGAGGCGCGGAACCAGGCGCTGTTCGGGCGCATCTGGGACGGCCACCCGCTCATCCGCATCCCGCGCGTCTACGGAGAGCTCGCACGCAAGAAGGTGCTCGTGCAGGAGTACGTGCGTGGGTTCGGCTTCTACGATTTCGTCGCCCAGGCCAAGCCCGACGAGCGGCGGCTGGCGTCGTACGTGATCGGCGATTTCGTCTTCGAGTCGATGTTCCGCTTTCTCGTCTACAACGGCGACCCGCACCCCGGGAACTACCTCTTCCACGAGGACGGCGGGGTCACGTTCCTCGACTTCGGCTGCGTGAAGTACTTCCGCCCCGAATTCATGATTGACCTAAAAGCCTTCTTTGGCGCCATCATCGAGGGCGACCGCGCGCGCCACGATGCCTACGTCCGCAAGCTCGGGCTCGTGCTGCCGGGGCAGACCGTCGACGAGGACGTCATGTGGACGATGTGGCGGTACCACCTCGAGCCCTACACCTTCGACGGGGAGTTCGTCTTCTCGCCGGAGTGGGTGGGGCGCGCGCGCGAGGTGATGGACCCGGCCAAGGTGCGGCGCTTCAACCTGCCGCCCGATCTGCTGTTCTTTCTGCGCATCACCTTCGGGCTGAACGCGATCTCGCAGAAGCTGGGGGCGAGCGGGAACTTCCATCGGACGGCGCGGCGTTACTTCTTCAATGGGCAGGCGCCGCCGGCGCTGGCCGATCTGGGGGTGGTGCTACCGCCGCGGTTCCTCGATCCGACGGTGACGCCGATCTCGAGCGACGAGCCGCCCGCGACGTCGTCGTCGACGGCAGCGTCGTCGGGTATCCTCACGCGATGAAGACGCTGGCCGATTGGCTGCGCGAAGAGCCCTTCGAGCTGATCCTGTCGTCGGGCTTCTTTGGCTTCTTTGCCCACACCGGGGTGGTGAGCGCGCTCGAGGAGCGCGGGCTCGTGCCGTCGCTGGCGGGCGGGTCGTCGGCGGGAGCGCTGGTCGCCGGGCTGTGGGGCGCGGGCGTGCCGGCGGCGCGCATCCGCGAGCGGCTGTTCGCGCTGCGGCGCGAGGACTTCTGGGATCCCGATCCGCTGGCGCTCGTGCGCGGCGGGCTCCTGCGCGGGGCGCGCTTCCAGGCGCTCCTCGACGAGACGCTGGCCGAGATCGGCGTGCGCACGCTCGAGGGCGGGCGCATCCCGGTGCGCGTCGTCGCCTACGACCTCGCGGCGCGCCGCCCGGTCGCCCTCGAGCGCGGCGAGCTCGCCGTCGCCATCCGCGCCTCCTGCACCGTCCCGGGGATGTTCCAACCGACGCGCATCGCCGCGCGCCGCTACATCGACGGCGGCGTCGCCGACCGCGCGGGCATCGGCGCCGCGACGCCGGGCGCGCGCGTCCTCTACCACCACCTCCCGACGCACTCGCCCTGGCGCCGCTTCACCCCGCGCCAGAACCAGATCCCCGCGCGCCCATCGCTGCACGTCCTCACCGAGCCCACCCTCCCCCGCCTCTCCCCGTTCCACCTCCACCGCGGCCCCGCCGCCTTCGACCTCGCCCGCCGCATGACCCTCCGCGCCCTCGCGGGGTCACTCTCCTAGGTCCTCCTAGGTCACAACCTCTCGTCGCAAAAGAGGAATCCGACGTCGATTTGGTTTCTCGTGTTTCGTGTCCAGCAACTGATCGACGAAACACGCGAAACCAAAACGCCGTCGAATTGACAAGCAGCGGCGCGACCTTGTGACCCAGGAGAGTGACCCCGTCAGCGGGGCGTGATGGTCAGGGTGGCGAGGCCGGCGGAGTGGGTGTGGAGGAGGAGGCGCTCACCATCGTATTCGAGGGTGGCGGCCTCTTCGGGGTCGACGGTGGCGCGGAAGCCGTCGGGGTATTGGGCGGCGGGGACGACGATCTCCGACGGGGCGGCGATGCGCGGATCGAGGTCGAGCGTGATGCGCGCGGTGCGCGTCGCGTAGTCGAACGAGAGGCGGCGCGGCGTCCCGGCGGTGGCGCGCGGGTAGGGGCGGCAGAGGCCGCGCGCGCCGCGCACGACGCCGGGCTCGTCGCTGGAGACGACCGAGAGGTCCTCGCCGTTCCAGCCATCGCCCCACGCGCGCGTGTTGTCGGCGGTGTAGTTCCACACCGTCGCCCCGACGAGCGCATCGTCGCACGCCGCGAGATAAGCGTCGAGGGCGCGCGCGGCGAGCTCGTGCCGCCCGTCGCCGGCGAGATCGAACGGCACGCCGATCTCGCCGATCACCACCGGCGCCTCCGGCAGCACGCGCGCGCTCTCGTCGACGATCCGCTGCACCGCCCGCGCGAACGTCGCCCGCACCGCCGCCTCGCCGAACACTGGCCGGTTCGTCTCGAGGTCGAACGTCGTCGCCGGATGGAACGATCGCGTGACCAGCGGGACGCCGTCGTACCAGTGCGGCGCGTGCACCGCGTTGTCGACGCGCACCGCCGGGCAGGCGCCCAGCGGCTCGCCCTCGACGAAGAGCAGCGCCTCCGGCAGCTCCGCGCGCACCGCCCGCGCCACCTCGTCGCACAGCGCCACCACGCCCGGCTCGAGCGCCGCGCCCGCGAAGTGCTCCGGCCGCACCAGCGCGCCCCGTCGCCACACGCCCTCGCGCGCCCACGCGCACCCGCGCGCGTCCCACGCCGACAGCCCGCTCGGGTTCAGCGTCGCGCGCCCGACGCGGATCGGCCGCCCCGGCCCCATCGCCATCACGTCGCACTCGACGCGCTCGCCCGCCCCCGCGCGCAGGCTCTCCCACGGCGTCGGCGTCGGGCCGAGCGCGAGCGGCGGCCGCGCCGGCTGCGCCAGATCCGCCTGCCCGAGCCACCCGCGCATCGGCTCGTTCAGCGACCCGAACCCGACGACGTTCGGCAGCCCGCGCAGCCGCCGCGCGACCCGCCCGAGCATCGCCGCGTAGCGCGCGCGCAAGACGTGCTCGATCGAGTCGCCGTCGACGACCAGCCCCGGCGCGAGCCGCGCCCCGGCGAAGAACAGCGCGAACATCGTCGCCGCGCCGAGCTTGGTGGCGTTCGTCACCCACAGCATCGGCGGCAGCGCGCCGTCGTGCTCGGCGCGCCACGCAGCGTCGAGGACCGCCGCCCCCGTCGCGTGCATCCGCTCGGGCACCAGGCCCGCCAGCTCCAGCGTCCACGCCGGCGCCCCGTCGCCGCCGGTCCAGCGGCTCCACACGTCCTGGTGCGGATCGATCCACACCAGCAGCCCGAACCGCGCCGCCCGCTCGACGAGCGCCGCCAGCGCGTCGAGGTACGCCTCGTCGTAGATCCCCGGCCCCGCGTGCTCCACCGCCTCCCAGGTGATCACCCAGCGCAGCAGCGTCGCCCCCAGCGCCTGCAGCCGCGCGAAGTGCTCGTCCGCGGCCTCGAGCGCGAACGGCCGCCCGACGAATGCCCCCGCCCCCGGCCGCGCCGGCGCCCCCGCGAGGTGCGTCCTCCCGTCGGGGCGCGCCGGCACCTTCGAGCTCCCCCCGAGGTTCACGCCGCGCAACAAGAGCGTCCGTCCCTGCTCGTCGACGAGGCGCCCGCGCTCGACCCGGATCACGCGACCAGCATGTCGTACACCGGCGCCGGGGGGAAGGGCCCCACACGATCCCCCGAGACCCCAGCCCGGCGCACGTCGCGGCCGAGGAGAAACGCGGCGTTGCGCGTGGCGCGGCGATTGCTCACGTGTGTGCGCATGCTGGTGAAGGGATCCGCGGCCGCCTCGCTGCCTCAGTTCGGGCGCTATCACACCGTCGCGCTCCTCGGCGTCGGCGGCATGGCCGAGGTCTATCGCGCGATCTGCCTCGACGCGCGCGGCCAGCCGTTCGAGGTCGTGCTGAAGCGCATCCGCCCCGAGCTCGAGCGCGAGCCCGCCTTCATGCGGATGTTCGAGCGCGAGGCGACGACCTCGCTGCGCCTCATCCACCCGAACCTCGTGCGCGTGCTCGACCACGGCCCGACGGAGAACGGGTACGTGCAGGTGATGGAGTACATCGACGGCTGCACGCTCGTGCACCTCATCCGCGCGCGCCGTCGTCCGGTGCCGTGGCCGCAGGCGGCGCTGATCGCGCGCGAGATCGCGCGCGGCCTCTCCTACATGCACGCGACCGAGGACGAGCAGGGCCGCCCGCGCACCATCGTCCACCGCGACATCAGCCCCGACAACGTGATGGTCTCCACCGACGGGCGCGTGAAGATCCTCGACTTCGGGATCGCCAAGGCGCTCGAGGCGCGCAACGACGTCAGCCTCACCGGGACGCTGAAGGGCAAGCTCGGGTACATGGCGCCCGAGCAGCTCGAGGCGCTGGCCATCGACGAGCGCGTCGATCAGTTCGCGCTCGGCGTGGTCCTCCACGAGCTGCTCACGGGGCGGCGGCTCTACGCGCGCGAGGCCAAGCTGGGGTCGCTGCGGCGCGAGCGGCGCGCGGCGGTGCGGCGCCCGTCGGAGGTCATCGAGGAGATCCCCGCCGAGCTCGACGACGTGGTGACGCGCATGCTGGCGCCCGATCCGATGGCCCGCTTCCCGACGACCGCGCACGTGGCGCGCACGCTCGACGTGGTGCTCGGCGGCATCGAGGTGGGCGCGGCCGAGCTGGCGGCGCTCGTCTCCGACGCGGGGCCGGCCCGCCACCCGATGGCCGGCGACGACGAGGAGCAGCGCACCGAGCTCACGCCGCCGTCGGCGTTCTGGTCGAGCGCCGGCTGACGTCGCGCGGCGCGTGCGCTAGGCTCGGCGCACGATGACCACCGCGCCGACCATCAACCGCCGCTGGCTGCTCGCCGCGCGCCCCGAGGGCCTCGTCGACGCGCGCTGCTTCCGTCTCGTCGAGGAGCCGGTCCCCGAGCCGGCCGCCGACGGCGAGCTGGTCGTGCGCGTCGAATTTCTGTCTATCGACCCCACCCAGCGCGGCTGGATCTCGCGCGACACCTACATGCCGGCGGTGCCGCTCGGCGAGGTGGTGCGCAGCTTCGGCGCCGGCACCGTCGTCGCCTCGCGCCACCCCGGCTTCACCGTCGGCGATCGCGTCTCGGGTCTCCTCGGCTGGCAGGACTACGCGCGCGTCGACGGGCGCACGGCGGCGCTGTTGACGAAAATTCCGCCCGGCGTGCCGCTCGAGCTCGCGCTCAACGTGCTGGGGCTCAACGGGCTGACCGCCTACTTCGGCCTCCTCGAGGTCGGGCGCCCCGTCGCCGGCGAGACGGTGGTGGTCTCGGGCGCGGCGGGGGCGACCGGCTCGATCGCCGGCCAGATCGCCAAGCTCCACGGCTGCCGCGTGGTCGGCATCGCCGGCGGCCGCGCCAAGTGCGACTGGCTGCTGAACGAGGCGCGCTTCGACGCCGCCATCGACTACAAGACCGAGTCGATCCGCGAGCGCCTCGGCGCGCTCTGCCCCGACGGCGTCGACGTCTTCTTCGACAACGTCGGTGGCGAGGCGCTCGACGCGGTGTTGGCGCTCCTGCGCAAGCGCGGGCGCATCGCGCTGTGCGGCGCGATCTCGCAGTACAGCGACGACGAGCCGCCGCCGGGGCCGCGCAACTTGACGAACCTCATCATCCGCAGCGGGCGCATGGAGGGGTTCCTCCTGTCCGATTTCCGCGACCGCATCCCCCAGGCGATCCCGGTGCTGGCCGGCTGGGTCGCCGCCGGCAAGCTGGTGGCGCGCGTCGACGTCCTCGACGGGCTCGAGCGCGCGCCCGAGGCGCTGCGCCGCCTCTTCACCGGCGAGAACGTGGGCAAGCAGTTGGTCAAGGTGGCTTGACCATGCTCCTCGTCGCGCTCTCCTGCCTGCAGGGGCGGCCGATGCGCGGCGCGTTCGACGAGCTGGCGGCGCTGGCCGACGGCGTGCAGCTCACGCCGGGGAACCACCCGACGGCGGGCTTTCGTGCGCACGTCGCCGCGGCAGCGACGGCGGTGCGCACCCACCACGGCTTCGACTTCGAGCGGCGCGCGGCGGCGGTCTGGTCGAGCGACGGCGCGCTCGGCGTCGCGGCCGACTCGGTGCACCCGCCCGAGGCGCACGAGCTCGACGCCGCGCGCTTCCAGGCGGCCATCGAGGCGCTGGCGGCGCCGCCGGTCCTCGAGGGGATGTACCCCGGGTACCGCCTGGGCGACGGCGCCGAGCTGGCCTGGGCGATGGGGCGCGGGCTGCCGCTCGCCGTCGACGTCTCGCACCTCCACCTGCAGCGCGCGGCCGGCGTCCTCGACGACGCCACGCTGGCGCGCCGCCTCGACTACGACCGCGTCGTCGAGGTGCACCTCTCGGCGAACGACGGGCGGCGCGACCTGCATTTCCCGATTGACGAAAACACCTACGGGCTCGACTGGGCGCGGGCGCGGCTGCGCGCGGGGACGCCGGTCGTGCTCGAGTGCTACCTGCACCGGCTCGACGGCGACGCGCGCCGGCGGCAGGTCGCGCTGGCGCGCGGGGAGTAGCGATGGACGAGCGCTGGGAGGAGTGGGCGGGCGACGACGTGGTGCGCGAGACGCGGCGGGCGGTGCACGACGACCTGGCGGCGTTCCTGCGCGCCCTCGCGGCCGCGCCGACGGTGCGGACCCGCTGGACCGGCGAGCGGCTGGAGGAGACGCCGCTGCCGCCGATGCGCTCGGCGCTGGTGTCGGTCGCGCAGTACTGGGCCGACAACGCCAACGACGAGGTCCACTCGACGGTGACGGTGTCGCCGCACGAGACGCCGGCGTGGCCGCACCGCTGCGGCGAGCTCGGGGACGAGCCCGACGACGACGGCTGCCACTTCTGCTGCCGCCTCGACGAGCCGAGGTGGCCGTACGGGGTGACCATCCCGGCGCTCGAGGCCTTCTGCCACGAGCGCGGCAACCAGAACGCCGGCGACGCGTGGAACGCGCTGCCCTTCGCGGTGGCGCGGCTCGGCGCCGACGGGAGCGTCACCACCGAGCTCGTCGGGCGGCTGGTGCGGCCGTGGCTCGACCTGCCGCGCACGCGCGCGCCCGCGCTCCCGCTCGACGAGCGGGTGGCGCGGCTAGCGGCGGCGGCGCGCGACGACGCGGGGGCGCGGGCGGTGCTCGCCGACGCGCTCGAGGAGCGCGGCGATGCGCGCGGCGAGCTGATCGCGCTCTCGGCGCTGGCGCAGCCGACCGACGCGCAGCGGGCGCGACGCGACGCGCTCGTCGTCGAGGTGGGGCGCGCGTGGCTGGGCGCGTGGGACCCGCACGTCCCGCGCGCCGGGCTGCGCTGGGAGGGGGGCCTCCCGTCGGAGGTCGAGCTCTGGATCGAGCCGAACGACGCGCGCTGGCAGCTCGACCGCGACGAGGCGGTGCTGTGGTCGGTGGCGCGCAGCGTGCGCTTCCTGCCGACGAGCGCGCGGGTGGTGCTGCCGTCGATGGCGCCGCTGCGCGCGCTCGGGCCGCTCGACGACGAGGCGCTGGCGGCGATCGGCGAGAGCGACCTCCCCTTCGCCGTCGAGGAGCTGGAGCTCGAGCCGTCGGGGCCCGACACCATCGAGGCGCTGCGCGCCGTCGACGACTGGCTCCCGCGCCTCCGCGTGCTGCGCCTCGTCGGCGAGGACGCCGGGAGCGCGCTCCTGCCCGCGCTCCGTCGCTGGCGGCGCCTCTCGTCGCTGGCGCGCCTCGAGGTCGCCGGCACCTTCAGCGAGGCCGCCCACGCCGCCGAGGTCGCCGCCTGGTGCGGCGCCGGCCTCGGGGTCCCGCTGCGCGTCGCGCAGCTCGACGAGGACACGCGCCGCGTGAGCGGCTGGGCGATCTCGGTCGCCGGCGACACCGCGCGCCTCGAGCGCGCCGGGCTCCTCGCCAGCGCCACCGCCGCGCGCGCCGACGCGCTCCTCGCCGCGCTCCCGCGCACGCTGCGCGTCGTCGACGACGCCCGTCGCTGAATAGCCTGATTCAGGGGCGCGCGCGGACCTCTTGCGGCTCGGCGAACAGCAAGAGCCCATAGGTCCCGATCGCCCGGAACCCCAGCGCGCTGTAGGCGCGGATCGCCGCCGCCGTGTCGGTGAACAGCACCGCGTCGACGGCGCCCGCGGCGCGCGCCGCCAGCAGCGTCCCCGCCGTCACCGCGCGCCCGTAGCCGCGCCCGCGCTCCGCCGGCGGCGTCCACACCCCGCCGATCTGGACGATGTCGGGCAGCCGCCCGTTGAACTGCGCGTAGGCCAGCGGCACGTCCGGCGCCTCGGCGCGCGTCAGCGTGAAGGCGTCGCCGCGCTCGATGGCCCCAGCGATCTCCTGCCGCGCCGCCTCGGCCTGCGCGTGGCCGTCGGGCTCGTCGCCGAGCGCCTCGATGTTGTAGGCGAGCCGCCAGCGCGCGAGCAGCTCGAGGTGCTCGGGCCGCGCGGGCGACACCACCAGCGCGCCCGAGGCGAGCGGCGCCGGGACGCGCAGCCCGCCGAGCGACAGCGCGTACAGCGTCTCCGGCGCCGAGTGGGCCACCGGCGCGTCGTCGAGGCCGAGCGCCGCGCGCGCCGCGTAGACCTGGTGCAGCGGCCCGATGATCCCCGCCACCTTGCGCGCCGACGAGGCGACCGTCGCGCGCGCCAGCACCTCCACCGCCTCGGGCGCCTGCAGGAGCAGCATGTCGTTCCAGCAGTGCGCCGCCACGCCGACGAGCTCGCCGTCGCCCCCGACGGCGCCGACCCAGCGCGCCGAGAAGATCGCGCCGCTATACGAGAGCCCCACCGCGCGCGCGTTCGAGCGCAGGAACATCGACGACTCGCGATGCTTGACAAGAAATCGCTCGACGAGCTCGGCGTCCCCATCGCCGAGCACGCGCGCCTCGACCTCGACCATGCGCCGAGGATACCGGAGCGCCGGCTGTCGTGGCAGGCGATCCGGGCGCCCGTCGCCAGGCCGGCCGGGGGTGAGCGTCACGCCTCAGGGCGACGGTTGCGCACCGGGCCGCTGCGGCATCGCGCCGACCTGCGCGAGGAGCGTCATCAGGTCGAAGTAGTGGTGGGCCTCGCGGATTTTGTCACCATCGAACCGCGCGACGAGGACGGCCGCGACCTTTCCGAACTTGTTCGTCGGCGGGATGCTGCCCATCGGCCCCGACAGCGCCCCCTTGTGGGTCCCGCTCCACTCGAGCTCGGCGACGGCTGCGTCGCCGCTCATCACCACGTCCTTGATCGCCGCCTTCAGATCGGGGAACGCGGCCGCCCACTCCTTGACGAGCTTGACGTACGCGTCGCGGCCGCTCGTCTTGCGGTGGGTCGCCTCCTCCTCGTATGCGACGTTGTCCGTGAAGCCCTCGGCGTAGGCCTTCCAGTCCTTCTTGTTCAGGTCGTCGAGGTGCTGCTTGAGGATATCGCTCTTGTTCTTGGGCATCGGTCACCTCCTGGCGCATCGACGGGGTTGCATGGCGGGTGCCGCGCCGTGGATCGTGTCTAGCGGAAATCGCGTGACGGGACCTCGCCGGTGACGAGCGAGAAGGGCTCGAAGCGATCGGCCTTGATCCCGACGACGTTGTCGACGTTCTGCAGGATGCCCTCGACGAGGAGTGCGCCCGACGTGAGGAGGAGCGCGCGGTGGGCGGCGAACTGAGCGGGCTCGACGATGATGTTGCCGAAGCCGGTCTCGTCCTCGAGCGTCACGAAGAAGAAGCCCTTGGCGGTGCCGGGGCGCTGGCGCACGATGACCGCGCCGGCGGTGCGCACGCGAGTGCCGTGCGAGCGGGCGCCGAGCTCGACGGCGGAGAGGACGCCGCGGCGGGCGAGCGCGCGGCGGTGGAGCGCCATCGGGTGGGGGCCGACGGTGATTCCGCTTGACGCATAATCGGCGGCGAGGCGCTCGACGAGCGTCATCGGGTGGATCGACGGCGCGGCGTCCTCGGCGCCGGTGCCGGCGCTCGCGAAGAGCGCGCCCGAGCGGCCGAGGGCGGTCGCGCTCCAGGCGGCGCCGCGGCGGTCGCGCGCCCCCTCGCCGCCGACGTGGTTGAGCGCGCCGACGGCGGCCAGCGTCGAGACCTCGCGCGGGCTCGGCTGGACGCGCGACCACAGGTCGGCCAGCGACGAGAAGGGGCGCGCGGCGCGGGCGGCCTCGAGGCGCTTGGCGGTCTCCTCGCGCAGGCCGGCGACGTAGCGGAGGCCGATGCGGATGGCGTGCGGCCAGCGCGCGCCGTGCGAGTCTTCGGGCTCGAGGGTGCACTTCCATTCGGAGCGCATCACGTCGATCGGCAGGACGCGCACGCCGTGGCGCTTGGCGTCGGCGATCAGCGTCGCCGGGTGGTAAAAGCCCATCGGCCAGTTGTTGAGCAGCGCCGCGCAGAAGACCGCCGGGTGGTGCGCCTTCAGATAGGCCGACGCGTAGACGATGAGCGCGAAGCTGGCGGCGTGGCTCTCGGGAAATCCGTAAAGCGCAAATGCGCGGATGCCCTGCACGATGTCGTCCTGCGCGCGCCCGACGATGCCGCGCGCCGACATCCCGTCGCGCAGCGCCTTCTCCAGCGCGGCCATCTTCTCGACGGAGCGCTTGTTGCCCATGGCGCGGCGCAGCTCCTCGGCCTGCCCGCCGGTGAAGCCGGCGGCCACCATCGCCACGCGCATGAGCTGCTCTTGGAAGAGCGGCACGCCGAGGGTGCGCGCGAGGATCGGCTCGAGCGACGGGTGGGCGTAGGTCACCGGCTCGCGCCCGGCGCGCCGCTTCATGTAGGGGTGCACCATCTGGCCGACGATGGGGCCGGGGCGGATGAGCGCGACCTCGACGACGAGGTCGTAGAACTTCTTGGGCTGCATGCGCGGTAGGGTCGCCATCTGCACGCGCGACTCCACCTGGAAGACCCCGACGGTGTCGGCGGCGCGGAGGAGCCGATAGGTCTCGGGATCGTCGGGCGGCAGGTGCGCGAGATCGACCTCCTTGCCCTCGTAGCGCGCCACCATCGGCACCGCCTCCTCGAGGACCGCCATCATCCCCAGGCCGAGGAGGTCGACCTTGATGATGCCGAGGTCGGCGCAGTCGTCCTTGTCCCACTGGACGACGGTGCGGCCGGGCATCGCCGCCGGCTCGAGCGGGACCACCTCGTCGAGGCGCCCGTGGCACAGCACCATCCCGCCCGAGTGCTGCCCGAGGTGGCGCGGCAGCCCCTGGATGGCGGCGGTCATGCGCATGAGCTGGCGCACGCGCGGCTCCTCGAGGGAGAAGCCCGCCGAGGCGAGCTGCGCGGCGACCTCGTCCTCGGAGGTGCGGTACTCGAAGGCCGACAGGCGCTTCGAGAGCGCGTCGAGGCGCTCGAGCGAGAAGCCGAGCGTCTTGCCCACCTCGCGCACCGCCGAGCGCGCGCGGTAGGTGATCACGTTGGCGGTCATCGCCACGCGGGAGGGGCCGTATTTTTGATAGACATATTGAATGACCCGCTCGCGCTGATCGCCCGACGGGAGATCGAGGTCGATGTCGGGCCACTCGCCGCGCTCCTCGGAGAGGAAGCGCTCGAAGAGGAGCTCCATCCCGATGGGGTCGACGGCGGTGATGCCGAGCGCGTAGCAGACGGCGGAGTTGGCCGCCGAGCCGCGCCCCTGGGTGAGGATGCCGTTCTTGCGGCAGAACTCGACGAGGTCCCAGACGATGAGGAAGTAGCCGGCGAGCTCGAGGCGGGCGATGAGGTCGAGCTCGCGCTGGATCTGGGCGGCGACCTTCGGCGTCACCGGGCGGTAGCGACGGCGCGCGCCCTCGTGGACCAGGTGGGCGAGGTAGCTGTACTCGGTCTCGCCGTCGGGGACGGGCGAGGTCGGGAACTTGTAGCCGAGATCCTCGAGCGTGAAGGTGCAGCGCGCGGCGATCTCGACGGTGGCGGCGAGGGCGCGCGGCTGGTCGCGGAAGAGGAGCGCCATCTCGCGCGGGGACTTCAGATAGCGCTCGGCGTTGGGCGCGAGGCGGCGGCCGGCGGCGTCGAGCGTGGTCTTCTCGCGGATGCAGGTGAGCACGTCGGCGAGGTCGGCGTCCTGGGCGCGCGCCTGGCGGACGCCGTTGGTGGCGACGACGGGGAGGCGGCGGCGCGCGGCGATGGCCAGGGCGCGCTGGGTGCGGCGCTCCTCGGCGGCGTCGAGGTGGCGCTGGAGCTCGACGTAGAGGCGGCCGTGGAAGAGCGCCTGGAGGTGATCGAGGTGCGGGTCCTCGCCGTCGACGAGGGCGATGAGGCCGGGGGCGTGCGACTCGAGGAGCGCGGGGGGGATGGCGATCTCGCCCTTTGGGCGGCCGACCTTGCCGGCGGTGATCAGGCGGCAGAGGTTCTGGTAGCCGCGGCGGTCCATGGCGAGGAGCGCGAGGCGGGAATTGTCGTCTAGCGGAAGGTCGGCGCCGACGAGGGCGCGGAGGTTGGCGCGGCGGGCCTCGGCGTGGAAGCGGGGGGCGCCGTAGACGCCGTCGCGGTCGACCAGCGCCAGCGCCGGGTAGCCGAGCTCGGCGGCGCGCGTGACGAGGTCCTCGGGGAGCGAGGCGCCGAGGAGGAACGAGAAGGCGCTGGCGGCGCGCAGCTCGACGTAGGGCGGGTCGTGGGGCGATTTATTCGTAGACACCATCGATGAACCAGGCGTCGGGGGTGGGCGCGAGGAGATCGCGGAAGAGGCGGTAGACGGCACCGTCGGAGAGCTCGACGTCGTAGTAGTCACGGGTGACCTCGCCGCCCGACTGCCACCAGGCGTCGCGCAGGCGGAAGGGGCCGGCGTGGTCGACGACGTGGCCGGCGGCGCGGGGGGACTCGACGACGCGCGGGGCGCCGCGGTCGCAGCGGACGGTGGCGGGGACCGGCGGGCGGTAGGCGTGGAGGGCGAGGGCGCGGGGGGCGGAAACAGAGTCGGGAACGGGAGCGGGAGCGGGAGCGGGAGCGGGTTTCGGAGAGAAGGTTGCAACTCCAACCATTCGCTCGGGGATGTGCGCGTCGCGGAGCTCGGGGGCGCCGACGCGGCCGTCGCCGACGAGGGCGGCGAGGCGCGCGATCAGCGTGGCCAGCTTGTCGGGCGAGGGGCCGGGAGGATCGAAGAGGCCGAGCTGCGCCGGGCGCGCGCGCCCGCAGGTCGCGACGAGGGCGAGCGCGGTGACCGGCGCCGTCGGGGGGGTGCTCTCGAGCGAGGCGCGCGCCAGCTGCCAGACGGTCTGCGCGTCGCGCGTCGGGGCGGCGATGGCGACGGTGCGCGCGTCGAGCTTGGCGCCGGCGCGCGCGCTGACGTCGATGAAGGCGGGGTCGAGCGCGCAGGTGAGCGTGACGGCGCTGGCGGCGAGCGAGCGGCAGGCGAGGCGCGCCATCAGGTTGTCGACGAGGCGGCGGAGCGCGAAGCCGAGCGCCTCGGTGTTGTCGACGGGCCACTCGAGCTCGACCGCCTCCTCGAAGCGCGCCACCTCGGGGCGCGGCACCAGCGGGAAGGCGGCCTCGCCGCGCGCCACCTCGGCGAGGCGCGCCCCCTCGGCCCCGAGGCGCAGGGCGACGCCGCCGGCCGGCAGATCGGCGAGCTCACCGACGAGGCGCACGCCGAAGCGGGTGAGCGCGTCGCGCACGTCGTCGCTGGGATCGAGGAGCGCGATCGGCAGGCGCGCCAGGAAGGGCGCCTCGCGACCGGCGGGGACGACGGTGACGCCGCCTCCGGCGCGGGCGGCGACGCGGGCGGTGACCTTGTCGCGCGCCAGGCCCACGCGCGCGTCGAGGCCGAGGCGGCGCGCGCCCAGGTGGAGCGCGGTGGCGATCTGCCCCTCCGACGGGAAGAGGCGCCCGAGATCGGAGACGTCGACGGCCAGCGTCGCCTGGGGGCGCTCGATGGCGCGCATCGCCTCGTCGGGGGGCGCGTGCACGAGCTCGACGCGCGGCGAGAAGCTGGCGCCGAGATCGAGGAGCGCCTCGACGGCGGAGCGCTCGAGCGCGCGCGAGCGGCCGCGCGCGATGAGCTCGGGGACGAGGGCGCGCGCCTGCGAGAGCACCATGCCGGGGGCCACGCCGCCGGCGCGCGCCTCGTCGCTGGCCGCGAGGACGAGGGGGGAGACCGCGCGCGCCTCGTCGAGGATGACGAGCGGCGCGCCCTCGAGCGCGGGGTCGGCGCGGCGCGCGGCCTCGACGAGCAGCGACGGGACCTCGACGACGGCGACGCGCGACGGCAGCGACGGCAGCGACGGCAGCATGACCGATCACCGACGCCCCGACGACGACTTGGCGTCGGCCGACAGCGAGACGACGCTGCGCGCGCCCGGCGGGCCGAGCTTGCTGCGCGAGACGACCACCGCCGCGTCGACGCGATCGAGGAGCCGCCCCGGGCCGCGCCCGACCCAGCGCGCGCCGCCGCGCACCGCCTCGAGCGTCGCCGCCGCGAAGGAGCCGACCGTCGCCGCGTCGTCGACGACCAGCACCGCCGCGCGGCTGCGCTCCGCCCGCTCGCGGAGGCGGGTCCACACACGCCCGCTCCCGTTCCCGTTCCCGTTCCCGTTCCCGTAGCGAACAGAGGGAGAGCCGGGAACGGGAACGGGAAGGGGAACGGGAAGGGGTTTGCGTTGCCGTCGCTGTTCGGCGCCGACCAGGTACACCACCACCAGCGCGAAGCCGCCGGCGTCGAGCACGCGATCGGCGGCCAGCAGCGCCTCGTCGCGCGTGCGCGCGCGCACCCACAGGAGCCGCTCGAGCGCGACCCCCGCGTCCAGCGCCGCCGCCGGCTCGAGCGCATCGGCGCCGTCGACGAGCGCGACCAGCTCGCCGCGCCCCTGCCCTCCCGCCAGCGCCGCCAGCGTCAGCGACAGCCGCCCCGAGCCGCGCGCCCCGACGAGCTCGGTCAGCCGTCCGCGCGGGAGCCCACCGCCGAGCGCCTCGTCGATGGCGGTGACGCCCGTCGCCACGACGCCGCGCACGACCGCGCGCGCCTCGGCCGCGGCCCCCAGCCGCGCCGTCTGCGCCCGCAGCCCAGCGAGAACTTCTGCGATGCGCGCCGGCGATGCAGCCACATCACCAACATACTGAACAAACGTGCAGTCTCAAGCCCCAAACTGCACGCGCCGTCGCTGCCGCCGGGTCGGCGGCGCGCGAGCTACTCGAAGAAGTCGTCGCCCACGAGGTGGTCGATGGGGCTGGCGAAGAAGGACTCCTCGTCGGCGCTGAAGGCGTCGAGCGGCGGCGCCGGGGTCGGCGGCAGCACCAGCGACTGGCGCGGCGGCTCGAGCGGCGGCGGCTCGAGCGCCGGGGCCGATGACGGCTCCGGCTCGACGATGATCATCGACGACGCGACCGCGATGGCCGCTTCGACCACCGGCTCGGCGTAGATTGTCGTCGGGGGCTGCTCCCCCGAACCCCCGCGCTCCGCGGTCGCTTTGCATCCGCGCTCCGCGCTCGTCGTCGACGACCGGCGCGGGCTCGACGACCGGCGCGGCCTCGACGACCGGCGCGGCCTCGACGGTCGGCGGCGCCGGCGCCACGGGCGGCGACGCCAACCACTGCTGCACGGCGACGGGCGTGAGCCGCCGCCGCCGGATCGACTTCAGCGGCGGCTCCGTCACCGCGAAGACGATCCCGAGGTTGGTCAGCCGCTCGACGACCTGCCCGGCGCGCTCCGCCGGCAGCCGCGACAGCTCCGCCAGCTGATCGACCGTCCGCATCCCATCGCACAACCGCGCCACCCGCCGAACCACCTCCGGCAGCCTCTCGATGTCGGAGGCCCGCCGGTGATTGACGACAAACCGAGGCTGCACGCTCATCAATCAAACCGTGCAGCAACTCACGTGCCGCGTGCAACACAGCGAGATCCCTCGCCGCGCCCTCGGGAAACTGTCGCGCCCGACGACACCGACCGTGCGTGAATTGACGGAAATTCAGTGTGTAACAGCTTGTGGGCACTCGCCGTCTTGTCGGCATGCGCCTCCCGCCCATCGACCATCCCCCGTCGCTGCTCCTGCGCATCCTGTTCTGGATCTCGCGCCGCCTCTTCGGGCGCGTGCTCGCGCCGATGCGCGTCCTCTTCCCGCGCCTCCCCGGCTTCGTGCGCCCGCACTTCGGGATGCTCCGCTACGTCGAGCGCCGCCTCGCGCTGCCGCCGCGCCTCCGCCACCTCGTCGAGGTCCGCGTCAGCCGCCTGAACGGCTGCGCCTTCTGCGCCGACTCGCACGAGTGGGCCGGCCGCCGCCGCGGCCTCCCCCCGTCGCTGTTCGCCGCGCTCGACGACCCGACGAACGGCGCCCTCTTCGACGAGCGCGAGCGCATCGCCCTCGCCTACGCCGAGGCGGTCTCGCGCCGTCGCGTCGACGACGCGCTCTTCGCCCGCGCGCGCGCCGCCTTCTCCGAGCGCGAGCTGACCGAGCTCACCCTCGTCGCCGCCTACACGACCTACCTCAACCTCATGTCGACGGCGCTCGCCCTCGAGTCGGACGGACTATGCTCGCTGCCACGGTGATCGACGCCGCCCTCCTCCATCCGCACCGACGCGCGCTGTTCGGGCTCGCCTACCGCATGCTCGGCAGCGCCACCGACGCCGACGACGTCGTGCAGGAGACCTTCGCCCGCGCCCTCGACGGCGGCGGCCCCGACGAGCCGGCGGCGCTGCGCGCCTGGCTCCTGCGCGTCGCCACGCGCCTCGCCATCGACGCCCTCCGACGACGACGACGCGACGGCTACGTCGGCCCCTGGCTCCCGTCGCCGGTGCCCACCGAGGAGCTCGTCGACGAGACCGCCGACGCCGCCGCGCGCTACGACCTCCTCGAGAGCGCGTCGTTCGCCTGGCTGACCGCGCTCGAGGCGCTCTCCCCAACGCTGCGCGCGACCTTCCTCCTCGCCGAGGTCTTCGGCCTCTCCGGCCCCGAGATCGCCGCCGCCACCGGCACCACCGACGGCAACGTCCGCATCCGCCTGCACCGCGCGCGCCGCGCCCTCGCCGCCTTCGATCGCGCCCGCCTGCCGCGCGGCCCCGAGGCCATCGAGCGCGCCCGCGAGGCGCTCCAGCGGCTCGGCCTCGCCGTCGCCACCCGCGATCGCGCCGCGCTCGAGGCGCTGCTCTCCGACGACGTCGTCAGCCTGCAGGACGGCGGCGGGGAGCGCTTCGCCGCCGGCCGCGCCATCGTCGGCCGCGACGCCGTCATCGACCTCCACCTGCGCCTCGCCGACCTCGGCGGCATGCCCTTCTGGGTCGAGGAGCGCTCGCTCAACGGCGCCCCCGCCGTCGCCGCGCGCATCGCCGTGCGCCGCCCGCGCTGGCCCGAGGAGGCGGTGCTCACCGTCGACCTCGCCGCCGACGGGCGCATCGCCCGCATCTACACCGTCGTCGCCCCGCGCAAGCTCGGCCGCCTCTCCTTCGGCGGCGCCGTCGCGTAGCGTCGCGCTCAGGCGGCGTCGAGGCCCGCGACCTCCCGGCGCACGAGCTGGGCATAGTAGCCCTCGCGCCGAAGCAGCTCGCGATGCGTCCCCGCCTCGACGATGCGCCCCTCGCGCAGCACCACGATGCGATCGGCCTTCACCACCGTCGAGAGCCGATGCGCCACGACGAACGTGGTCCGCCCCGCCACCAGCCGCTCGAGCGCCGCTCGCACCAGCGCCTCGGTCTCGGCGTCGAGCGCCGAGGTCGCTTCGTCGAGCACGAGGATGCGCGGGCGCTTGAGGATGGCGCGCGCGATGGCCAGCCGCTGCCGCTCGCCCAGCGACAGGCGCGCGCCCCCTTCGCCGACGACGGTGTCGTAGCCCTGCGGCTGCCTGAGGATGAAGTCGTGCGCGTTCGCGAGGCGCGCCGCCTGCTCGATCTCCGCCGCCGCGGCGTCGGGACGACCGTAGGCGATGTTGTCGCGGATGGTCTCGTTGAACAGCTCGGCGTCCTGCAGCACGAGCCCGATGTGGCGCCGCACCGACTGCTGCTGCAGCGACCGCAGGTCGCGCCCGTCGATGCGCACCGCGCCCGCGCTCGGCTCGTAGAGGCGGGACAGCAGCGCGAGCAGCGTCGACTTGCCCGAGCCGCTCGGGCCGACGATGGCCACGAGCTCGCCCGGCGCCACCTGGAGGTTGATGTCCTCCAGCGTCGGCAGATCCTCGCGGCCATAGGAGAAGCGGACGTGCTCGAAGCTGACGGCGCCGCGCACGCGCGCGAGCGGCTCGGCGTCGGGCGCGTCCGCGACGTGGTCCTGCGACTCCAAGATGTCGTAGACAGAATCGAGCGCGGCGCGGCCGAGGCTGATCGTGCGATAGGCGAGCGCCAGCCCCTGCACCGGCGCCACCAGGCCGCCGACGTAGCCGAGGAACGCCACCAGCGAGCCGATGGTGATGCGGCCGTGCAGCACGAGCCACGCCCCCGACGCCACCGCGGCGACGCGCGCCAGCGACACCGTCAGGTTCTGCGCCGCGCCCACGCCGGAGTCGAAGCCGACGCCGCGGACCATCTCGCGGTTGATGTCGCGCACGTCGCCGAGGAGGC
>Ga0272446_1001868_pt1 | contig 29843 bp, 30 predicted proteins | sample YNPCB0061_FD_194587 | JGI IMG/M metagenome (GOLD analysis project Ga0272446, IMG submission 194587) | Hot spring microbial mat communities from Yellowstone National Park, WY, United States - YNP-CB-006-1 | ecosystem: Environmental > Aquatic > Thermal springs > Hot (42-90C) > Sediment | place...
AGAATCCGGCTTATAAACTACCAAGCTTTTATTTTTTTAATTCATTATCTAAAGCTAAATTTACAAGTTTATCAGCTTCTTTATTTTGTTCTCGTGGAATATGTTTAAAATCAACTTTTTTAAAATCTGTTTTTAAGTTCCAAATTTCAATAAATAAAGGATGCAAATTTTTCTCTTTGATTTTATATTTGCCGTTTAATTGATTGCAAACCAATTCTGAATCCATTCTAATTTCTATTTCCGTAGATTTTGCATTTTTTTTGCCAATTAATTGTTTTGCTTTTTTTAAAGCAAAAATTACTGCTTCATATTCCGCTTCATTATTTGTTTTTATTCCTAAATATTTTGAGTATTTTTTATTATTAATAATAACTCCAATTGCTGCATCTCCTGGATTATTTCTTGAACCGCCATCAGTATAAATAATTATTTTTTTATTTAAATTCGGAAAAAGTTCATTCATGTTTTTTTATTTAAAAAATTAATTGTTTTTTCTACGGCTTTTAAAACTTCTTTTTTATTTTTAAATTCAGCGCCTCCAACATCTTTATGTCCGCCACCTTTAAAATTTTTCCTTAAAAATTCTCCAATATTGATTTTATTTTTATTTCTTTTCCATGGATTTGCGCCAACACTTAAAACATAAAAAGAATCAAATTTTCTTAAAGTTATATTATATATAATTTGGGGAGCAAGATAAAAAGGAGCGTATCTTAATGAATCTTTTTTTGTTGATATATCAATAAACCCGATTTTATCATAGTAAATTTTTAAATTTTTATAATAAAATTTTAAGAGTTTATTTATTTTTTCTTTTTCTTTTTTAACCAATTTTTGAATTTTAATATCAGAAGCTATTTCTTTTAAAGATTTTTTTGATAAATCTTTAATTAACCATTTCATTGTTTGATGTTTTTTATAATGATCAATATAAGCGTCAATTTGTAAAGCCGGATCTTTTAATTCAATTGTTTGGAGTGGTGATTTGTAATTTGCTCCGTCTATTATATCAGCCCAATAAACTAAATTTAAAATATTTTTTGATGGTTTATAATTAAAATCTTTTTTTAAAATGTCTAAAACTAAATGAGCGCAAGATGCATAATTTATATTAAAATAATGGTATTTATTTTTATTTTTTTTAAAATTTCTTTCCCATTCTTTTTTAATAAATGTTGTTTTGTGATGATCAAACCAAAAATAAGCTTTTGGATGATATAAAAAATCTACAATAATTGGATTTGGTTTAAAATTTGTGTTTTCCCAGTTATTTTTATAATCATAATTTATTGGATTTAAACTTTTAACTTTTAAATTGTTTTGATTTAAAAAATCAAAAATAATTGCGGCTGAAGAATAGCCATCAAAATCATTATGAAAATAAATATTATATTCTTCTTGTTTAATTTGCATTTAATTTTTTAAAACCTCAATGCCGGGCAATTTTTCTCCGGCTAAAAATTCAAGCATAGCGCCTCCGCCTGTTGAAATAAATTTTATTTTTTTGTCCAATTTATTCTTTTTTAAAAACATAACAGTTTCTCCGCCGCCAACAATCGTTAAAGCATTTTTATTTTTTATAATTGCGCGTGCGATTTCTAAAGATCCTTTATCATAAGGCTTTTTTTCAATCATTCCAAGGGGTCCGCTCCAAACAATAGTTTTTGCCTGATTTATTTTTTCTTTAAATAATTTAATTGTTTTTGGCCCAATATCTAAAATTTGATTATTATTTATTTTTGAATCCAAAGGAATTAAAGCATTTTTAAATTTTAAGATTTGTTTAAGTTCTTTTAATATTTTTTCATCTTTTTCATATAAAGAATCATAAATATTTTTTCCTGAAAGGAAAAGCAAAGTATTTGCAGAAGCTCCGCCAATTAATATCCAACTTGCTTTTTTATAAAAATTTTTAATAACTCCTAATTTATCCGAAGCTTTTGCTCCGCCCAAAATTAAAACCAGCGGCTTTTTTGGATTTTTTAAAATATGATTTAAATAAAAAATTTCTTTTTCTAATTCTAAACCAGCATAACTTGGCAAAAATTTTGCAATTCCTGTAACAGAATCTTCGGATCTATGCGAAACAGCAAAAGCGTCATTTACAAAATAATCTCCTAATTTTGCCAATTTTTCAGCAAGTTCTGGTTCCGGAGTTTGCTCTTCTTTTAAAAATCTTATATTTTCCAAAACAAAAATGGATTTTTTTGGAGAATTTTCTATTTGTTTTTTAATTTTAGAAAAATCAAAATGCGGGATAAAATTTATTTTAGTTTTTAATTTTTTTTCTAAATATAAAGCATTATTTTTTAAACTTAATTTTTTATCAAAACCATCAGGTCTTCCTTTATGGCTTATAATTAAAATTTTGTCAGCGTATTTTTTTAAATATTTTATTGTTGGAATACTTGCATCAATTCGCCAAGAATCTTCTGTATTAAAATCTAACCTTAAAATTGCAACACCTTTAAGCTTTTTCGCATTAATTTTACTTAAAAATTTAATCATTATAAAAATTATAAAATACAGAAAATAAAAAGCAAATAGGAAATATTGTTATATAAAAACCAATACAAAAAAACAAAAAAAGAATTATAATAAAATAAAAGGGTTAAAAAAATTTAAATTAAAATCAATATAATGAAAAAACAGGAATTTAAAAAAGGGGAAATAGTGATCTATAGGTCTAAAGATGGACCAAAATTAGATGTACGCTTAGAAGAGGAAACCATTTGGCTTACACTCAATCAGATTGCATTTCTTTTTAATGTTCAGAAAGCAGCAATATCTAAACATATTAAAAATATTATTAGCTCAGGCGAACTAAATGAAAAGTCAACTGTTTCCAAAATGGAAACAGTTCAAATGGAGGGAAACAGGCGTATAAAAAGAACCTTAACTTATTTTAACCTTGATATGATTATCTCGGTGGGCTATCGTGTAAATTCAAGGCGCGCTACTCAATTTCGTATCTGGGCAACTAAAACTCTTAAAGAGCATCTTATTAAAGGCTATACCATAAATGAAAAACGGCTTTTGCAAGCGCAAAATCAATTAAAAGAATTGCAAAGCGCTATTTCTTTTTTACAAGAAAAATCTAAAAATAAACTTTTAACAGGGCAAGAGCAAGAGATTTTAAATTTACTTTCAAATTATTCAAAAACGCTTACTTTGCTTGAAAAGTATGATAAAGAAAAATTAACTCTTATTAAAAAAACAAAAAGCAAATTTAAATTAAAATACGAAGAAACAATAAAAGTGATTAATGAAATAAAAAAGGATCTTATAAATAAAAATGAAGCAAGCGATTTATTTGGAAAAGAAATTAATAACAAATTAAAAGACATTTTAGGCAATATTTATCAAACTTTTGGAAAGAAGGAATTATACCCTTCATTAGAAGAAAAAGCCGCGCATCTTTTATATTTTATCATTAAAGACCATCCATTTATTGATGGCAATAAAAGAATTGCTTCATTTTTATTTATTTATTTTTTGGATAAAAATAATTTTCTTTATCGTCATAATGGAGAGAAAAAAATTAATGATAACGCTTTAACAGCACTCGCGCTTTTAATCGCAATAAGCAATCCAAAAGACAAAGAAATTTTAATTAAAATAACAACAAATTTAATCAGCTAAAAAATAGAAAGAAAAAAAATAAAAAAAGAATTATAATAAAATAAAAGGTTTAAAAATTATTGAAATTAAATTAAAATAAATAAAATGGAAAATCAGGAATTTAAAAATATTCAAGAATTTGATTTAAGGCCTTTATTATTAAGTAAAGAAGGGACTCCTTTGGTTTTAAATAAAGAGAAAAAATTAGTAGAAAGTTTGCAGTTTAAACAATTAATGAAAGTAATAAAAGATCGCAAAATTGCTTTGCGGGTTTATAATGCTATTAAAAAAATAGAGCTTGGAGAGTTTAAAAATAGTAAATTAAGAGATGAAAATGGTGAGCTTATGATTGTTTGGCATGGAAGTCCAAGAAAATTTAAAAGATTTGATCTTAATGCTAAGGGAGAATTTAGTTGGAGAAATACAGGTTTACACTTTCAAAGTTCAAGAGAGATAGTCTTTCAATATGCTTTAAAAGCGCAACGGGCTTGGTCTCGTTTACTGCTAGATATTGCAGCACAACGTTTTGGATTTGAGGATGGTTATTTCTATAAATTAACATTTAAAGATTTACCTCGAGAACAAAAGGAGGAGGCAATAAAGATTTATAATGAAATTATAGAAGATCTTATAAAAAATGGAGAAGATAGTAAGTTTTTCCATAAGGGTTATGTGACACGTTATAATCCAGAAAGTGATAAATTGGAAGAGCGAAGAGATCCTTCTTTAGACTATATTCTTTATGGTAAAAGAACATTTGGAATGGAATGGGTTTTAGAAATATTTGGTTATCAAATGCCTACAAAAGAAAATTGTTCTTTAATTAATATTATTCTTGATGATGATGATGTACATCGTGCTTATTTTGGAAACGAAATTGGTGGATATATATATGCTGCAGTTTTAAATATAGAAAATCCTTTTTATGAAGATACTAGAGAGGTAGATTTTAGCTTTAAAGAAGGAGAAAAATCTCATAAAGAAAAAGGTACTGATGGTACGATTTTGACACATTCACAAAATATAATAGGAGACGGAAATATAGAAGTTTCTAATACCAAAGGTACATATTCTGTAGCAGTTTTTGATCCAGATAGAATAAAAATTATTGGAGTTGAAAATATTGGAGTTGAAAAAGAAGGTAAATTTGAGATAAATAAAGAATTTATGAAATAAATTTATTAACTTTAATTTATTATAAAATTTTTTTTGCGGAAAAATATCGATTTTATAAAAGCAAATAACTCTTCAAATTAAAACGAAGCCCCGCAGTTTATGTAACAGTATTATTGCATATAAAATTATAAATTTAAAATTAAAATTATAAATAAAAAAATAGGATTTTATTTAAAAAAATAAACAAAAATATTCTAACATTCTGCACCTGCCTGCCGGCAGGCAGGGAATGTTGGAATATTCTTGTTTGGTGTTTTTGGTTTTTGGGAGATATTTAATCTATGCGCAGTTTATTTATTGCCTTAATTTTGCTTTTGAATATTTTTATAAATTTTTTATAATTAATTTATATGAAAACTCCAAAACAGTTAGAAAGACATTTTAAAGGTGTAGCAAATCATTGGAGGATTGCTATTATGCTTTTAATTGATAAAAGTGAAGGAATTTCTGTTGATCAAATTACTCAAAAATTAGATGGAAATTTTAAAACCATTTCTCAACATACACGTTATTTAGTTCAAGCCGGACTCTTAAGAAAACAATATCAAGGCAGGCAAGTGATTCATTTTCTTTCTCCTTATGGTAAAAATTTTGTTAATTTTATCAAATCTTTTAAATAATTTTTTTTGAAATTACTTGAATGTTTAGTTTTTAAATTTTTAAACGGAAAAATATAAAACTTGAACCGTTTGAATTTTAAATATTAAGAAAAAAACATTCCAACATTTTGCACCTGCCTGCCGTCAGGCAGGGAATGTTGGAATGTTTTTTGTGTTGAGTAAGTGGGGTTTTTATTCTGAGCAATGGCCTGGGCCGATTAAGCCTTCATTATAACTTGCTAAAATTGAAGCGTAGTATCTTGCTTCGTTTGCTTGTGTTTTACTTAAATACGTTGAAGGTGTTTTCCCGGGGAAGAATTCATTTTCTGCCCAACTTATAGCATTAGAAACATTTGGTGGCGCAGAAGCTCCTTTGAATATATTTAATTCTGCTGCCATATATTGATGAGCTAATTGAAGATAAGCATTTCCTCCAGAAGGTGGCATCCAGAAGATTTGGAACCAAGTAGAGCTACTTGAAAAGAACGGCTTCTTTTCAGCTAAAGGATCTAAAGAATTCCAAGTCTGATCTGCGAATTTAGAAGCTCCTCCCAAAAAGCTTTCATTATGCGTCTTCCAGTATCCTTGAGTTAAAGTACAGCCATTTGTGCATGCTACAGTAGCATCAATTGTCCAGCTTGATGTTGTTGATGTATTTGTATCATTTGTTGTTAGAGTAGCGGTATTTGTGTAAGTATTTAGACCGCATTCAAGTTTTACATCTGCTGAATCACTTTTACCAAAATTAACTGTGTAAGTGGTTGTAGTTGAAACATCGCCAGAGCAAACTGTCCAATTCTTAGGACCATTAGGATTTGTATCATTTACAGTAACGCATTCATCAACTTTGTTTGTTGGCTCAGAACTAAAAGCAACAGAAGTTGAAGCTGAACCGCTTGGAACTGATCCAGAAGTAGTGACTGTGACAGTATTTGTTTGATTTATTGGGCCGCTAAGATTTTGGCTATATGTACAAGTCAAGGTTTGTCCTCCCGGAAGATTATAAGGGAAAGTAATCGCTCCGCAATCTACACTTACTGAACCAAAATCAGATAAAACATCATTTATACTTGAAATAAAAGCTGTTGGGTTTCCAGAAGGATTGGTAATAGTAATTTGACCAGAAACATTCCAATCGCTATCAGTAGAAGTTGCATTTACAGCTATAGAATAATTTACTGGGAAAATTTGACCATCAGCTAAAAGAAGCGTTGATGTGCTTGCAGATTTTTCTATATCCCAATTCCAAGTTCTTTTAAACGAGGTTTCCGCTGTTTTGGAAACCTGAAGAGGATCAATATCATAACAAAAATTTATATGACTTAAGCCATAGGGTTTATTGTTGTTGTTTGGGTTAGGTGGAGTTACTAAATCTGTGTCTCCCATTGATTCAGGGTTATAAGTATAAACATTAGCGCCTGGACCACCTTTAACAATAACAGCATCAATACCAAAAGTTGATGACCAATCAAATGTTCCTGAACCCGTTATATTAACTGTAACTGAGCCTGAATTATCAGAAAGAGAATAAGTACCACTTGCAGGAGGATCAACTTTAAGCTCAAATTTATAACCTAAACCTTGACAAGTTGGATTGCCGGAGATGGTTTCTGAAGTTACATTAGCGCCATAAGATGATTGTAAGCTTATGCCATAAATTGCTAATGCAGATACGATAATAGATACAAAAAGCGTATTTTTTATTGTTTTTGACATATTTTTATTTTAGTTAATAACGACTTTTAATTACGGAATTTTAACTGCTCGACCTTTATCCTTAAATAAAATTATAATATAATTTTAAAAAAGTCAAGATAATTAAAATCATTTTAAATCTTCAAATAACTTATGATTTTAAAAGCTAAAACTTCGCAATTTCATTAAAATTATTCAAATTAGATAAATGCAACCAATTAGATAAACACAACCTAAAATAAAGAATTTTATTTAGAAAATAAAACAAAAAACATTCCAACATTCTGCACCTGTCTGCCTCCGGCAGAGAATGTTAGAATGTTTTTTGTGTGCGGTTTGTGTGGTTTATAGATGTTGTAGGGGTGTTTTGGGTGCGGGTTTTTGAAATTTTTAATTTTCGTTGTTTAAGTTATTATTTTTTTAATTCTTAACAAAACAATTTTTTTTGGGAAAATAGGGGTAATATAAACTAAAGTACAGTTTTAAAGATTTGCAAAAAGATGAAATGCTAAAGCAGAGGATTAAAAAATTTTTAATTAATGAAAATATTTTTATATAATATTAGAAATAAAAAAAGAGTTTAATTTATAATTGATTATATTATGCATATTATATTAAATGAACATATAGAAAAATTGAAAAATGTTGTAAAAGGTAAAATGGGAATTTTTATTGATGCGGCTAATCTTGAACAATCAGTTCGGGATATGTGGGTAAATCCTAAAGATATTCCAGACGAATTAAAGAGTTATTCGATAAATCAACTTCAATGGTCTGTAGATTATGAAAAAATTAAAAATTTCTTTCAATCAATAGGAAAAGTAGAAATGATTAGATTTTATTCTGCTGATTTTCAAACGGAAAGTCATAGAAAATTTATGTATTTTCTTAAAAAGAGATTGAAATTTTCTTTAAATACAAAGCCTCTTAAAAAATATGATGATCATACCGAAGAAAAACCTCATAGAAAGGCAAATTTTGATGTAGAAATAGGTGTTGATGCGACATTTTACATGAATAAATTTGATACATTTATTTTATTTTCAGGGGATTGCGATTTTGAATATTTATTAAAATTTATGAGAGGGAATGGAAAAATTGCATTAGTATTTTCTAGAAGTGGTCATGTGGCAAAAGAATTGCCTCCTGCTGCAAGTCATTATTTTGATATTATTGATTTTAGATCAGAAATATTAAGAATTAATATTATAAAAGCAAAGAACCCCGCCAATTAAGGCGAGGTCCTGCAGTTTATGCCAAATGGCACTACTGCCATTTGTATTTATATTATAGCACTAAATTTTAAATTAAACAAGAAAGTTATCCACAGGTAAAAATTATAATAAAAAATCAGAAATTTTATTTAGAAAATACAATAAAAAAACATTCTAACATTCTGCAGAATGTTAGAATGTTTTTCTCTGTGTTGGGTGAGGGGATTTTTTGTTTTCGGGTTAAATTTTTATCCTTAACAAAACAATTTTTTTGTGGGAAAATATGGGTAATATAAACTAAAATACAGTTTTAAAGATTTGGTGAAAGCGAAAAGTTAATAGAGAAAAAGGATATAATAAAAGTAATTATAAAAATTGGAAAAATTTTTAGAAATTTGATATAATTGTATTATGAATAAAAATCAACTTATAGAAAAAATTGAAAAATTAAGGAACTCCCGTATTATTACTTATTTAACGAGTGATAGAACTGGGCCGGTAAATGCACAAGTAGCGATGGATATTATTCCAGTTATTAGCAGACAGCTTCAGAAAATTGGCAAAACTCAAAATATTGACTTGTTTTTATATAGCACGGGCGGAGACACAATGGTACCTTGGCGTTTGGTTTCAATGATTCGCGAGTATTGCGATAAATTTTCAGTTTTGATTCCGTATAAAGCGCACAGCGCCGCAACAATGATTGCTTTAGGGGCTGATGAAGTAGTGATGACCGACTTATCCGAACTTTCGCCAATTGATCCATCAACGGCTAATATTTTTAATCCTCAAGATCCGCAAAATCCTCAAGCTAAAATTCCAATCTCTGTTGAAGATGTAATGGCTTATTTTGATTTGGCGAAAAATAAATTTGGCATAAAAAATGATGAGGAACTCGCGAACATTTTTAGTAAATTCATAGAATCAAATCCGCAAATTCATCCTTTGGCATTAGGTAATATTAATCGCATTCACAATTTAATTCGCATGTTGGCAAAACGACTTTTGAAAAGCCACAAAACTCCGATGAAAGAAGAGGAGATTGAAAAAATTGTTGATTACTTTACAGAAAGATTATACTCTCATCAATATTTTATTGGTAGAAGAGAAGCAAAAGAAGATTTAGGACTTAAAACAGTTATTTATGCAGATGTAAACTTATCAAAAGCAATAACAGATTTATACGAAGAATACGCAAAAGAAATGGAACTTGGAAAAATTTGGAATCCGGAAAATGAGTTAGGAATGAATGTTTCTCAAACAAAAAAAGATTATAAAATCGCTTTTATCGAAAGCGTAGAGTTATCAAATTATTTTGAGCTTTCATTAGAATATCGTCGCCAGCAAGTTAATATTATTCAACAAACACCTCAAGGCCCAATCCAAATCCCGCAAGAACAAGTCGCTTGGCGGGTCGTCGGCCAGGGGTGGAATTAAAATTAAAAATATGGAAAAAGAAGAAATTTTAATTAATACACAATTCGCTTTATTTTTCGAACAGCCAATAAATAGGCCAGATTTATTGTTTAATGATTTTAATCAAGCTATTGGGAATGTATTTGATCAACCACCTTTAACTATACCAGTTCCACTAGAGTTATTAGATGTTCCTGTAGTCCAAATGAATAGCACAAACGGTGGATATAGTTTAAATATCGCTCGCGGCAGAGTAGATTTTTTTCGCGTTGGGGTTGGTAAGCAAAAATTTGCCGATATAAAAAATGATTTTCAGAAAAAAGTGGAAATATTGTATGAATTTTTTAGAGATAAAGCTAAAATTAAAAGAATGGGTTTTGTAACGAGATTTTTCTTTGAAGAAGAAAAACAAGATGAAATTATTGCTAAATTAATAGATAAGGATTTTAGAAACTTACATAATGGCAAAACACAGGAAGCTTATATTAGATATGTTAGTAGAATTACTCTTGATGGTTTAGAAGCCAATAATTTTACTGCTATTGAAAAATTCTTTGCTCGAATAAGTGGAGTTGGATATAATATAAAAGGAATTTTAGTTACACGTGATTTTAATACTAATCCTGAAAAAAATTATTCTGACAAATTTAGTAAAGAAAAAATTAAAAATTTTATTACACAAGGCGAGAGCCGGTTTAATCTGGATAAGATTATAAATATCCTATGGAAGAATTAGAAAAAGATAAAAAATTAAATTTTACTCAGGCAGTTGGCGAAGGACAAAAATCATCTGCCGAAACTGGAAAAAGTTTAGATCCTACAGATTATATAGCAATATTAGAAGCCGCTGCTTCAAAAGCTATAAATGAAGGGGAGAAATATATTGATAATAAATTAGAGACTTTTGAAAAAAACGAAGGAGATAAAATTAAAACATTAGAAAATAGAATTAACAGATTAGAGGATAAACAAATTAATATTATTGAAACACTTGCAATTTTTGCTGCACTTTTTACTTTTGTTTCAATAGAATTTCAAATTTTTCATTCGCAATTTTCTTTACGAGAAACGGCGGGCTTGTCTTTAATAATTTTTGGAGGATTAATTTTTTTTATAAGTGCAATAGATTTTTTCTTGAAACTTGATTTATTGTCTTATAAAAAAGAAACCATCCCTCCGTCTGATTCTTCAGTTTCTTCATCTTCGGAAAGATTTCAATCTAAAACAAAAATCACTATAGGTGGTCCTGGTTTTCAAATTAGGATTGCGTTTTTCTTGCTTGGTATTATTTGTATTGGTGTTGGGGTTTGGTTATTTGCCACCAATAAAATAATAACACCGTCACAAGACTTTAAAATAGAAAATCATGGTTCTTCAATTCAAATTCAAGGAAATTCAATTCAGTTACCCGCGAATCTTAAAGAAATAAATAATAACAAATAAAGATAAAAGATAATTTTTAATATATGCCCCAACTATAATTTAAAGGAAAACAATTTGTGCAGAATTATCATTTTACGGTGAGTATATACACTTATAAGATATAAGATATAATAAAAAAATATGACTGAATATTTTATAAATAAAGTATTTTACAAAGATGCAAGGAAAATGTCTGAAATTCCAGATAACTCTATACATTTAATAGTAACCTCACCGCCGTATTTTAATATAAAAGATTATTCAAAAGATGGCTATCAAGTAAATAAAATATCAAAAAAGAAAGAAGGTCAAATTGGTGATATTAAGGATTATAAAAGATATATTAATGAATTGTTGAAAGTTTGGAAAGAATGCGAAAGAGTTTTAAAACCTAATGGGAAATTAGTAATTAATGTTCCATTAATGCCGATGCTAAAAAAAGATTTTAATACACATTATAATAGGCATATTTTTGACATTAATGCTGATATAGAATATTCTATTTTAAATAGTACTAATTTGTTTTTATATGATATTTACATTTGGAATAGAACTAATTCCTCAAAAGATTTAATGTTTGGTAGTTATCCATATCCAAGAAATTTTTATGCACAAAATACTAGCGAATTTATTACTGTATATGTAAAAGATGGAAAACCCGATAATAATATTTCAAAAGAAATACGAGAGAAAAGTAAGCTTACAGAAAAAGAGTGGACAGAATATACTAAACAGATTTGGAACATACCTATTCCTAGTAAAGATGATATAGCTTTCGGTAAGCATTCGGCTATTATGCCAGAAGAGATTGTAAGGAGATGTGTTAAATTATTTACTTTTATTGGCGATATAGTTTTAGATCCGTTTGCCGGCTCTGGAACTACATTGAAAGTAGCAAAAGAGCTTGGCAGGAATTATGTTGGTTATGAAATAATGGAGACTTACAGAGATGTTATTGAAGAGAAGTTAAAGTTGGCTAAAATTAAACAAAAACAATTATTTTAGTAAGTAAATATGTTAAAGATAAATAGAATTTATTTAATGGATTGCTTTGATTTTCTAAATAAGATTGATAATGACATAGTAGATCTTGCCATAATTGATCCACCCTATAATCTTAAAAAGGCAAAATGGGATACTTTTAAATCTCATGATGATTTTCTTAAATTTACTTATAGATGGATAGATTTATTACTTGAAAAACTTAAAAATACCGGAAGCTTGTATATTTTTAATACTCCTTTTAATTCAGCTTATATACTGCAATATTTAATAAAAAAGGGGTTGATTTTTCAAAATTGGATAACCTGGGATAAAAGAGATGGGTTATCTGCAGCAAAAAGAAAATATACAAATGGACAAGAAACAATATTATTTTTTACGAAAAGCAATAATTATATTTTTAATACAGATAAAATTAGGATCCCTTACGAATCTGTTGAAAGAATAGAACACGCTAAAATTAAGGGAATTATTAAAAATGGAAAAAGATGGTTCCCAAATCCTAAGGGTAAGTTGTGTACCGATGTGTGGCATTTTTCGAGTGAGCGACATAAAAATAAAATTAATGGTAAAACACCCAAATTACCACATTTAACACCTAAACCATTAGATATGATTGAAAGAATTATAGAAGCAAGTAGTAATCCAGGAGATCTTGTATTAGATTGTTTTATTGGTATAGGGACAACAGCCATCGCAGCTCAAAAACTTAATAGAAATTTTATTGGTTGCGATAATAATAAAAAATATGTAGAGATTGCTAGGAAACGGTTAATGAGTATTAATAAATTATTTTAATAAAAGATATATGGAGCAAAATAAATTTTTAAAATATATATTTGAAAGAATAAAGCGAGAAGATTATAGAGGTATACATCTATCACAACATAATAGATTGCCTTTTGATAAAGTATTAGAAATTTTAAAAACAATTAATAATATTGCCGGGACTTCTAATTTTAAAATTCATATTGGCGATTGGGAAGGCAAAAAACAAGATGGATGCGAAATTTATTATGCAATTGTTGATAAGTTAAAGAATATAATTAGACAAGGAACGGTAAACTCCTTAAAAAAGAATATATTTCCGGATTTGGATACGATGGGTTTTTTAAATAGATACAATCCGAAAAGAGAACTAGTTTCATCTGATAAACGAGAGACCATAGATAGCGCTTCTTTAACTCAATTTGCTTTAGATTTTATAAATGAAGAAAAGCCAAGGAGACAATATAAAATGTATATTGAAGCCACTGAAAAATTATTAGAACCAATTTTAGATGAATTATTTTATCTTTTATATAAAATATTTGATTCTATTAATGTTTATGAATATATGTTTATTGTCTCAGACGAAAAATTGACTACTCAAGAAAAGATTGATCTAATTAATAGTTATAGACGTTTAAAAAAAATTCAGAAAACAAAATTAAATCAAAATATTCTTAAGATATTTAAAGATATTAATAAAAGAGCTGTTAATAAAAAATATAAAAGAGATTTTGGAAATTGGTATAATGAATCGCTACAAATTTTTAATTTATTAAATCAAACAGTCTATTTTAAAACATTCCGAAAAACAGTTCTCATGTTAAGTATTTCACAAGAAGCTTTGGAATTTATTACTACAAGAAGTCAGCAACAAAAAGAAAAATATTTTGATTGGCATAATATAAAAAGAGTTAATGGTTATCAACTCCATCATATATGTCCTTTATCTTATGCTACAACCAGGAGACAATTACAGCTTATTGATAATTTTAGAAACTTAATATATATCTCTGATAAAATACATTCTAAAATACCACATGATTTATTTATACAATTAGCATTTAAAAATGGACGTATATTATTGACAAACCCGATAGATAAAAATTTTATAGATATTACAGATTATTCTATTATTAATAAAAAAAATATTTTTGAAATGATAAAATATAATAAAAAAATACTTCAAAATATAAATTAAAATAAAAAATAAATTATATTACTGCAATAATATCCTGACAAATTTAATATAAATTGCTTTTCTTATCGTTGTATAATGTTCTTATCATTGTATAATGCTGGACTTATTTTTCTGCGATGTTCTTTTTATTTAAGACAGCAAAAAATATGATAGTTAGCTTTTCAAGAAATTCTCAGTTGAGAATGAAGTTTTTCTTACAGCCTTTTTATTTTTATGGGTTTACTATATAGTTTTAAGGCATATTTAGAATTGACAATATTATTTCCGTACTGATTCCAAATTTTGTTTTTTTCTTTTAATTCCTGCTCCCTTGATAGGATTAATGACAACATAATTTTCAATATTTGATTAAATTTTAATTTATTTTTGTATCTTTCGTTTTCATAAACTTTCTGGAAGAATTTAGTAATTTGAATTTTTATAATCAATAAAAAACAAAATAAATTTAAATATATAATTTTTTATTAAATTACCTCTCAAAAAACAACAAATAAATCATCTTTCCTCATTAATTTGCAAATTTTTTTGGGATGTATTATTATGTTTTTATGGTTACAAAAAGGGTAAAATCAAAAATTATTTCTGATTTTCAAAAGCACCAAAAGGACACCGGCTCTGCTGAGGTTCAAATTGGTGTTCTTTCTCGTCGCATTGATGAAGTTAGTAAGCATCTTAAAAAGAATCCAAAAGATCATCATTCAAGACGCGGTCTTTTAAAAATGGTTAATCAAAGAAGAAAACTTTTGGATTATTTAAAAAAGAACGACGAGACATCTTATAATAAGATTATTAAGAAAATCGGATTGAAAAAATAATTAAAAATAAAATTAAAAAGGGAAAAATAAATTAAATTATGAAAAATAATTTCTCTCAAAATCAGAGAATCGCAATTTTAATTGATGTTCAAAATTTATATCATTCTGCAAAACATTTATATCACGGCAGAGTAAATTATGGAGAATTAATTAAATATTTAAGACAAGGAAGGCAACTTATAAGAACAATTGCTTATGTTGTTAAAAGCGATACTTCTTTGGGAGAATCACAGTTTTTTGAAGCTCTTTTAAAAGAAGGAATTGAATTAAGAATGAAAGATTTGCAAGTTTATCCTGATGGCACAAAAAAAGCTGATTGGGATATTGGAATGGCTGTTGATGCGATGCGATTGTCAAAATCCGTTGATGTTATTATTTTAGTAACAGGAGACGGAGATTTTCTGCCTTTGGTTGATTATTTAAAATGGGGTGAGGGTAAAATTGTTGAAATTGCGGCTTTTTCAAAAACAGCTTCAGCAAAACTTCAAGAAGCTGCTGATAAATTCATTAATTTAGAAGATATACCAAGAATTATTATTAAAAAATGAGTTTAGAAAAAAAAGAATTTAAAATTAATATTGGAGGAAAAGATTTAATTTTTGAAATTTCAAGTTTAGCTGAGCAAACAAATGCGGCTGTTTTGGCGAAATATGGAGAAACAGTTGTTTTAGCAACTGCTGTTATGTCTTCTGCTGATTCAACAGCTGATTATTTGCCATTAAAAGTTGATTATGAAGAGCGTTTTTACGCTGCTGGAAAAATTATTGGAAGCCGTTTTATAAGGCGCGAAGGCCGTCCTTCTGAAGAAGCTATTTTATCTGGTAGGCTTGTTGATAGGGTTATTCGTCCTCTTTTTGATCAAAGATTAAGAAGAGATATTCAGGTTGTTGTTACTGTGCTTTCTTATGACGAAGAAAATGATCCTGATTTTCCCGGACTTTTGGCTTCTTCTTTAGCTTTAGGGATTTCTAATATTCCGTGGGGCGGTCCTGTTGGAGGATTAAGAATAGTTAAATTAAATGATAAATTTTTAATTAATCCTTCGCTTTCTGAATTTGTAAATAAAGGAGCTGAATTTGAAATTTTTGCAGCAGGACCAAAAAACAGAATTAATATGATTGAATTAGCCGGAAACGAAGCTTTGGAAAAAAATGTTTTAGAATCTTTGGTATTGGCTCAAAAAGAAATTAATAAATTAATTGATTTTCAAAATGAAATTATAAGTCAAATTGGAAAACCAAAAATAGAAGCTGCTCTTTTTTCTCCTTCATCTGAATTAGAAAAAGAAGTTAAAGAATTTTTATCATCGCGCCTTTATGATGCTTTGTATGAAAAAGAAAAAACTTTAAGAAATATAAAATTAGAAAATTTAAAATCAGAGCTTAAAAAACATATAGAAGAAAAATTTAAAGACAGCGAAGTTAAGCATAGTGAAAAAGAAATAGATTATTTATTTGAAAATGAAATAGATTTATTGCTTCATAAAACAGTTTTAGAAAAAGAATTAAGGCCTGATGGCAGAGCTTTAAATGAAGTAAGGCAATTAAACGGCGAAGTTGGTTTATTTGAAAGAACTCATGGGTCAGCTTTATTTATTCGCGGTAATACTCAAGCTTTGGCTGTTGTAACTCTTGCTCCTCCGGGCGCAGAGCAAATTATTGAAACAATGGAAGTAAATTCTAAAAGAAGATTTATGCTTCATTATAATTTTCCTCCTTATTCTGTTGGTGAGATTGGAAGTTTTAGAGGACCTGGAAGAAGGGAAATTGGGCATGGAGCTTTAGCTGAAAAAGCATTAAGGCCAATGATACCGGATGAAGAAGTTTTTCCTTATACAATTAGGCTTGTTTCTGAAATTTTGTCTTCAAATGGTTCTTCTTCAATGGCAACTGTTTGCGCAGGAACAATGGCTTTAATGGATGCTGGAGTTCCGATTAAAAAACCAGTTGCTGGCATTGCAATGGGTTTAATTTTAGAAAATGAAAATGATGACGCTAATTTTAAAGTTTTAACAGATATTCAAGGACCAGAAGATCATTTTGGAGATATGGATTTTAAAGTTGCTGGTACAAGAGATGGTATAACAGCAATTCAATTAGATGTTAAAATTTATGGATTAACTGAAAAAATTATTTGGCAAACTTTAATGCAAGCAAAAGAAGCGCGCTTAAAAATTTTAGATTTTATGCAAACAGTAATTAAAGAGCCGCGTCCAAATTTAAATCCTAATGTGCCTATAATTTTGCGCTATGAAATTTTGCCTGAAAAAATTGGTTTAGTTATCGGATCCGGTGGAAAAATGATAAATAGTTTAATTAAAAAATTTAATTTAACTTCAATTGATATTGAAGAAGATGGCAAAGTTTATATTGCGGCAAAAAATAAAGAAGATGCTGAAAAAGCCTTGGAAGAAATTAAATTATTAACACGCGAATTAAAAGTTGGAGATATTGTTTCAGGAACAGTTGTTAAAAATTTGGATTTTGGATCTATTGTTGATTTAGGCGGAGGGCAAGATGCGCTTTTACATATTTCTGAAATTCAAAATAATTATGTTAAAAATGTATCCGATGTTTTAAAACCCGGAGATGTTATTCAAGCAAAAGTTATTAAAATAGACGAAAGCGGAAAAATTGGATTATCTATAAAGCAATTGAAAAATGAATGATGAAGCAGGAAGGGGGAATAATAAAAACTCAAAAGTCAAAGTTCTCCGCCAGTGGCGGATCCTCCTCTGGAGGAAAAGCTCAAAACTGCAGCTTAAAACTTAAAATTTTAGATATTTTTAACTACTCTCATTCACGAGACGGCCGTTTCACAATGGGAGTATACAAAAATAATAATAAGTTATTTAAATAATTTTAAGATTTTATTCATAAATTCTTACAACATTTATAGATTTTTAAAAAAACACAAATGTCCAAATTTTTAGCCTAGGCTTGAAATTTAGACAAAGATTTAAGACGCCATATACGCTATAGCGGATATAATGCACTTAGAAAATTGAAAGTTTAGAAAATTTGGCAAAAATTTCTAAAAGAGATTTTTTTATTAAACCTCCTTTTAGGCGTTATGATGCATCATAACACTTTAAGTTGAAGAAATATTTTTTTCATAATTTATAATTTTTAATTCTTGATTCTTAATTAATTCAAGGGATTGCTTCGTCCCGCTTTTTATTAATCAATATTTGGGACGTCGGATGTCCAAAGGACATCCGACGTCACCAAGTTGACGAAACTTCGGCACTCGCAATGACGTGACAGAACGATGGAGATTGTTTCGTCGCTCTGCTCCTCGCAATGACAAGATAGATAAGAGATTGCTTCGTACCGCTTTTTATTAATCAATATTTGGGACGTCGGATGTCCAAAGGACATCCGACGTCACCAAGTTGACGAAACTTCGGCACTCGCAATGACAACTGATTAAATTTTTGAAAATTATAAAATTTAAAATTTATTGAAAATTGAAAATTAAAAATTTATTTATTCATAATTCTTAATTCATTTTTGAGATTGCTTCGTCGCTCCGCTCCTCGCAATGACGGGTGTTTGAATTTTATTAATTTTTAATTTTGAATTGTCATTTTGAATTTTGTCCCGCCCCTTTGTTAATGATTACATTAAAAATCAGATTGATGTTTTAATTGTATAAAAATTTTATTCTATAAATTTAAATTTCATTTTAACAAAAGGGCGGGATGAGTTTTGAATTTTAATTATTGTTTTACCTTTTTCTTTTTATTTATTATAATTAATTTATGACAAAATTTGGTTATTTAAATATTTTAATTGTTTTAATTTTATTTGTTTTGGGGTGGTATTTTTTTGGTTTTGGAAAATCAGAATATAAAAAAGCTGTTGTTCAAATTAATGAAAATAAATTTAATGTTTTGATTGCCGATGATCCTGCGAAAAGATCAAAAGGTTTAGCAGTTTTAAATTCTTTAAAAGAAAACGAAGGCATGCTTTTTATTTTTGATTATGCTGATAAATATGGTTTTTGGATGAAAGATATGAAGTTTGCAATTGATATTATTTGGATAAAAGACAATAAAATTGTTGATATTACTTCTAATGTAGCGCCTGAGCCAAATAAAAGCATTTTTAGTTTGACGACTTATTATCCATCTGAAGCAGTTGATAAAGTTTTAGAAGTTGCAGCAGGCACAGCAGAAAAGTATAATATTAAAATAAATGATGAGATAATCATAAAATAGTTTAAAAAAGTTTTCCTCCCGAGGAGGATCCTTCTTCGGAGGAAAAAGTTTAAAAAAGTTTAAAAGTTTAAATAGATAAATAAAAAAGTTTAAAAGTTTAAATTATAAAATAAAAAAGTTTAAAAGTTTAAGAGGGTTTAAAAGTTTAAAAAAAGTTTAAAAGTATAAAAGTATAAAATTAAAAAGGTCAAAAAAAGTAAAAAAATAAAATGAGTAAAAAATTATTTTTCGTTTCAATATCTTTGGTCGGTATTTTAATTTTACCAACTCTTTCATTGGGTCAAACACAAACAGGTCAAGCACAAGCAGGTCAAATGCAAGCAGGTCAAACACAAGCTCCTTCTTTATCTCAAATTGATTGTTCTCAGTATACAAATACTCAAGAGAAGTTAATGTGTACTTATTTTAATACATTGCTTCAGCTTTATATTTCTTTAGTTCAGAAATTGCAAGCAAAGTATAAACAGGTGCAAAATATTTCATCAATACCTAATTCTACTTATTCAACAAGTTTTAATGTTTGGCTAAAAACAATCGGAGGGGAAAAAAGCGATTTTATCAATTCTATTCAACAAACTTCAGATGGAGGATATATAGCTGTTGGAAGAACTTCTAGTTTTGGTTTCGACTATGATGCTTTTATTGTTAAACTTGATTCTTCAGGAAATATATCCTGGTCAAAAACAATTGGAGGAACAAATTATGACGTGGCCTATTCTGTTCAACAAACCTCAGACGGAGGATATATTGTTATTGGAGATATTACTAGTTTTGAAACATTAAAATCGAATATTTTAATTGTTAAACTTGATTCTTCTGGAAATATATTATGGTCAAAAGAAATAGAGGGAAAAGATAGTTATTCTGTTAGTTATATTAAACAAACTTCGGATGGAGGATATATTATTAGCGGAGGAATTTCTAGATTTGACACAGGAGAATTGAATGTTTTAATTGTTAAACTTGATTCTTCAGGAAATATATCCTGGTCAAAAACAATTGGAGGAGAAAATGATGATTATGCTCTTTCTGTCCAACAAACATCAGATGGAGGATATATTTTTGGTGGATGGACTCAAAGTTTTGACGCACGAAAACGCGATGCTTTTATTGTTAAACTTGATTCTTCGGGAAATATATCATGGTCAAAAACAATCGGAGTAATAAATTATAATAATATTAAGTCCATACAACAAACATTAGATGGAGGATATATTGCTTTAGGATCGACTTCTTTTGACGAAGCAAAACGCGATGCTTTTATTGTTAAACTTGATTCTTCGGGAAATATATCATGGTCAAAAACAATCGGAGGAGAAAATGATGATTATGCTAGTTTTATCCAACAAACATTAGATGGAGGATATATTATTGGTGGGGGTACTCAAAGTTTTGGCGCAGGAGATGATGATGCTTTTATTGTTAAACTTGATTCTTCGGGAAATATATTATGGTCAAAAACAATTGGAGGAACAAATTTTGATACGGCTTATTCTATCCAACAAACATCAGATGGAGGATATATTATTGGTGGGGGTACTCAAAGTTTCGGCGCAGGACACGATGATGTTTTAATTGTAAAACTGGATTCCTTGGGAAATTGTGGTAATTGTTCTTTTATAAAATCTGTAAGTACTAAAATAAATTCTATATCTACAACCTTAAAATCTGTATCACCACAAATATTACCTTCTTCAATTATAGCATCACCTTCATCTTTAGAAGTAGTATATGTTTTTCCAATAGTAAACACATATTGTCCACATTAATATTTAATGAATTAATTTTAAAAGTTTAAGAAGTTTTAAAAGTTTAAAAGTATAAAAGTATAAAATTAAAAAGGTCAAAAAATAAAAAAATAAAAATATGAAAGAAATAAAAGTTGCTATAAATGGTTTTGGCCGCATTGGAAGATTGTTTTTTAGAAATGTTTTTTTGCGCGAGCCAGAATTAAATTTTGGATTAAAAATAGTCGCAATTAATGATTTAGGAGATACGGAAAATTTAGCTTATTTATTAAAATACGATACTGTTTATGGTCGCTATGATAAAAATGTTGAATTTAAAGATGGCAATTTAATTGTTGAAGGAAGAGAAATAAAAATTTTACAAGTTAAAGAGCCTGAAAATTTGCCATGGAAAGATTTGGATATTGATGTTGTTGTAGAATCAACAGGATTTTTTGAATCTTATGAAAAAGCAGAAGCGCATTTAAAAGCAGGAGCAAAAAGAGTTGTTATTACTGCTCCGGCAAAAGATGCGGATGGTCCATTAGGGCAAACAATTTTAGTTGGTATAAACGAAGAAGAGTTAAAACAATGTAAAATTTCTTCAAATGGGTCTTGTACAACAAACGCATCTTCTCCTGTTATTCAAGTTTTATCCGAAAATCCGGGAATTTTAAAAGCAATTTTAAATACTGTTCATGGATATACAGCTACTCAAAATTTGGTTGATGGTCCTGTTCGTGGAGGAAAAGATTTTAGACGTGGAAGAGCAGCTGCTCAAAATATAACACCATCAACAACAGGAGCAGCAATTGCGGTTACAAGAGCAGTCCGCGAATTAGAAGGGAAATTTGACGGTATTGCCTTAAGAGTTCCGACGGTTTCAGGTTCAATTGCCGATATTACTTTTGTTTCAAAAAGAAAAACATCAGTTGAAGAAATAAATAATATTTTATCTGAAGCAGCGGAATCTCCGCGCTGGAAAGGAATTTTAAAAGTTACCAAAGATCAAATTGTTTCTTCAGATATTTTAGGAGAGCCTTATGGCGCAATTGTTGATTTAAATTTTACTAAAGTTATTGATGGTGATTTAGTTAAAGTTTTATCTTGGTATGATAACGAAGCAGGCTATGTTTCAACTTTAATTAAACATATTGAGAAAATAAGCGAAATTCTTTAAAAATAGTATAAAAATTGACTTGTGGATAATTTTTATTGTTTTTTTAAAAAAATAATATATAATAAAAATAAAAAAAGGTTAAAAAATAAAAAAATAAAATGAGTAAAAAATTATTTTTTGTTTCGATATCTTTGGTCGTTATTTTAATTTTACCAATTTTTTCGTTGGGTCAAACAACAGGTCAAGCACAAGCAGGTCAAATGCAAGCAGGTCAAGCACAAGTTCCTTCTTTATCTCAAATTGATTGTTCTCAGTATACAAATACCCAAGAAAAGTTAATGTGTACTTATTTTAATACATTGCTTCAGCTTTATATTTTGCTAATTCAGCAATTACAAGCAAAGATTGGAATACAACCAGTTCAACTAAAATTAATACAACCAATTCAGCAAAATCAACCTTCTATTACAGTTCTTTATCCAAATGGAGGAGAAATTTTAATTAAAGGATCTGTTTTAAAAATAAAATGGAATACTCAAAATGCTAATTTTGATTATGTAATAATCGATTTGATTCGCGGACCTAACAATACTTATGTAAGAAATATTTCTACAAGAAATAGCGCTTCAGCAGGAGAAATTACGTGGCAAGTTCCTCAAGATGTTCCAGACGGTTACGATTATAAAATTCGTATAAGCGGATCAAAAAATTTTGATTCTTATGATGCTAACATTTTTGATTATAGTGATGGACATTTTAGTATTCTTACTAAACCAATTTTATATGATTTATATAAATTGTATTAATTGCCTTTTATTACTGTTATTTCTCCAAATGGAGGAGAAAAGTGGGAAATTGGTTCAATATAAAATATTTCTTGGCACTCGGAAAATCTTTCATCTAATTCTTTGGTTGGAGTAGTTGATTTGTACAAAGGAAATACTTTTATTACGCGTTTAATGTCTTTTGATGGTAAACTATCAATAAAATAGGATCACAGGATCGATCCAATGGGCTATTCCACAAAATCATGTAACTGGGGATGATTCCAGAATAGAAGTTAGGGTTTTTTCCGGCCATACTTGGACCGGCGGAATAGCAGATGTTGTTTCTGATTTTAGCGATGCGCCGTTTAGTATTATTAAATAGACAACAATTGATTTATTTTTACGATATTAAATATTTTATTTAAAACTTAAAACACCCCAATGGGGTGTTTTAAGTTTGACTTTTTAATTTTTAAAATCATAATTAAATTATGGTTATTTATTTAGGCGCGGATCATAGGGGATTTAATTTAAAAGAATTTATAAAATCTTGGCTTAAAAATCAGGGATATGAGGTTGTAGATTTTGGCGCAAATGTTTTAAATCCTGAAGATGATTATACTGATTTTACTATAAAAGTAGCTGAGGCTATTCAAAAAGATTATGAGAAAGGAAGAGGGATTTTAATTTGCGGTTCTGGAGCAGGAGTTTGTATAACAGCTAATAAATTTAAAAGAGTAAAAGCAGGATTAGGTTTTAACCCTGATCAGGTTTTTGAAATGCGTAATGACGATAATATTAATATTTTGTGTTTGGCTTCGGATTTTATAGATGAAGAACAAGCAAAAAAAATAGTAAAAGTTTTTTTAATAACGCATTTTGATAATAAAGAAAATCATTTAAGAAGACTCCAAAAAATAGAAGAGATTGAAGATAGGAAATAAAATTCAAAGCTCAAAATGTAAAATGCAAAATTTAGGAAGTTCAGCAAAAATTTCTTTCAGAAATTTTTGCTGAACTACAATCATTTTTTCTCTGAAGGAGGATTCCTTCCGGAGGAGGGGAGGCCTGCTTGCCGGTAGGCAGGGCAGGCGGGCTCCTTCGGCAGAAAAATTAAATATTTAATATTTTTTTAATTTATTAATTTTTAATTTTGAATTGTCATTTTGAATTTTGAGTTTTGAATTTTGAATTTTTATTTTCATTCGTATATTTCGGATTATAGTCCTATTGTTGATTTTTTTCTTTGTTTTTGATATGATTTTAAAATGAATATTAAAAATTTTTTAAACGAAGCTAAAACAGAGTTTAGGCATATTAATTGGCCCACAAAAAAAGAAGGGGTTAAATTAACATTAATTGTTATTTTTGTTTCTTTGGCAATAACTTTGTTTTTAGCTTTTTTTGATAATATTTTTATCTTTCTTTTTCAAAAGTTTATTTTAAGGGCGTAATTAATTTAATTTAAAAAAATGAGTAATCAGGAATTAAGTAAAGATATTAGAAAAGGAGAAAGGCATTGGTATGCTGTGCATACTTATTCTGGTTACGAAGAAGCTGTTGCAAGATATTTAAAACAAAGAGTTGAATCTTTGGGAATGGAAGATAAAATTTTTAATGTTATTGTTCCAAAAGAAAAGAAAATTAGTGTTAGAGGCGGTAAAAGACATATAGTTGAAGAAAAAATTTATCCGGGATATGTTTTAGTTGATATGATTTTAGCTGAAGATTCTTGGTATGTTGTAAGAAATACTCCAAGAGTTACTGGTTTTATTGGAGCTGATCCAACAAAGCCAACACCATTATCTCAAAAAGAAGTTGAGGAACTTTTTAGCAGAATGGGCGAAGATCAAACAAAATATAAAATTAATTTAAAGGTTGGAGATTTGGTAAAAATTACAGATGGTCCTTTTAAAGATTATGATGGCAAGATTTTAGAAGTTGATGATGAAAGGGGAAGGATTAAAGTTTCTGTTCAAATTTTTGGTCGTGAAACAGCTATTGATTTAGATTCTTTGCAAGTCAAAAAACTTGCTTAAAATTTTATTTTTTATTATTCTATAAAGTACTATGGCTAAAGAAATAAAAACAATTTTAAAATTACAGATTCCAGCAGGACAAGCAAATCCTGCATCGTTCCGATTACTCGGAACTCTTAAGAAACCTCTCGGTTTCTTACGTCGCTTCGCTCCTATTTTCCTACACGGGCAAACTCCCGTTTTCCCGACCCCTTTCCCAGCAGGATTTGCTTTTAATAAGTCAATTTATTTTAATTAATATCATGGCTAAAGAAATAAAAACAATTTTAAAATTACAGATTCCGGCAGGACAAGCAAATCCTGCGCCACCGATTGGGCCTGCTTTAGGTCAGCATGGCGTAAATATTGCTGAATTTTGTAAGCAATTTAATGATGCGACTAAAGATATGGGTGGCGATGTTATTCCTGCTGAAATTACAATTTATGCAGATAGAAGTTTTTCTTTTAAATTAAAAACTCCGCCAGTTTCATATTTATTAAAAAAAGCAGCCGGCATTGAAAAAGGTTCAGGCGATGCTTTAAAAAATAAAGTTGGAAAAGTAAAACGTGAAGATTTAAGAAAAATTGCTGAAAGAAAAATGGAAGATTTAAATACAACTGATATTGAAGCAGCAATGCGTATGATTGAAGGAACTGCAAGGAGCATGGGAATAACAATAGAAGATTAAAAATTATTTTGAAAAATTAAATTTTAAAACCTTTATTTTTATGAAAAAATCAAAAGGAAAATTTATTGTTATTGAAGGGATAGATGGATCTGGAAAAACAACTCAATTTAATCTTTTAATTAAAAAATTAGAACAATATAAAGTTAAAATTAAAACTTTTGATTTTCCTCAATACGAAAAACCTTCTTCTTATTTTATTCGCGAGTATTTAAATGGTAAATATGGTTCATGGAAAGAAGTTGGTCCTTATAAAGCTTCTATTTTTTACGCTTTAGATAGATTTGATGTTGGAATGCAAATAAAAAAATGGATTGAAGAAGGTTTTATTATTGTTTCTAATAGATACACTGCTTCTAATTTGGGACATCAAGGAGCAAAAATTAAAGATAAAAAATCAAGGCAAAATTTTTTTAAATGGCTTATTGATTTTGAACATAATTTACTTCAAATACCAAAACCAGATATAAATATTATTTTGTATTTAAAAGCTTCTATAGCTCAAAAATTGGTTGAACAAAAAGGTAAAAGAGAATATATTGGTGGAGTAAAAAAAGATATTCATGAAGCTGATTTAGCTTATTTAAAATATGCGGAAAAAACTTATTTGGAACTTGTAAAATCTTACCCAAAAGATTTTAAATTAGTAGAATGTTTTGAAGATAAATTATTAACGCCGAAAGAAATTCATCAAAAAGTTTGGCAAATAGTTAAAAATTTATTAAAAATAAAATAATATGGAAAATTTAAAACCAACAATTGGGCTTGAAATTCATGTTGAGCTTAAAACTAAAAGCAAAATGTTTTGCCCTTGTCCAAATGATCAGCATCAGGTTTTACCAAATATTAATGTTTGTCCGATTTGTTTAGGACATCCTGGCACGCTTCCAACAATAAATAAAAAAGCTGTTGAATCAGTAATTTTAGTTGGGTTGGCTTTAGGCGGCAAAATTTCTTCTTTTACAAAGTTTGATCGTAAAAATTATTTTTATCCCGATTTGCCAAAAGGATATCAAATTTCTCAATACGATGAGCCATTAGTTACTGGAGGAATTTTAAATGATATAAGAATAAGAAGAATTCATTTAGAAGAAGATACAGGAACATTAATTCATGATGAAAAAACAGGAAGTTCTTTGGTTGATTTTAATCGCGCTGGAGTGCCTTTAATGGAACTTGTAACTGAGCCTGATATAAGAAGTGCAGAGCAAGCTGTTAAATTCGGAGAAGATTTGCAATTAATTTTAAGATATTTAGGAGTTTCAGAAGTTGATATGGAAAAGGGGCAAATGCGTCTTGAAGCAAATATTAGTTTAAATATGGGAACAAAGGTTGAAATTAAAAATATTAATTCTTTTAAAGCTTTATTTTCAGCTATTCAATATGAAATTCAAAGACAAAAAGAAGCATTAGAAAAAGGACATAAAATTATTCAAGAAACAAGGGGATGGGATGAAGCAGGGCAAAAAACTTTTTCTCAAAGAACAAAAGAAGAGGCTCATGATTATCGTTATTTTCCAGAACCTGATTTACCTCCATTTGAAACAAATATTTTTGATATTGAGTTTTTAAAGAAAATATTACCAGAACTTCCAAAGCAAAAATTAGAAAGATTTAAACAAGAATTTAATTTAGAAGAAAAACAAGCAAAATTATTAATTCAAAATAAATTAATTGCTAATTTTTTTGAGCAAGCTGTTTCTGAAATAAATGTTTATAATCAAAATAAAAATTTTATAAAAAATCCAATAGAACTTTTGTATAATTATTTAACAAGCGATTTGATGGGATTATTAAATGATTCTTCTTTAGATTTTGTAGAAGAAGATGAATTAATTTTAGCTGGAAAAATTAATGCTGAAAGATTTGCGCATTTAATTAGTTTGATTTTAGATGAAAAAATTGCAAGCCGTCAGGCAAAAGATATTTTAAAAATAATGTTTGAAACCGGGCGCGATCCAGAAGAAATTTTAAAAACAGAAGGTTTAGAAACAATTTCTGACGAAAATCAGTTGATGGATATTATAAAAAATGTTATAATTGAAAATGAACCAGCTGTTTTAGATTACAAAAACGGAAAAGAATCAGCTTTACAATTTTTAGTTGGAAAAACAATGGCAAAATTAAAAGGTCGTGGAAATCCCCAAAAAATATTGGAGATAATAAAAGGATTAATTAAAAAATAAAAAATATGGAATCTTTTAAAAAATTTTTTAAAAAAGAAAAAGAAGAGTCGTCTTTGTCTTTAGAAATGGTACCTAAAATAGATGCGCAAATTGAAGTATATAAAAAACAGATACAAGAACGTGAAAATAAAATAGCAGAATTAATGCCTCAACAAACTTTAACAAGTAGAGTAGAAATAGAAAAATTAAAAAGCGAAATTAGAGGACTTAAGGATAAAATAGCTATTGAAGAAGATAGAAAAAGAATGATTTTATCAGAACATAATAAAAGAGAGAATTCAATTTAAATCAATTAATTTTTTATAAAATTTGAAACTAATTTTTCAGCTTGTTTGCTATTTTTAATCCAAATAATATCTTTTTCTTTTTTAAACCAAGTCATTTGTCTTTTAGCATAATTAATTGTGTTTTTTATAATTTGGTCTATAGCTTCTTGTTTTGAAATTTTATTTTCTAAATATTCAATAATTTCCCTATAACCTATAGCATCAAAAGCTTTAACATTTTTTCCATATTTTGAAATTAAATTTTGAACTTCTGAAATTAATCCTTGTTCAAACATTTGATATGTTCTTTTTATTATTTTTTCTTTTAAAATTTCTTTTCCAGGATTAATTCCTAAAATTAAAGCATTAAATAATTTAGGTCCTATTTTTCTTTGTGAAGATAAAGGTTTTTCGGTTGTAATTACAATTTCTAAAGCTCTAATAACTCTTCTTGGATTTTTTAAGTCAACAATATAAGCTGATTCCGGATCAATATCAATTAATTTTTTAACTAAATAATTTAAGCCTTTTTCTTTTAAATCCTTTTCTAATTTTTTTCTTAATAAAGGATTCGGCTTTGCTTTTGGAATTTTTAAATTATCTAATACAGCTTTAACATAAAGCCCTGTTCCTCCAATTAAAATTGGCAATTTATTTTTTTCTAAAATATATTTTATGGCTTTTATGGCGTCTTTTTTATATTGAGCTAAAGAATAATCTGATGAAGGTTTTTTTATATCCATTAAATAATGCGGAATTTTATCTTCATTAATATAAGGAGTTAAAAGCCAATTTTTAAAATTTTTTGGTTTAAAAATTTTTGGTTTTGCTGTACCAATATCCATTCCTTTATAAATTTGTCTTGAATCAGCAGAAACAATTTCTCCATTAAATTTTTTTGCTAATTCTATTGAAAGAGCGGTTTTACCACTTGCTGTCGGTCCAACAATAGCAATTATTTTTGGCCTATTTTTTTCTTTCATATTTTTATTCTAATTGATATTAAGAAGTTATGTCAAAGATTTGGGACATCGGATGTCCTCCGGACATCCGATGTCCACAAGTTGAAGTTTTAACTTTTTCCTTCAAAGAAGTCTGCCTGCCGATATGCAGGTTAAAAATTCAAAATTTCCATAATTCATTAAAAGAGATTGCTTCGTCGCTTCGCTCCTCGCAATGACAAAATTAGATAAAAGATTGCTTCGTCTCCCGAAACTTCGGGATAACTCGCAATGACTACCAATAATTAAAGTTTTGACTTTTGACTTGTACTTTTGACTTTTGACTTTTGAGTTTTGAATTTATTATTTGACATTTCTACTATTTTTGGATTAAAATAATAAAGCACACCTTTGAATGGTGTGTTTAATTTGATTATTTTTAAACATATGTTTATTTTAGGTAAAAAAGTTAAAATGACGCAGATTTGGAAAGATGATAAAGTTATTCCAGTAACGGTTGTTGAAGCAAAGTCAAATAAGGTGGCTTATTTAAGAACAAAAGAAAAAGATGGATATGAAGCTGTTTGTCTTGATTTAGATAATAAGAAAAAAGAATTTAGATTAGATAAATTAAATCCTGAAGCAAAAAATTTAATTAATAAAGAAATTATAGATGTTTCTGTTTTTAAAGAAGGAGATAAGGTTATTGTAAGCAGTGTTTCAAAAGGAAAAGGATTTACAGGAGTTGTTAAGCGTCATGGTTTTGGAGGGGGACCAAAAACACATGGTCAAAAAAATAGATGGAGAGCTCCTGGTTCAATTGGGCCAACAGCTCCTCAACATATTTTTAAAGGAAGGAAAATGGCTGGTAGAGCAGGAAACGAAAGAGTTACAATTAAAAATTTAGAAATTGTAAAAGTTGAACCTGAAAATAATATTTTAATGTTAAAAGGAGCAATTGCTGGAAAAAGAGGCGCATTG
>Ga0272446_1001869_pt1 | contig 29834 bp, 24 predicted proteins | sample YNPCB0061_FD_194587 | JGI IMG/M metagenome (GOLD analysis project Ga0272446, IMG submission 194587) | Hot spring microbial mat communities from Yellowstone National Park, WY, United States - YNP-CB-006-1 | ecosystem: Environmental > Aquatic > Thermal springs > Hot (42-90C) > Sediment | place...
GGGCCGAGCACGTCGGCTTGGCCGGCCCCTTCGATCTGCACCACCGGCAAGGGATCGTTCAGGGTGGTCAACTGTAGCTTGCGGATCTCCAACAGCGTCACCCCGGGAGCCAGCTGTTGATCTTCCAGCACCAGCGTGCCGCCGCGCACGATCACCGTGGGCAATCGCTCTCTGGGATCGCCCGCCGACGTCAGCCCCGTGAGATTCCACCGTCCATCCCGCAGCCGCACCAAACGCAATTGCGGCTGATCCAACTCAATGCGACGCACTTGGAATTTGCCATCCAGCAGGTGTTCCTTGTCGTGAAACAGCACTGCCGAAGGCACATAGAGAAAATCGCTGGAATCCAGGCCATCAGAACGGGCCAAGCGTAGCTCGCTCACCAGCACACCACCCAGCAAACGGAACCGAGCCGCCCCCAATTGCACCGCTACCCGATCAAACTTGACTCCCAGTTTCTCTTGAACAATCAGGCGAACCCGAGCCGGATCGGTGTACAACACATACAGCACCGCAGCAGCGGCCACCAATCCCAGCACGCTAAAGACCAGCCCGCGAACTACCCAGACGCGCCAGGCCATCCGTTCCTCCGTCCCGAGAGCTTCCCGCCCCGCGGAACATAGCCAACCATTTGCCTCAAATCAACGGCGAAGTACCGCCCAGGGGCGGGGCTGCCGCGGTCGGCGTATCTCTCCGAGGCGACCGTGCTTTGATAAACTAGGGGCACGAAGATTTCTTACTCGTGCCGGTGACATGATGCTTTCCGAGACGATCCTAACCCTTGAGCCGTTTACCGATTTTAGCCGAGAGCCAGCCCGGGCAGCGATGCGTGCCGCCCTGCAAACCGTCAAAGACCAGCTAGGACGTGACTACCCCGCCCAAGTCGCGGGCCAAGCTCTGGCCGCCCCTGATTGGTTCGATTCGGTCAATCCGGCTCACAAAACCCAGGTGATCGGCCGCTGTGCCCGGTCGTCCATCGCTCAGGCCGAACAGGCCCTGGCGACGGCCAAGAAGGCTTTTCCGGCTTGGCGGGATACGTCCGCCGAGCGTCGCGCCGAGATTCTGCACCAAGCCGCTGCCATCTTGCGCCGCCGACGCTTTGAGTTGGCCGCCTGGCAGATTTTGGAATGCGGCAAACAATGGCGTGAGGCCGACGCCGACCTCGCCGAGGGGATCGACTTTTGCGAATACTACGCGCAGGAGATGCGGCGTCTGGCTCAGCCACGCTGGCGCAAAGTGCCCGGAGAGGAAAACCAATACTTTTACGAACCGCGCGGCGTGAGTGTTGTCCTCGCCCCGTGGAATTTTCCCCTGGCCATCCTGTGTGGCATGACCGCCGCCGCCCTGGTGACCGGCAACACGGTCATCATGAAACCGGCTGAGCAATCCAGCGTGATGGCCGCCAAGCTAATGGAGGTCTTTCGCGAAGCGGGCGTGCCGCCCGAAGTACTCAGCTATTTGCCGGGCGTCGGCGAGGAAATCGGCCCGACACTGGTACAAGCCCCCGAGACGGCCTTGATTGCCTTTACCGGTTCGCTCAAGGTCGGGCTGCTCATCAACGAACAAGCTAGCCGTACTCCCCCGGGTCAGTTCCACGTCAAACGGGTCATTGCCGAGATGGGTGGCAAAAATGCCATCCTCTTGGATGACGACGCCGACCTGGACGAAGCCATCGATGGCGTGGTGGAGTCGGCATTCGGCTACCAGGGGCAGAAATGTAGCGCCTGTAGCCGGCTGCTAGTGCCCGAGAGCAAACATGATGCGATTGTAGAGCGATTGGTGCAGGCGACCAAAAGCCGCACCATCGGCCCCGCGGAAGACCCGAGCTATTTCATGGGTGCGGTCATTGATGAAGAAGCGTTCAATCGCTTACGTAAGGTGATCGAGCGCGGCCAAGCCGAGGCCAAGCTGGCCTATGCCGGAGACGTGGGCCAGCTGGTCCACGAGGGCTACTACATCGCCCCACACATTTTCACTGAGGTCAAGCCGGAATCGTTCCTGGCTCAGGAAGAATTTTTCGGGCCGATCCTGTCTGTACTGCGTTATCGCGATCTCGACCACGCCCTGGAGTTGGCCAACGGCGTGCCCTACGCCCTGACGGGTGGGCTGTATTCGCGGTCGCCGGCCCACATCGCACGGGTCAAACGAGAATTTCGCGTCGGCAACTTGTATATCAACCGCAAGATCACCGGTGCCCTGGTCGATCGCCAGCCGTTTGGTGGCTTCAAGCTGTCGGGGATCGGCTCCAAGGCTGGCGGCCCAGATTACTTATTGCAGTTTCTCTTGCCGCGCTCTATCACCGAGAATACCCTCCGTCGCGGTTTTGCCCCGGATGTGTCGTGAGCCGGGGGCCGCGACTTGTAAAAGGTCTTCTAACTCTCCTGCCGAGGATGCAAACGATGAAACAGCTGCGTAGCGGGTTGGTACTACTGATGGGGCTGCTGACGCTCGGACTGATGCACGCCCAGGCCCCGATGCCCGGAGAAATTGCCAAAGCCCACGACGAGAAAGTTTACACGCTGGCCTTTGCTCCCGATGGTAAAACCTTCGCCAGCGGCGGCTTCGACAACCTCATCAAAATCTGGGACTGGCCTTCGCTCAAGGAGCTTCGCAAATTGCCCGGCCACACCAACAATGTTTATTGTGTCGCCTTCAACAACGATGGCACGCTCCTGGCCTCTTCGAGCCAGGACAAAACCATCCGCCTGTGGAACCCCGCCGAGGGCAAGCTGCTGCGCGAACTCAAGGGACATACCGATCAGGTCGACTCTGTCGCTTTCAGCCCCGATGGCAAAATCCTGGCTAGCACCAGTGCCGATAAAACCGTTCGGCTATGGAATCCGGCCGACGGCAAAGAAACGAAAAACCTCGGCAGCCATGCCAAAGGCGCGTACATGGTCGCCTTCAGCCCCGATGGCAAGCTGTTGGCCTCGGCCGGGGCCGACATGATCATCAAAATCTGGGACGTGGCCGCCGGCAAAGAAGCTAAGCAACTCAAGGGCCACACCGATGCCGTCACGGGGGTTGCCTGGCATCCTACGCAGCCCAATACCCTGGTGTCGATTGGCCATGACCGAACCGTGCGCGTCTGGGATGTGGCGGCCGGCAAAGAGACCAAGCAACTAGGCGAGGTCGATGAGAAGACCAAAGCGGTGGCCCCGCTGGAGGACGATCCTTATGGCCTTGCCTTTTCCAAGGAGGGCAAACTGGCAACCAGTGGTTATGGGGGCTATCTTAAGATATGGGATCTCAACAGTGGCAAAGCCTTGCAGACCATCCGCTTAAATCAAACCGTGAAAAACCGCTTTGGGGCCTACTGTGTGGTCTTTTCGCCCGATGGCAAATCCGTCTTGACGGGGCACGATCAGAAGATGATCGTGATCACTCCCGTGGGGAAATAAGCGCGTGGGAGAACCAAGCGACGGATGAACCGTCCTCTTTTGACGTTGCATATCGTCCTGCTCTGTGTGCTGCTCGTGGGCACCTTCTGGGGAGTGAGCTACTATGGCTTATCCCTGCTAGAGCAGCAAGGGCATTTAACCCTAGGTTCAGCTCGCTGGCTGGGGCTGAGCTTGCTCTTGCTGCTCAGTTTGTTCACCCTCTGCTTTTGGCTTTTGCATCGCTTCTTGATCAGCAACCGCTGGGCCGCCCTGGCCGAACGCGAAACTCAGCGGGGCCGCAAAATTGTCGAGGCCGCCGCCGATGCCATCATTACTTTCGACAGCTTGGGACGCATTGAATCGTTCAATGCCGCTGCCTCTCGGCTGTTTGGCTACCGCGCTGACGAGGTGCTCGGCAAACCGATCTCCCTGCTCATCGTGGCCGACGACAACAGCCAGATCGAATCCCTCGCGTACCAGGAAATCCCCACGGGCACGGGTCTGGTCCTGTTCGATTCGCCCCGCTTTCACGGCCGACATAAAAATGGCCAGCTGATCGCCATCGAGCTTGGGGTGAGCAAGATGATTGACGAAGATCGCAAAGTCTTCGTGCAGATTATTCGCGACCTCAGCGAACGCCAACAAGCCGAAAACCAACGCCGCCTTCAGTATGAAGTAGCGTTGCACTTGAACCATGCCCGTGATCTACGCGAAGCAGGGGCCTCGGTGCTCCAGGCCATCGGCCGAGCGCTCGGTTGGCCGGTCGGGCTGTTGTGGGAAGGTGACAACGACCAACAACTGCTTCGCTGCCAGGCCACCTGGACCGACCTTCCCCAAGCAAGCCGCTTACTCGCAGAATGGAGCCAACTGACGTTGCAACCCGGAGAAGGATTGCCCGGCCAAGTCTGGTTGAGGCGTGACTATCGCTGCCTTGCCCATCTGCACCTTGCGGACGATCTCCCTCCGTCACTGCAACTTCTAGCGAGCGATGCCGGTTTGCTCAGCGCGGTGGCTTTTCCCATCGAGTTGGAAAAGCAATTGTTGGGTGTAGTCGAGTTTTACGCTCCGAAGTTGACCACGATCGATCTGGACTTGCTGAACACTCTTTATCCGGTGTTGTTACAGCTGGCTCAATTCCTCCGCCGCCGCCGCGATGAGATCATTCTCCGCCAAGCCAAGGAAGCCGCTGAGGCCGCCAACAAGGCCAAGAGCGAATTCCTCTCCAGCATCAGCCACGAGGTCCGCACGCCCTTGCATGGGATCATTGGCTTAACGGAGATTTTGCTCGCAGGCCCGCCGAGCGAAAAGCAACGCGAGTATTTGCAATTAGTGAAGTCCTCCGCGCAGATGCTGCTGTCGCTGATTAACGACATGCTTGATTTTGGCAAACTCGAAGCAGGGCGGATGAACTGCGAAGCGGTGCCTTTTGAGCTTAGGCCCACCTTGGAAAACATTCTGAAGACCTTTGCCCTTCAGGCCGAGCAAAAAGGAATTGCCTTCCGGGCCGAGATCAGCGACCAAGTGCCCGCTTGGCTCGTCGGCGATCCACTGCGGCTGCAACAAGTAATTGTGAATTTGGTGAACAACGCTTTGAAATTTACCAACCAGGGCGAGGTCGTGCTCACACTGGAGCTAGCAACTCGCACGGCCAGCGAGATCATTTTGCGTGGAGCCGTCCGCGACACGGGCATCGGCATCCCTGCAGATCAACTCGATGTCATCTTTGACGCCTTCCGTCAGGTGGATAGTTCGCTCACCCGCCAACATCCCGGCACGGGTCTGGGCTTAACGATCGCTGCCCGTCTGGCCAACCTGATGAAAGGCCGCATCTGGGTCGAGAGCAAGCTAGGCCAAGGCAGTACCTTTTATTTCACTCTGTGCCTGGGTCTGTGCGAAAAGAGTCTACCCTCTGCTCAGCCCACCTCGTCCTATGAGAGGGTCCCTTCTTCTGTCCCCCTCCATCTTCATTCGTTCGTCACCGGCAAACGGATCCTCGTTGCCGAGGACAACCCCGTCAATCGCATGGTGTTGCAAGTCATTTTGGAAAGCCGGCACCATGAAGTGCTATGGGCCAGTAATGGCCTAGAAGCAGTCAAAATATATGAGCAGAAGCCAATCGATCTCGTTCTGATGGACGTGCAATTGCCGGAGATGGACGGGGTAGAAGCGACCCGGCAGATCTGTCGCCTGAGTCACCACTTGAAGCGACCTGCTTGTGTAATTGGTCTGACGGCTCACGCCGCCGACGAAGAACGACGCCGCTGCCTGGAGGCCGGCATGATGCGTTTTTTGGTCAAGCCCGTACCACCGACCGATCTCCTGCAAGTGATAGACGAACTCCTCTTGGCCACAGCCCCTGCCGGCAACTTCTCTCAGGGTTCGCCGCTAGCCAGCTGAGTCGGACCTTCCCGAGCAGGGACCACCCCCGGAGGCGAGGAGGGCGGCACGGATAGATGAAGGGGCTGGTTGGCTCCACGCTGCCCAGTCAGGCTCATCAGTTTGCTCGTATACAGCGGATCCGCTACGGGCTTTTCTTTCACCACGGGCGTGGCACTTTTGCAACCGGCATGCACGACGAGCAGCCCCAGCAATAGCAACCGTCTCATTCCCGTCCCCTTCGCTTCCGGGCCGCCTCTTTCACCCCCCGAATAAAAACATATCTCCTCCCGCCATTTCTCGACGGGCCGTCCACCTCGCTTGAAGGCTTTCCCATACCACAGAACCCGGCACGATTGCTGCATTCGCTTTGGCCGTTACATTCCCCCCACTCCGACTAGGGTTGCCACGCGGCGACGACCCACCTGCACCGGATCACGCAACAGCCGCTCCGGTGGCACCCCTTCGGCAAAGCCTGCCCGCAAAAACGACTCGTTGGCCGTGTTCTCTAACAGCCGGCGCACCAAATACGCCATGCCCGGCAACAACTCGCCATAGGGCGTATAGACTCGCACGCGTTGGCCCATTTCCACGAGTACTTGTTTGATCGGGTCGGCCATCCCATAAAGCATTTGCATCTCGATAGCCCCCGGCGGCAGCTGGTGCAAGCGAGCCAGAGCCATCGCATAGCTCAGGCTGCGGATGTTGTGGCTACCGAACGCCGGACGTAGCCAGTCGCGCTGCTGGATGAGAGAGGCGGTGCAACGCTCGTAGGCCGCATCCGACTGCCACTTCTCGGCCCAGACAGGCACCGGCCAACCCAGTTGCCGAGCCTGGATCGTCTCGTAATCCCAGTAGGCTCCTTTGACCAAGCGCACCCAAACCGGCGTGCCGCGTTGCTTGACCCAGGCCAGCAGTTGCTCTAGATCGGCCTCGGTATCACGCAAATAGGCTTGCATCGCCAAGCCCACCTCGCTCCAATCGCGAAACTCCGGCTCCATCAAGATCTCGCGGAAAATCTGCAACGTGGTATCTTTAAATGAGTATTGCTCCATGTCAAAATTGACAAAGGCCTGATTCTCTCTTGCCGCTCGTAGGATCGGCCGCAACCGTGCCCGCACCTCTCGGCTAGTGCCTTCGGGGTCGATCGGGTCAAACTGGCTGTACAAAGCAGAGAGCTTGACCGACACATTGACGCGCGAAATCGGGCCGCGATCATCGCGATCAATCAGCGGATTCTCCGGCCACGTGTTGACCTCGGCAGCTAGCCCGCGAATCAACTGCAAGTATTCGGCCTGGGCAGCCTCGGCCTCGGCTTCGGTCAGCGTCGCCTCACCCAGCAAATCCACCGTAAAGGTCAGGTTTTGCTGCCGCATCCGTTCGACGGCAGCGATTGCTTCCTGCACCTTGCTTCCAGCAATAAATTTGCGGGCCAGCCGACGGGCCGCAAAGCGGGTGAACCACGCCAACAGACTTGCCAAAGGACCGGAAGCAGGCAGTAGCCGGACTGCCGTCAGCAGACCCGGCGGCAAATGATCGCGGGCCTCTTCCAAATACTCCCGCAGGTGCCGCACGATCGAAGCGGGCGTATCGAGTTGCGGCAACACATCCACAAAGCGGAATAACTGCAACTTCAACGCCTCGTTGCTCATGGTCAACTCCATGAGTCGGTCATCCCACCAGGCAGGGCTAAAAGGCATCGGTCCCGAGCCGGCCCGAGCAAAAATCTCTTGGCCGATTCGTTGCGTTAGCAGGTCGAGATCCAAGCTGGAGGTGACGGTCATAGGCAGCTATCCTTTTGTTTCGCGGGGCCGGATGATACTATTGTAGAGAGAACCCATCAGAGCAGTGAAACTCCCCTGGTGGGGACAGCAACGAAATGGATTGCCCCGCATGACTGCATTATCCCACAGCCAGGCCGAGCGCGAACGATGAGTGAAATGTCGATCGGTGCCTTTGAAGTGTTGGGAACGCTCGGCAGCGGTGCCCATAGTAAAATCTTGCACATTCGCCGTGCCGAGGATGGCAAAGCCTACGCCCTGAAAATCGTCTCGATTGATGGCCCCGAAGATCAAAAGTATCTCGATCAGGCCGAACACGAGTATCGTGTGGCCAACATGCTGCAGCATCCCAATCTCATCAAGGTCCATGCCATCGAGAAGGTGAAAAACTGGTTCTTTCAGATCAAAAAAGTGCATCTGCTCATTGAATACGTCAATGGCAAAACGCTCGATACTTGCCCCCGACTTACCATCCCCCGCCTCGTTCAGGTCTTCAAAATGGTGGCCGACGGCATGGTCCACATGCACCGCCGCAATGTTTGTCACGGCGACCTGAAGCCCAACAACATCATGCTCAGCAAAGCCGGCCAGGCCAAAATCATCGACTACGGCTTGGCCCGCATCAAGGGCGAAACCACCTCACGCATTCAGGGTACGCCGGAATACATGGCCCCTGAGTCGGTGAAGCATTCTATGATCAACGAACGCACCGATATTTATAATTTTGGTGCAGCCATGTATCGCTTGGTGACCTTCAAGCTCCCGCCCGCCGTGGTCGCGGACGAAGATCCTAGCAACGTTTTGGATGGCAAGACTTGGCAACGGATGTATGTACCGGTCTGTGAATTAGTGCCCAAATGTCCCCCTAAACTCGGTGATTTGATCGACTCGTGTCTTAAGTATGATGCGATGAAACGACCCGAACGCATGAGCGAAATCCAAAATATTCTTGATCATCTGGTAGATGAACTCGTCACCCCAGAAAATAGTCTCGAATCGTTAGAATGGTGACCGAATTTTAGACGCAATCGGCTCTAGCCACACGAAAGATGGTCCCGAACATCGCGAAGTATTCTTGTGTCCTTTTCCCCCGGCAGGAGGGCCGCCACCATGGCCGAGTATACCGACCGCGAACACTACATCCCCTTACGCAAGGCCGATGTAGTGCAGTTGTTGCTGCAAGATCCCAAACTCTCTGCTTCGGAACGCCCCTCGTTCCAGGCCTTCGCTCAACTGGTTGCTGCCATCTGGCATTTTGAATACCACCACACGCTTGAGAATCTTAAAAATCAATATGCCCCGTTCGATCCCGATGCCGAGACCAAACCGCTTGAGCAACTGGATCCGGCCCAGCGTGCCGAAGCGATGAACAAACTCTTCGAGAGCTTTGTCAAACTCATGGAGCGGGCCAATTTTTACCGCCTGACACGCAAAGACATCGATGACGCGGTCACCGGCGGAGCGAGTGATTTCGGCATCGACATGCACGTCGATTTCGATGTTTTTGAACGCCTTGAAGTGTTTGCACGTTCTGAAGGAATGGTGACGCGGACCAAGTCGCATCCCATCTTCTTTTGGCGTAAGGTCGAGAAAAAGGTTCCAAGCTATCGTCGGCTCGTGCTGCTGCTCAAATTACGCAAGCACAAACGCATCCCCGACACGATCGACACTAACAACGTCTTTCTGAAAATCTTCAAAGACATCCCCAAGCTCGATCTAGAAATGGTTCTGCCCGGCACCTCCCTTCGCATGCCCTGGCACCAACAGGCCAAGCTCGGCGGCTCGCTCATCGGCACCTTTGCCTGGGGCATCTACAGCTTGTTCTCCAAGCTCACTGCCGCCATCTCTACCCTTGTCAGCTCGGCCGCTACGCTGGCTTTTGATCTAGCTCAGTTCGTCGTTCTGGCTCCGCTCGGCGTGCTGCTGGGCTACGGCTACAAACAGTGGCACGGCTATCAGGTTACCAAGCAACAATACGCCAAGATGCTTGTGGAGAGTTTATATTATCAAAACCTCGACAATAATTTAGGTGTCGTGACTCGACTAGTGGATGAAGCAGAAGAACAAGAAGTGCGCGAAACCATTCTCGCGTATTTTTATCTGTGGAAGCATGCTCCTGCCCAAGGCTGGACCGCCGACCAGCTCGACGACTACGTCGAGTTGGAACTCGAGGGCAAGACCGGCCTGAAGGTCGATTTCGAGATCGGCGATGCTCTGGAAAAGCTCGAACGCCTGCAACTCGTCCGCAAGCTCGACACCGAACACTATCTCGCTGAACCGATCGACAAGGCCCTCGAACGGCTCGACCAGCGCTGGGACAACTACTTCTCATACCACAAAGTGTGAATGGTTTTGTCGCTCGACTTGACTCTTCGGAGAGGTCTGAATGGCACCATGACCGTAGATTACGTCGAAAAAGACGACAAGATTGATCGCTCTGGTCGGATTGCGCTGCAGGTTCGCAGGGGCACTAAAATTAAGAGACTGTATCGTGACCTCATTCTACACGAGATTGCGAAGTGAATGCCTCGACCGATTCTAAAGATTCAATTTATCAACATATGCAGCAGATTCGGCGTTTGCAGTGGCTGGCACGCCGGGCTGTCCGTGACTTGCTGGGAGGGGCGTATCACTCGGTTTTCAAAGGAACCGGCCTAACCTTTGAGGAAGTGCGTCCTTACAGCCCAGGCGATGATGTCCGTTGCATTGATTGGAACGTAACCGCTCGCCTCAATGAACCCTACAGCAAACGCTTCATCGAGGAACGCGAACGCACCGTTTTGTTACTTCTCGACGCCAGCGCCAGCCTCGCTTTTGGTACCGGCCCCTTCAGCAAACGACAAGCCGCCGCCGAATTGGCTGCCTTGCTCACCTTTGCTGCACTAGCGAACAACGACCGCGTCGGTCTGCTATTGTTCAGCGACCAATTGGAATTGGCCTTGCCCCCGGCCAAAGGACAACGGCACGCCCTGCGTGTGGTCCGTGAGATATTGTGGTATCCGCCCCGACACCGCGGCACCAACCTCAGCCGAGCTTTGGATCAGTTGCCCCGACTGGTCCGTCGGCGTGCAGTCGTATTCCTTTTAAGCGATTTCCTCGATTCGGGTTATGAACAAGCCTTGTGCAGGGCCGCGGCTCGTCATGACCTCGTTGCCGTCCATCTCAGTGATCCTCGCGAATGCGAGCTACCCCCCGTGGGCCTGGTGCAGTGGCGGGATGCCGAATCAGATACCCCCTTGCTCATCGATACCTCGGCCCCAGCCGTCCGCCAGGCTTATCGACAGCATGCCCGGGAACGCATCCAGCGCTTGCACCAGATTCTTGGAGCGGCTGGTGTCGATCTCATCGAAACACAAACAGATGGAAATCATGTTCATTCCTTGCTACGCTTCTTCCAAACCCGTCTCGCTCGGGCCAAACGCTCATGATCCTTGGTCTGCTGCTGCTCTTTGCTGACGTGGAACTCGAACCACGCTCCCTCCAGGGAATGACCGGCGTCTTGCGCATCGAACTTGCTCGCGAACCCGAAGGGATCGGTTTGGCCGGTGTTTGGCTGCATCTAACCGTTACCGGTTTGCCGACTGCACAACTCGACGGTCCCCGTTTGGAAGATCCCCTGGATGCTTGGCGTGAACGGTGGCGGCTTTCCAGTTGGACAGCGGAGGGCACGATCGTGCGGTCGGTGTATTTAGTGCAACGCAAGCCGGGTCCAGCACCGCTTCCCGATGTGGTGCTGCGGGTGCGAACCGCTCCTGACGCACCTTGGCACGAGTGGGCCTGGTATGAACCCCTGGCTACCAGCAAACCTGTCGCCCCCGTCGAAAAAACCTCCATGCCGCCACCCCCCGCTTGGGTCATGTGGCCGTGGGTTGTCGCTGCTGGCTTACTAGCCGCCTTCGTGGCAATCTGGTGGTGGCAAAGATGGCAACGAAAACCAAGCAAACATCTCTCACCCGAGCAACGCTTCTTGCAGCGTTTGAGTCAAGCAGACGATAAAGAAGTATTTGTGTTGCTTCACAAGTATCTAAACGAGTCTTTTTCCCTTTCTTGTGATCACCTGACGGTTCACGAACTTCAGCATCTTCTGGTTGATTGGCCGGTCGATCTCCGCTCGGAACTCCTGCTTCTACTCGAACAAGCCGAACGAGTACGTTATAGTCCGGCAGCGGCCGCTATCAACCACACGCGCCTTCACCGATGGATTGAGGAGTCTGGAAGATTTAGAGATTTCAGGCAAAGAAGGCAATCTGTGTAAAGTGAGCCAGCTACCCCTACCGATAATCCAAGCAATGAAACCATCGGAGGTTGCTGGCCTCTGACTGGTTGGTTTCCTGCATCGACTCGGCTGGGAACGCTCTGGCTGACTAACCGCACCAACTCAGGAGTCTCCCCGTGAACTCATCTGTGACTTGGAACCCTTTTTGGAGTGCGATTACGCTGATGGGTCTGCTTGGCGTGATCTGTCTGGGGATCTGGGGCTGTTCTCAGCCCGCCCCCGTTTCCTCTGGTCCTGCGCAGGCACGGCTTCGTGCCTTAGAGTTACGTTGTGTCCAGTTGGAGAAAGATTACCGCATCGTCGCGGAGGTTCGGGATTCCGCCCAACGCGAAATCGCTCAATTAAAAGAACAACTGCTCGCCTCTCACAAGATTCAAAACGACTTACTCCCTTGGCGCGCGAAATATCAGCAACTGGTTAGCTCGATGGAACAGACCCAACGCGAGTTAGTGGCTCGAACGCGTGAACAGGATCAATTACGACAGGAAATCATCCATCGCACGCATGAGCGTGATCAACTAGCACATCTGCTGCAATTACGCACGCGTGAACGCGATGAATTAAACAAACAAGCGGTGATGATCCAGAGTGAGCGTGATATCTTGCGTAAGCAACTGCTGATGCGTATGAACGAACGCGAGGTACTCTTAGCCCGTTGTGACAAACTACGCAAAGGACTCAAGGCACTGCTGGAAAATGATCCCTCGGAGGTTGCTCCTCCCGCGAATGCGGGTGATTAACTTTTTCCATTTGTCGCGGGCCTAACGTAAAAATACACTGTTAGGCCCCAGCATCTCTTCTAGTTCGTCTTTGTGAAAGGTCGCTGGATTGATGCAATGATCTCGTCCCAACTTCAAAACACACACACGACCCTGACTATCTCTGATGGTTAACATCACTTCAATTGTGCCAGGAGTCTTTTTGAGGATACTTGACAGCCGATCGATATCCGGTGGTGTGTTAGTTGGCAACTTAAACAAAAGATGCAGTGTGGTCGCCATCTCCCGCCGCGCTTCTTCCAGGGAAATCAATCGCGTGATTTGTAGGGTCGGCTCATCTGTTTTTCGTTCCAGCTTTCCTCGGATCAGCAAGATTTCATCTTCTTTGAAATGATCTTTGAACCGATTAAATTCATCCCCCCAGATCACTGCTTCTATAGTGCCAGTCAGATCCTCCACCTTGCACCGGCCGTAGCGTGTGTTGCCGTTACGTTGGGGTTTTTTATAGCTCATGATGCGAACTTGGCTAAGCATTCCGCCCAGAGTCACCTCGGTATCGGCGGGAACCCCTTTGAGCTGGTCCACTTTGTGGGTGGCATAGCGCGAAATATCCTTTTCACGCTCGGCGAGTGGATGGCTGCTGAAATAGAAATCCAACACTTCTTTTTCATACTTTAGTTTTTGCTGCTCGGGCCAGGGCGGCACCTCAGGCATACCGTGCGGCAGGGGCGTTACTTCCGACTCCACGGCAGCAACTTCAAATAGATTCGATTGGCCCCGTCTTTTGTCACTTTGTCGTTCCTGAGCGAGTTGGACCGCTCGGGGCAACAGTGCCAATTGCTGAGCCCGATGCCCCGGGAGCTTATCGAACGCACCGGCTTTGATCAGTCGCTCGATCGCTGCTTTGGTCACCACACGGCTATCGATGCGTTCGCAAAAATCATACAGATCGCGGAAGGGTCCGCCCTGCTCGCGAGCCCGGACGATGGCATCGGTAGCATTGCGACCGCAGCCTTTGATTGCTGCCAACCCAAAGACGATGCGTCCCTGCAAGACGCTAAAATCCGACTCCGAACGATTAATGTCTGGAGGTAACACCTCCACACCTAGCCGACGTGCATCGGCAATATGATCCACCATGATTTCACGTTTGTTTGCATCGTCGATCTCACTCGTGAGCAATGCTGCCATAAACTCAGGGCGATAATGCGCTTTGAGATAGGCCGTTTGATAACCCACCTGAGCATAAGCAGCCGTGTGGGATTTATTAAATCCATAGCGAGCAAATTTCTCGATGAGTTCAAAGATCTCTGTGGCCTTTTCCACCGTCAGACCGCGTTGCGTTGCCCCCTGAATGAAGTCGGCCTTGCGGGCGTCGATGATGTCTTGTTTTTTTTTGCTGATGGCTTTGATACAGGCGTAGGCGCTACCCAACTCGATGCCGCCCAACAAGTTCAGGATGCGCATGATCTGCTCCTGATAGACCAGCACGGAGTAGGTCTCTTCCAAAATGGGCTTTAAAATCGGATGTGCATATGTCGGTTGTGCGCGGCCATGCTTGATGTTGACATAATCATCCACCATGCCACCTTCGAGCGGACCCGGCCGATACAACGCCATCAACGCACCAATGTCGCGGATGTTGTCCGGCCGCAGCCGTTTGAGCAATTCCCGGATTCCTTCCGATTCGAGTTGGAAGACCCCCTTGGCATCGCCCCGTTGCAAGAGGGCATAGGTTTCGGGGTCATCTGGGGGAAGGTGAAACAGGTCAATATCGATGCCGCGTGATTTTTTGATCAGTCGTTTGCAATTCTCCAATAAGGTTAAGGTACGCAACCCAAGAAAATCCATCTTCAACAGGCCGACCTTCTCAATGTCGCCCATCACCCATTGTGTGGTTAGCACCGGTTCGCCTGAACCGCGTGTCTCGCCTTCCCCTTTGCGCACGACCCGTTGCACCGGCACATAATCAATCAAAGGTCCATTTGCAATCACCACTCCTGCCGCATGCGTACCTGTATTGCGATTTGTCCCTTCTAATGCTCGAGAAATATCGATCAGCTCACGAACCTGAGGATCGGCATCATAAAGCGCTTTGAGATCGCTGTTGAGTTGTAACGCCTCGTCCAAGGAAATGCCCAAAATTTGGGGCACCATCTTGGCAATCTCATCCACGCGAAACAGGGGCATCCCCAGCACCCGTCCGACGTCGCGTAAGGCGGCCCGAGCCGCCATCGTGCCGAAGGTAGCAATCTGGGCAACGCTGCCTTCACCATATTTACGTTTGACATAGGCAATCACTTCTTCCCGACGATCTTGGCAGAAGTCGATGTCGATGTCGGGGGCCTCCGAGCGGCTGGGATCGAGAAATCGCTCAAAGAGAAGGTCGAACTCCAACGGATCAACGTGCGAAAGCTTCAATACATAACTGACCAGCGCACCGCAGGCCGAACCCCGCGCAGTGCAGGGAATCTTCTGCTCCACAGCAAAGCGCACGAAATCGGAAACAATCAAAAAATAAGACGCAAATCCCATGCGTGTGATGATGCTTAGCTCATGATCGAGACGTGTTCGTACATTTTCAGGTAATTGTGCATACTCCTTGCTGCCATACCGCTCGCACGCCCCCTGGTAGCACAACTCACGCAGGTACTCTTCGGGCGTCTTACCCTGGGGTGGCACATATACAGGAAAGTGACGTTTCTTGAAATCTAGTTGAATGTCTACACCGTCGGCAATCTCTTGGGTACGTTTGACAGCCTCGGCCTGCTCGGGGAAGAGGCGATACATTTCCTCGGGGGCACGGACGTAAAACTGATCGCTACCGTAGCGTAGCCGATTGGCATCGTCACGGGTTTTACCGGTGTTTATACAGAGCAGCACGTCGTGCGCGGCGGCGTCCTGCTGCGTCAGGTAATGGGCATCACAAGTGGCCACGAGCGGCAACCCGAGTTTGTTCGCAATGTCTCTGGCCCCCGCGGCACAAAGACGCTGGATGTCTAGGCCATTGTTTTGAATCTCGATGTAAAAATCTTTTTTGAACAAACGCTGGAAATACTGGGCCACCTCAGTCGCTTCTTTGATTTGATCTTTGAGGATGTATTCACTGAACTCGCTGGAGGCGCAGCCGGACAAACAAATCAACCCCTCGCAATATGCTTCAAGAAGCTCTTTATCGATGCGTGGCACATAATAATATCCATCTAAAAAGGCATACGATGCCAATTTGATTAGATTCTTGAACCCTCGCTCATTTTTCGCCAACAGCGTCAGATGATAGCCGGCCTCGCCGCGTTTCTTGGCCTCGCGTTCGGTCCGTTTACCCGGTGCCACATACGCTTCATAGCCGATGATGGGATTGATACCGGCGGCCCTGGCCTCACGGTAAAATTCGATTGCTCCGTAAAGATTGCCATGATCCGTCATAGCACAAGCATTCATGCCGAGCTTTTTAACGTGCTGAATCAACTCGGGCACCCGGCTGGCACCATCCAACAGACTGTAATGCGTGTGACAGTGTAAGTGAACGAAGGGACGTTCGGCCATCGACTACATCCTTCCAGGCAAACAAGACCTAAAGCGCACCATACCCGCAGACGTGCCCCCCTGCAAGGTCGGTCGCTTGATCGGCTGATGCTGGTCTCCGCGTAGCCCTCCTCGTCCTTTTCTGATAGCGTGACTGTAGAAATGACAAGGCCGTTTGAGGGGCACAATTTGAGGGGCAAAGTGTGGCGGAATTTCAACGGCCGACGTTGATCGTCGAACGAGAAAGCGACGGAGCGCATTCGTTACGCTTGGATGTACCCGACCGCTCGATCAACGTCGTGACCCAGCAGCTGCTCGATGACCTGGACGCGGCTCTGGCCTGGCTTGAAGCCGAAACCCGACGCACCGTGCTGGTCGTTCGCAGTGGCAAAAAAACCGGGTTTCTCGCTGGGGCCGACTTGCGGGAGTTTGCTAGTGTCGTCAGCGCGGCGGAGGCGTCGGCGATCTCGGCCCGCGGTCAAGCCGTCTTTTCGCGTTTGGCTGCCTTAGCGATCCCCACGATCGCCGTGATCCACGGCCCCTGTCTGGGCGGTGGCTTGGAGCTAGCGTTGGCCTGTGATTATCGCCTGGTATTCGATCGACCCGATACGCAATTGGGCCTGCCCGAGATCGAACTGGGGCTGCTGCCCGCTTGGGGCGGCACCGTCCGTTTGCCACGCATCGTTGGCCTGGAACGTGCCCTAGCCGTCCTCCTCGGCGGCAAGCGGTTATCGGCCCCTGAAGCGCTGGCCTGGGGGTTGGCCGATACCACAGCAAACGAGGAACGCAGCCTGCGACGTGAGGTAGAAGGGCTGTTGCTGCGGGCCACCATGAAGGGCAAGGTGTCCCGACGTTGGCTACCGCTGCGTACTTGGCGGCAATGGTTGCTAGAGAGTCATTTCCTGGGCCGGCGGGTGATCTTTCGAGCGGCCGAGCGCAGCGTGCGTGCCCGAACCCCAGAAGAGATGCCCGCACCCCTGGAAGCATTACAAACGCTAAGGACCGGCCTGGACGAGGGCATCGAGGCCGGACTGGCCCGCGAACGCGAAGCGGCGGGACGCCTGGCATTGACACCGGCTTGTCGCAACTTGGTGAACCTGTTTTTACGACGGGAGGCGGCCCGTAAGTTACCCGCCGACATGGGCAACCCCGAACCGATCCGCCGCATCGCCGTTTTGGGAGCTGGCACCATGGGCGCGGGCATCGCGCAGCTGCTGGCGTTGTCCGAGCGGGAGGTCGTCGTCTGGGAACGCGACGAGCCTTCTCTGGCGGCCGGTCTGGATCGCATCGATGCCTTGTTCGCCAAGCTCGTTGAGCGCGGCAAAGCAACAGCCAACCGTGCCGCAGAGTGTCGCGCCCTGATTCGCGGCACTACCTCGCTGGAGTTCCGCAACGCTGAGCTGGCCATTGAAGCGGTGATCGAAGATCGAACGATCAAACAGTCTTTGTTCCGTGAATTGGCCTCGCGTTCCGGGATTCTGTTGGCAACCAACACCTCCTCATTGCGCGTCGGTGACTTGGCCGAACTTGCCGATCCCGGACGGTTGGCCGGTCTGCATTTTTTTAATCCCGTTCACAAGATTCCCCTGGTGGAAGTGGTACAGGGTTCACAAACGCGTGAGGCTGTGATGGCGCGATTAATGCGTTTGGTTCTCGATCTGGGCAAAGTGCCCGTGCGGGTCGGCGATGGTCCCGGCTTCGTAGTCAATGCGGTTCTCATGCCTTATCTCGATGAAGCCTTACTTCTTTTAAGTGAGGGGATGAAAATTACCGAGATCGATCGTCTCATGCAACGCTTTGGTATGCCCATGGGACCGCTAGCTTTACTCGATCAGATTGGTCTGCCGACCGCTGTCAAGGTAGCACAATCGCTCGGCCAGTCGCCGCTGGCCACGGCGATTTTGCAGGCAGTTCGCGATCAAGGCGGCTTTTATCTCAAAGGCCAACCCAATACCCAGGCCGAACAGTTCGCCCGCTCACTTGGCACCGCCCCGCCAGTGGCCCTCCCCCCAGCCGCCCGACTGGCCGAAGCCCGTGAACGGCTGGTGTTGCGGATGGTTTTGCAAGCGGTACAACTGGTGGGCCAAGGGCGGAGTGACCCGGCCACGCTCGATCTGGCGATGATTTTGGGCACGGGTTGGGCACCGCACCGAGGTGGCCCATTGACTTACGCTCGTCAGCGGGGCATCGAGGAGTTGGCCCGCGCTTGGACCGGCTTACAGCAACGGCACGGCGAACGCTTCGCACCTCCGGCTGACTGGGAAAAAATCGTGGTAGGTTGAGCGTTCGTCCGCGCGAACCTCAAGAGCAATGGGAGGAATCACACTCATGGCCCGCTATGCTCTGAGTTGGCTTGGCTTGGCTTTGGTTTGGTTGTGTCTGACCGCAGGGCGTCCTAACGTATCGGCTCAAGCCGAGGATGACTCCATCGTGGCCGGTGACGACGCCCTGGTTGAACGGATCAAAAAAGCGATAGCGGGGGGAGTTCGCTTTCTGCGTTCGCAACAACGTGCCGATGGCAGTTGGGACGGCCTGATGACCGGGCAGAACAACGGAGGCTGGACTGCGCTGAGTTGCCTGGCTCTGCTCACGGCGGGGGTTTCGGCCGATGATCCGGCCATTCAAAAAGGGCTAACGGTTCTGAAGGGGCTCAAGACGACGCGAACGTATGTGGTAGCGTTACGGTTGATGGTATTTGCCCAAGCTGCCCCTAAAGAAGTGGAATTCATGAAAGCGGATGTTCAATACCTGGAACAATCTCTGATGCCAGACGGTTGGAGTTACTATAAGCTCGCGGATCTATCACAAAAAGGAGTAGCAGATAATTCAAACACTCAGTATGCGCTTTTAGGTTTGTATGAAGCACGCCGAGCCAAGGTGCCCGTCTCGGATGCCACGCTCAAAATCCTGCAAAAACTCTATAAAGAGACGCAAAACCGCGATGGGGGCTGGGCCTACAAGCCCTCCAGCAGGGGTGGCTCGACCCTCACCATGACCACGGCTGGCATCTGCAATCTGCTGATCACCGGCGAGGAATTGGCCAAGGGCAAAGCCGTGCTGCGTCCCGATGGCAGCGCGGAACGATGTGGCGAATACGAGGATAATGAACACCTCAGTCGCGCCTTGGCTTGGCTGGGGGATCGCTTCCCGGCCCGCATCACCCCCACGGTGGCCGAGGATCGGCTCGGCTCGCCGTTTTACGCCTTGTATGGTTTGGAACGCGCCGGACGGCTCACCGGCCAACGCTACTTTGGTGGCCACGATTGGTATGAGGTCGGCGTTCGCTACTTGGTGGAAACACAAAAGGCCGATGGCTCCTGGGCCGGCGTACCGGGTCGTGGTACGCTCGATCATCCGCCCGTTGTTGCTACCAGTTTCGCGCTGTTGTTTTTGGCCAAGGGACGCGTGCCGGTCTTGCTGACCAAGTTGGCGTATGGGGAACTAGACGGCTACGGTTGGAATAATAAGCGCAACGATATGAGGAATCTGAGCGATTTTTGCTCCGAGGCCTTGTTCAAAAATCAACCCGTGGGTTGGCAAGTGTTCGACATCCGCACCATCGAAGCCCCTGGATTACCAGCTCGGCAACGTCTCGCCGCCCAACTCCTGCAATCGCCTCTGGTCTTTTTCAATGGTCACACTCTTGCTCCACGGAACAAAGAAGCAGAGGTCTTGCGTGAGTATGTGAACAATGGCGGATTCCTATTTGCCGAAAATTGCTGTGGAGTAGCACGTTTTCCCAAATTTGAAGAAGACCTCAAACGTCTCGTGCGAGAGTTGTTCCAGGGCGAAGCCAAGCTCGAACCCCTGGAAAAGGAACATCCTATCTGGACCGCCTCGGGTCTGTTTGCCTCCTCACCTCGGGATTTTCCCTTGCTGGGCATCAAACAAGGCTGCAAAACCGTGATGATTTATTCCCCCGTCCCCCTGTCCGGTTACTGGGAGACCAACGACCGCTCGTCGCCGCAGGCCAAACGCGCCTTCGAGATGGGGGCCAACATCGTGGCGTATGCGACCGGCCTGGAAGCCCCTCGACCCCGACTCGCGCGTACGGAAATTCCCCGCAGCGATCTACGCGAACCCATCAAACGCGGCTATCTTCAGGTCGCCCAGTTACGTCACGAGGGCGAATGGCAATCCGCCCCCAAGGCGATGCGAAACCTGATGCTTGAAGCACGCAAGGCGGGTTTGGACGTGATTTTGAAAACCGAGCCGCTGTTTCCCTCGGATGCGGCCGTGTTGGAGCATCGATTTTTGTATATGCACGGTCGCGGCGATTTCAAGGCCAAGCGTGTCGATTTAAAACACTTGCGTTTTTGTTTGCGATCGGGGGGGCTGCTGCTCGCGGATGCCTGTTGCGGCTCGGCCAAGTTTGATGCTGCCTTTCGGGCCTTTGTCGAGGAGTTGTTCGGCGATGAGAAGCTCAAACTCGAACCGTTGCCTCTGGAGGATCCGCTCTATAGTGCGGCCCTGAATGGAAGTGCGATCAAGAGCATCAAACGCCGACCAGCGACCGGTGCCAAACGTGACTATGTATCGGCTCCACCAGCACTCGAAGGGGTACGTTACAAAGGTCGATGGGTTATTCTTTACAGCAAGGTGGATTTGGGATGTGCACTGGAGCGACATACATCGCCCGAATGTTTCAGTCACGATTACGAGAGTGCGGCACGGTTGGGACGTGCTGTCATATTGTATGCATTAACACGTTGAACAGGAGAAAATTTTTTGCTGGATGCACCGCTACGGCGTTGGCTTGATCCGCTGACCGATCGCCTTGCTACGGGATTAGTAGCCTGCGGCCTGCGTGCGGATGCGATCACCTGGGCCGGATTTGTCGTGGGCGTTGCAGCCTGGGTCGCCCTGGCGTGGACGGTCTATCCGCTGGCGTTGGTTTTGATCGCCCTCAATCGCGTGATGGATGGCCTGGATGGGGCCGTCGCCCGTCAGCTTGGACCCACCGATGTGGGCGGCTATCTGGACATTGTCTTGGACTTCTTCTTCTATGCTGGCGTGCCGTTTTTCTTCGCTGTGGGCCGGCCCGAAGTGGCGCTGCCCGCGGCATTTTTGATCTTTTCTTTCGTTGGCACGGGTAGTTCGTTTTTGGCTTATGCCATCTTCGCGGCCAAGCGCGGGTTGACTACCCAGCGTCAGGGGACCAAGTCCTTCTACTATTTAGGCGGCCTCATCGAGGGAACGGAAACGATTGTCTTTTTTCTTGCCATTTGTTTGTTTCCGCAGAGGTTCGCGGTGTTAGCCTGGGTTTTTGGTGGCCTGTGCTGGCTGACGGCTTTAGGACGAGTGGGAGCAGCGGTGGTCGCTTTTCGAGAGACACATCCATGAAGGTTTCACGACGCACGTTTGTTTATTGGTCCGCTTTAGGACTGCTGGGATGCGGCACTCGTCAGGATCGCTTACGTATCTTTGTCTATGCGGGCAATCATGAACGCATGATGCGTGAGGTATTTGTCCCTGCGTTTGAAACGCAGACTGGCCAAACCTGCGTCCTGGAATCGGGCTGGTGGGATGCACCGGCCAAGCTCAAGGCCTCGCCTCCAGGCCGGCCGGCCTTCGATCTGCTTATCACCGATGCTACCCAAGGCTACCCTGCCATTCGCGAAGGGATGTTTGCATCTTTGGAAGAGGCCAACTTGCCCAATGTGAAAAAGTTGGCCCCTCGTGCCTTGGACAATCCGGTTTGGCACCAGCGGGTCGGTGTGCCCTACCCCGATAGCGTCATGACGTTGGCCTATCGGCGTGCGGCTGTCCAGCCCGCTCCGACGACCTGGGCCGATCTGTTGCGTGAGGGGCTTCGGGGACAGATTGCGATGTATTCTTCATTCTATATGTCTTTATACACCTTTGCGTGCATGCGAGCGGCTCAGGAGGGCAAACCGGGCACCGCCCACACCCTGATCGAAAACGACCTGCAAGGCATGCTCGCTTACGCCCAACGCGAACGCAGTCGCGTCAAGTTCTGGTGGAAAACCTCCGCGGAGATGATTCTTGATCTTGGACGCGGCTCGGCCTTAGCCTGTAACATGCACAGCCCCGAGATGTTGCAAGCCCTGCACGAAGACAAGTCCTTGGCTGCTGTGGTGCCACAGGCCGATCGCGCCCTGATCCAGGTCCTGTGGTGCATTCCCGCCGATTCCCCCCGCAAACGTTTGGCCGAAGAGGCAATCAATATTCTCTTCAGTGACGAGGTGCAGCTTGGCTTTGCCCTGCGTGGCAGTGCCACTGCGTTGCCTAAGGTGGCGGCGAGGGTCGCAGCGAGCGACCCTTTATGGGCTAGCATTTACCCCCACACCTCGGAACAATTCGCACAGTTGCGTTATTACCCCTATGAAACCTATGCCAAACACTGGGACGACATCGCCGAATACTGGGAACGACGGGTATTACGATCGGGATGAGGGCTTAGCCATTCAGGATGTCACATTTCGTTATGGAACAAATATCGTTCTTCAGAACCTTTGCCTGAGCATAACACCTGGCACATTCACCGTTCTACTTGGTTCTTCGGGATGTGGCAAAACGACCTTGCTCAGACTGATCGCCGGTCATTTGCAACCGCAACACGGCAGCATTCACCTCGCCGGACGCGACCTCACACATCTACCCGCGGAACAACGCAACATCGGCATGGTTTATCAAAACTATGCCCTATTCCCGCATCTCGATGCCCGAGCCAATGTCGCCTTTGGCCTGGAGATGCGTCGCTTGCCACGCTCCGAGATTACTTCCCGTGTCGAGGCGATTCTTGACCGGGTGGGACTGCCGGCCGAAGCTCGCGGTCGCAAGCCCGAGGCGCTCTCGGGGGGTCAGCAACAACGCGTGGCCCTGGCGCGAGCTTTGGTGATCGAGCCGGACCTCCTGCTGCTTGATGAACCGTTGGCTCATTTGGATCGACAGTTGCGAGAGCAGATGCGGCAGGAACTCCGCACAGGTATAACGACGTTGATGGTTACGCATGACCCCGACGATGCCCTAGCTTTGGCCGATCAAGTGGGCGTGATGGAGGCCGGGCGACTGGTGCAGTGGGGAGCGCCGCGCGAGGTATACGAGCGACCGATCCATGCTCGCGTCGCCCGTCTGCTGGGCGCGGTCAATCTCCTGCCGGGCGGCGTGCTGGTACGGCCGGAGAGGGTTCGTCTGGTTCCCGGCGATCAACCCGTCACACAGGTGCAATATCGTGGCAGCCGTGCCCTGGTCCAGGTGGCTGGAATCCTGGCCGAAGTAGACGCCTCGACAGCTCCGCAAGTCGGCCAGCGGGTGGGTCTAGACATCCCAGAGGCGGCCTGCTGGCACATGCCCGGAGAGCAGGAATGAGAACGTTTCCTGCATGGTTGATGTTGACACTATTTTCGCTTGGTCCGCTTGCTTTACTGTTACGGATCAGCATGTATAAACCGGGGCAGGGCCGGGGCTTTTACATGCCGGGCACCTGGACCGTACAGAATTATATCGACTTGGCCCGCGATGCCGTCTTGCCTGGCATTCTCGGCTTCACGCTCGGGGCAGCCTTGGGGATGACGTTGCTGACAATGGTCGTGGCCTATCCGCTGGCGTTGTGGGTGCATAACTTGCCAACCAGGCAACGGCCTGTCGCACTAGGGCTGATCGTCTTGCCCAAACTGTGTAACGTCTTGGCCGTGTTGTTCGGCCTGCGGCTGTTAATCCCACGCGGGCTACTCGGAGTGCTGATCGCTGAGGTGTATTTGCTGGTGCCGTATGCAGTGGTGTTACTTGTAGCATGGTTAAAACGCATCGACCTAGCTTTGCATGAAGCCGCTCGCGGTCTGGGGGCTTCACCCTGGCAAATCTTTTGGCGGGTCACTTGGCCGTTGTCTCGGCCGGGGCTAATGGCCGCAACCCAACTGACGCTGGTGTGGGCGTTGGCGGCTCTGCTGGGGCCGCTCTTGTTTGGCGATGCCGAGCAAACAACTCTGGCCGTCGAAGTGCAACGACAGGCAACCGAGTATCATCGTTGGCCGCGAGCTGCGGCGCTGGCGGTGTTGCTGCTAGCGGTGATCGCCGTACCGATTCTGCTAGTGCCCCGCGGCCGGGAGGCGACATGAGAGGCTCGGGCTGGCTGGTGGTGCTGGGTTTGCTGCTGCCGCTGCTCTGGGCTGTCTGGGTGTCGTTCGCGGCTGGCGAGATCGCTCGGCCACCTCTTGAGGAATGGTCGCTTCGCTGGCATGTGCATTTGTGGATGGACGCACGTTGGCGCACCGCTCTGGCCAACAGTGCCCTCGTCGCGACGGGGGCGATGGCTGTGGCCTTGTTTACCGGCGTACCCGCGGCGCTAGCTCGGCCACGTTGGCTTGATCGGCTGATTCTGTTGCCGTTGGCGGTTCCGCCTGTGGTGCTGGGGGTGGGCTTGCTGCCAACCCTCCACACAATAGGTCTTCATGGGACATTGCTGGGACTCATGCTAGCGCAAGGATTCCTGGGGATGCCGCTGGTCTATCTGGCGACGCGAGCGGCGTTAGCGGCGGTGCCTGTCGAGTTGCTCGAGGCCGCCCGAGGTCTCGGGGCGACGCCCTGGCACGTGTGGTGGCGGGTGACCTGGCCACTTACCGCGCGAGGCAGCGGCAGCGGGGCGGCGTTGGCCTTTGTGGTCGCCTTCAACGATTTCTTCGTGGCGCTCTTCGTGGCCGGCCCGGATGCCGAGACACTTCCTGTCTTGATCTGGCCAGCCCTGCGCTACAGCCTCTCGCCCCTGGTGGCGTCGGCGTCGGTGTGGGCGTTGGCGTTGGCCTGCTGTGGCCTGTGGGCCAGCTCGTGGTTGTGGCAAGGGATCGGGAAGTCCACTTGACCAACTCTCGCCCTCGTCAAGTGCTGCTCGCTTGCTAGCATGAACTTTATCCTCTCGAGGGTCAGCCCATGTTGCAGTATGCGTGTGAGAATTGCGGCCAGTTGCTCGAAGCCGAGGAACATCAGATCGGGCACCAGGCCAAGTGTCCCGCCTGTGGGCATGTCGGCGTGGTGCCCGGTAGGTCCCTTGGCCAGGCGGTTCAGGCCGAGCGACCGAGTGCCGCTTTGGGCAGTAACCGAGAACCGTATCCCGAGGGCGGACGCGGTCGGAATTCCTATGGGCGGGACGATCTTGCCAGCGAACCGCTACGCCAACGCGGTTCGGCCCTGCCGATTGTTTTCCTCGTGATTGGGATATTGGCCTTTGTGTTTCTCGCCGTAGTAGGCCTGGGCGTGGCTTTGCTGGTACCGGCTGTCGCAAAGGTGCGTGAAGCCGCCGCCCGCCTCCAGACCCAGAATAATCTCAAGCAGATCGGCTTTGCCATGCATCTCTTCCACGGTGTGAACGATGCCTTTCCCATGCCGACCGGTTATCGGACCAAAGAGGGTAAACCGGGGTTGAGTTGGCGGGTGGCCCTGCTGCCGTACCTGGAAGAAGAAATGCTCTTTCGAGAATTCAAGCTCGATGAACCGTGGGACAGTCCACACAATCAAGCCCTGTTGTCGCGCATGCCCAAAGTGTACTCGATGCCCGGAGCCGATCCCGCCAACAGCCAATGTCTTACTTATTTTCATGTGATCAAAGGTAAAGATTTCCTGTTTGACGATAACTATCTCTCGAAACACAAGCCACACGGTCCCGAACGGCTGGGTCGGCCGATCAATGAGGTGACCGATGGCCTGTCCAACACGATCCTGGCGGTGGTGGCGAGAGAGCCGGTGCCCTGGACCAAGCCCGAGGATATCGACGGGGACGACGGCCAGCCGATCGAAGGTAAACTGGACAATCGCTTCGGCAAAATGTACTCGTTGCTGATGGCAGATGGCGCGATTCGCTCGCAGCGACCAGGCAAGACCCAGGCCGAATGGAGAGCACTGCTGACCGCCAATGGCGGCGAGATCGTCCCATTCGATTGATGCAACGGGCAAAGCCGCCTAGCTGCGAGCGCGGACCTGTTCGCACCAAGCGGCCAGGGCGGCCTCATCCAGCAGAATCGGGTGATGCAGAATCGCCACCTCGCGGCCGGCCGCCTCGGCCTGATGCAGAGGACCAACGGCCCGATAGCGGGACTTGGCCCGGCCGACATGGGCCGGACGAAACCCTGCGTCGAGCAGTCCGGCGTAGCGGTCGCGTTGCGGCGTGCGAAAGCCGACCTTGTAATAACCGGGGTCGCCTTCGACGCGGTTGCGAAACAGCGTTAGCCCTGGTAGGTCACGCAGCCGCTCGACTGCGGCACGACGTTGAGCGTGGCGGAGCGGCAGCTTGGCCAATTGCGGCAGCAGCACCAGGGCTTGCAACTCGCTGAGTGGTGCGACCAGATTGTTGCCGCGTCCCAACACCAGACGGGCCCGCTGGGCGACCTCGGCCCGGCGTGTGAACAGAGCGCCACCCCGACCGGCCGAGAGTAGCTTGGAACCGCCAAAGCTCCAAATGCCCACATCGCCCCAGGTACCGGCTGGCCGTCCGGCAACGCTCGCCCCGGGGCATTGGGCGGCATCCTCGACGATGGGGATGCGTCCGGCACATACATCCACAATGGCCGGCATGTCAGCTAATCCGCCATGCAGATGCGAGACGAGCACTGCTTTGACACGCGGGGAGAATGCCTCGGCCAGGGCATAGGCCTCGAGAGTGCAATTTTGCGGATCGACATCGACCAGCACCGGCAGTGCGCCCACGGCGTGGATCGAGAGAAAATTGCCGCCATAGTCATAGGCCGCCTGGATGACCTCATCGCCGGGGCCGACCCCCAGAGCGCGTAAGGCAACCTCGACGGCCAGGGTGCCGCTGGCACAGGTGAGAACGTGTTCAACACCGACGCAAGCAGCGATGGCGGCTTGCAAGCGGGAGACATGGCCAGACTCGTAACGGCCCCAGGACCCATCGGCCCAGGCCTGGCGCAGAGCGTCGAGAATGTCGGGGTCAAGTGGCGGCCAAGTCATGAACGGATCAACAGATCAGGGCGCACGATTTCTTGACCATGCAAACGAATGAGTTTGTGGGGCCAATTTTCCGTGGGAGTGATGAGAGCCGCCCCTTGCGGTGTCACCAAGAAGGTGTCGGCACTGAGGGCAGCCCCAGCCGAGGCTTGCCAAACTACAGCCGCCCCCGCCGGCAGCGGCCCCGTATGATCGGGACGGAAGAGGGATTCGACTGCGGTGCGACCCGTGAGGTAGCCCTGCGGCGCGAGCAACCATTCATGCTCGTATCCCGAAAGAGTGTAGATGCGTTTGCCCGCTTCGAGAAGGTCGGCCGGAATCGCTCCGGGGCGGGTCTGGGCGGCGTACACCGCACTGACTCGGCAGACGGCGTTGATCTCGGCTATGAGTTCTTCCGAGGGCGGACCGAAGCAGACCACCCGCGCAGCGGTAGCGTGCAGGCCATACTTGCGGCCGGTGGCGCTGACCACGGCGTAACGCTCCATGGGGGCAGCGGTAAAACCGTAGCGGCGATACATGCGTGAGCGGCCATCTACGGCGATGCCCACATGCTCAGCAAAGACGCCGCGGTGCATAAGGCGATGGGCGACCTGGCCGGCTATCTCCCGCTCGCTGCTGCCCCGGTCGATGGTGCGACACGTTGCTTCAATGGCGTGAGCCACGATCGCTCCGACAGCCATGAGAGCCGCCTGTTCGTACAGGGTGAGCGATTGGCGTAAGGTGGCCAGATGTGGCCCGACGATGGGAAAGTCACCCGGGATGCCCGGGGGAGCATCGACCGCTACCTTGCGATTGGTACACAGATCGGCCAGGAACTGCTCGCGGCCCCAATGCCAGGGCCACTCCTTGAGTTGAAAGCCCAGTGCTTCGATCTCCTCGTCGAAGAGTCGCGGCGAATCGACATTGGAGGCGATTAACCAGCGCGACTCCGCCGTGCAATACAGCATCGGGGCGCTGTTCGGCTCGAACAAACCACGCGGGGTGCCGCCGGCCGTCAGCCAGGTAAAGTTTTCGCGCTGTGTCAGCAGCAGGCCATCGCAGCCGACCTGACGGAGCAAGTTGGCGAGTTGGCCTTGTTTGTAGTCGATGTCGGCGCGACGATCGGAGCGGACGGCAAGGTTGTATTCGCTACCTTCGGAAAGCGGACTGAGAAGAAACGGCGTCGTCACGTCTGAACCTCTTCGGGCAAGGGCGAGGAGAATTGGCCGGCCGCATGCCGAGCGGCCAGCGCGAGATACGAGCGGGTAATGCGTTGGGCCAAGGCTACATCTGCATCGGTGGCTAGGCGAACCACCTTGCCGGGGCTGCCCATGATCACGCTACGCGGCGGAAACACCTTGCGCTCGGGAATCAGCGTGCCGGCCGCAACCAGCGATTCGGCCCCGATTTCACTGCCCGAGAGCAGAATCGCCCCCATGCCGATCAGACTGCCTCGCCCGATCCGCCTGCCATGCAACAGGGCACGATGGCCGACGGCCACATCGTCTTCAATGTCCAGCGGAGCATCAAAATCGGTATGAACGATGCAACCATCCTGAAGGTTGACGCGAGCGCCCAGGGTGATACGAGCCAGATCGCCTCGCAGGATACAGCCATACCAGATGTTGACGCCCGGCCCAAGCACCACATCTCCCAGGACCGTGGCATTCGCCGCGATGTACGCCTCGCCGACCTGTCTCATGTTACGTTCTCCGGGAAGAGGTTGTCCAGAGGCGAGGGAGTTTAATCGGCACAGCGGGCCAACGCCATGACCGCATAGGCGGTACCGGCATGGGTAATGTAGTGGGCTTTGTCGGTGTTGAGCGAACGGGTCCACCAGCGGCCCGAGACGCGCTGATGGCTCTTGAGCCAACGCACGCCCCGCACGATGGCGGGGTCCTCCTTGGCAACGCCCGCCTCACGTAGCACGAGGACGACCAACCCCGTAGCGTAGCCATCGCTCGGGGCATTGGTGTCGTTGTCACGGCCATCGAAGCCCTCCCAGTCGCCCAGGGAGGGGAGGCTCCAGCCGCCATCGGGTTTTTGCAGATCGCGGAGTTCCTGGACAATGGTGGCGCGTTGCTCGGCGGTCAGCAGGCCCTCGAGCCGGGCACTGGCCCAGAGCAGCCAGGCGCGATGATGGGGGTTGGGCGGCGGATTCTTGGCCAAATAGCCACGCAGCTTAGCCAATCCGGCCTTGGCCTGCTCGGTCTGGGCGTAGTTGTCGGGGGCATAACTCAGGCCGACCGCGACAAAGACGGCCCCGAAGGCGTCGTCGTGTTCTTGAGGGGGCCAGTTGCACTTGAGCCAATTCCAGGCCCCGTTGGGGCGTTGCAGCGTCCAGATGCGATCCAGCGCGGTGCGCGTCGTGGTGTGCAACTGCCCGGTGGTCTGGGCATCGTGCATGGCCAGGGTGACGGCCGTCACCAGCACCTCGGTATCCCAGCGTGGCTTGTCGCCTTTTTGGCCGCGATCCCAGTGGCGCACGCGCTGTTCCAAGAAGGAACGGACCGTTTTTTCGGCCTGGGAAGCCGGCCCTGGCAAAGCCGGCTTGGCCCACAGCATCGGCACATTGGTATGACAGGTAGCACACTTGCGCTGGTTGGTCCATTGGAGGGCGACATGATCGAGAAAAGCCCCCGCCCGCTGGGCCGAGTATTCCTTAGCCAGCGGTTCGTCGGCCTTGTTGGGGCCAAACGTCACCACTGCCGGGGCAGCTGCCCAGACGAGCCAGCCACCCGTTACCCAGGGAGCTACCCAGGCAAAACCAAGAACCCACAAGACACGAATCATGCCGATGCCTCCGCTGAGGGTGATGGGTTGGCAAGTCGTTCGATCTCAACCCGGCTACTGTGGTAGCTGGCCTGACCGGCGAAGT
>Ga0272446_1001870_pt1 | contig 29833 bp, 21 predicted proteins | sample YNPCB0061_FD_194587 | JGI IMG/M metagenome (GOLD analysis project Ga0272446, IMG submission 194587) | Hot spring microbial mat communities from Yellowstone National Park, WY, United States - YNP-CB-006-1 | ecosystem: Environmental > Aquatic > Thermal springs > Hot (42-90C) > Sediment | place...
ATATTCTCCGAAAAGTATTCCCAAACGCTTTCGCCGATGGGATACAGGGCGTTGTAGTTCGCCCGGTACGCCTTACACCGTACAAAGTAGCAGCTTGACTTATTTGTCTATGCTTTTACGAACTATCATGACCAGTGCCGATTTACTCCATTTGTACGTGCAGCGCGGTTCATATGACAAGGTTATTCAATCAGCCAACAGCATTACCCGCGCTTCGGTGCAGATGCTTGATATTATCACCAAGTTGTTGGATGTCAATCGCATAGAATCAGGCTTGATGACCCTGTCGCTTGTGCCTGTGCCAGCAATGGTGCTTGAGCCGTTGGTGGAAGAGTATCGTGCCCGTGCCGCAGAAAAGCACATAACCTTGCATTGCGCTCCCATCGAGAGCGAATGGATGATTTCAGTGGACGAAGGCGCGTTTGCCCAAGTGTTTGAAAACTTGCTTTCTAACGCTATCAAATACTCGCCTTTCGGCAAACGTGTGTGGATAACCGCAGAAATCGTGCAATCAGGCGAGCAAACGCCAGAACACACGCCAGAGCAGCGGCTTCGCATCAGTGTTCAGGACGAAGGGCCGGGCATTAAAGCCGACGAAATGGGCAACTTGTTCAAAAAATTCTCGCGGCTTTCGTCGCGACCCACTGCTGGCGAACACTCGACAGGACTGGGGTTGTCTATTGTCAAACGTTTGGTGGAAGCAATGAATGGGCGTGTGTGGTGCGAAAGCGAGCATGGCAAAGGCTGCACGTTTGCTGTGGAATTTCCGCTGCTACACTAAAGCATCACCGCCGAAAAGTCAGTGCCGAAGAAGAAGTTCTGCTACCACGGCAAAGGTTGAATGTCTGGTTCAACCCAGCGTTTGCGGGCTTCTACGGAAAACAACCGTTCACGCGAGTAGTACAAAAGCGGAAAGTCTTTGGCAGATGCACACCACAGCCCGTTAATGACATTACAACATCTACTCTCTATTCTACGCCACCGAACATTCGCAGCACTGAGCCATTTACGTCTGAGGCTGCGTCTGAACAAAGATACAGCATTGTGGCAGCGAGACTTTCGGGCTGCACCCAACGCTGAATCTCCTCTTCTGTTCCCCAAGCGCGGTTCGCGGCTGTGTTGATGATGCTTGGAACAATGCAGTTTGCACGAATTCCCAGATGAGCATTTTCTAAGGCAACACTGGTGGTAAGTGCCACCACAGCGGCTTTAGAAGCAGCATAAGCAGATTTGTTGCGCTCAGCACGTTCGGCAGCACGGGCAGCTATGGTAACGATGCTTCCCTTGTGTTGTTGCTGGAAATGTGGCAGCGCAGCCGCAATGGTGTAAAAGGCTGTGTAAAAATTGACCATCATCATCGCCTCCACAAATGCCGCCGAAGCCTCGACAGGCTTGCCTGCCTGAATACCACCTGCCAAACACAGTAAGGCATCGAAAGGCTTTGGAGCAGCGTCAATGAACGCCTGTGCGCCTGCCATGTTCGTCAAGTCTGCCGCACAGGTTGTGAGTGTTCCATACTGTCCAACGCTTTCGCGATTATGCTTGCCATGGTTATGCTTGCCACGACTACGCACGCCTTCGCCACGTGCTGCCAAGCGTTCTAATTGTTCTTGCTGGTGGGCGTTCAGGCATCCGCCATGCACATTCCAGCCATGCTGCAAAAAATATAGCGTAACGGTTTCGCCAAGACCGCCCGATGCACCACTGATAAGCACGGTTTGTTGCATTGTCAATTCACAATACGGTAATTGCAAAGATTTGTTGTAAATTAGGGGCTACCTTTTGCCCCACAGTGAGGACGAATAATGCGAAGCAAAAGTTTTATACAAGAGAGAGAGACCGCCTGAACATACGGAGAAGTTCAACACCATGTTCGTTCTTTTGCTCTTTCCGAGCCTTTGTGTTATGCTGTCTGTAACGCAAAGCATCACCGGAGCATGATACGTCTATATGGTCAGTCCACGAGTCTCACAATGCTTTCACAACAAGGAATAATCACCATGCGAACGCTTATCATTAACGGCAAATACTACGACAGTGCCTACGATACAGACGAAAAACTGCTCTGGGTGCTGCGCGACGAGTTAGGCTTGACTGGAACAAAATTTGGCTGTGGCGCGGGAATCTGCGGGGCATGCACAGTGTTGATGAACGGCGTGCCAGTGCGCTCTTGCACCGTGCCGGTCTCGAGTGCGCTCGGCAAGCGTGTAACGACGGTTGAAGGTCTGGCAGTACAATTGCCAGATGGCAACGAGGTGCTGCATCCTGTCCAGCAGGCGTTTATTGATGAACAAGTGCCGCAGTGCGGTTGGTGCATGAGCGGGCAAATGATGACCGCCGTTGCCTTTTTGCAGTCCAACCCAAATCCGACGATGGAAGAAATTGACCAAGCAATGGGCAATAACTACTGCCGTTGTGGATGCTATGCACGAATTCGCAGCGCAGTCAGCCGTGCAGCCGACACAATTGCCGCCACGCTGCCAGACAATAAGACCAAACGGAGGAAACGATGAACACCGAACACACCTCGAACCCAGTGCCGAACAACCCCGAACCACACTCAACCAATTACCCACCAACTACCAAGAGCCACCGCACAGGCTGGCTGTCGCGGAGAAAGTTTCTCATAGGTACTGGCGCGGGAGTGCTTGCAGTGGGCATTTGCGGCAACTATGCCTTGAACTATGTTCGGCATCATGTGATGGACTTTGCCGAAGAATCACCAACGGTTTCCGCGCCAGACGAACCCTTGTTATGGTTTACCGTGAAGCCTGACAACACCATTATTTTCCACATTCCCAAAGTCGAAATGGGGCAGGGGATTCACACCGCATTGGCGCAAATTGCCGCCGAAGAGCTATGCGCTGACTGGAACACGATGCAGGTCGAACAAGCCACCACAAAGCACGGCTACGACAGTTCAATGATGTTTACGTTTGGCAGCATGTCGGTTGCTTCGCTTTACAAGCCGCTCCTCGAGGCGGCAGCAGTGGTGCGAGAAACGTTACGCATCGAAGCCGCACGGCGGCTGCGCGTTAAGCCTGAGCAATTGGAGGCACAAGACAGTATGATGATGATTCATGCTAACGGGCATGACCACAAACAGCGTATCAGTTATGGCGACATTGTGGCGGGAAAACAAGGGGCGTGGAAACTTGCCAGCAAAGCACCGCTCAAAGGCGAAGGTGCTTTCACCTTTATTGGTAAATCCATACCACGTGTGGATTTGCGCGAAAAGCTCACTGGTCGTGCTGTCTATGGCTACGACGCTCGCGCCAACAACATGCTCTTTGGCGCGATTGCCCGCCCGCCCAGATTTGGCGCGGTACTGAAACACGCCGAAGCAGGTGAAGCCGCCACCATGCCCGGCGTAGTCAAAGTGGTGATTCAACGCAACACTTCAGGCTTTGGTGAAGGCTTGATAGCGGGTGTGGTTGCCGAAACGCGCTCCAAAGCCCACGCCGCGCTCGAAAAATTGGTTCTGCGCTGGGAAGGCGGCACAGAAGTCAGCCAAAAGGACTTGGACACAATGGTTACTGTTCCCAAAGACCGCACGAAAGAACCGGGCATCTACATCCAGTCCACACAAAGCACACACGACCATTTTACAGGCGGCAATGCTCATCACTACACAATTGTAAGCGGTGAGTATCGCACACCATTTGCTGCCCATGCCCACTTAGAGCCTCAAGCAGCCTTGGCAGACGTGCGCCCCGATGCCGTGCATGTTCACGTTTCCACGCAAGCACCCGACTTAGTTACGATGCTCGTTGCCAACGCCATAGACCGCAAAAAAGCAGACATTACCGTGCATCCAACCTATCTTGGCGGCGGCTTCGGGCGGCGCATCGGGCATGACGTAGCTGTGGAAGCAGCCGTGCTGTCGGCAGCGGTTGGCAGACCTGTGCATGTTGGCTGGACGCGCACCGAAGAGTTTCGGCATGGCTACTACCGCCAGCCCACGCACCACGTGTTGCGCGGTGCATTAAACGCTGAAGGTAGGCTTGTGGCGTTAGAACACCACATCGCTTCTGGCGACGTGCTGCTTGCCGCCGCAGAGCCTGTTGGCGGCTTTGCTGGTAGGCTGCTGGCTGATACCTTCGGAATTGACCCCGGAGCTATGACGGGTGCTGCGCCGTTGCTTTATGCCGTTGAGCATCACCACATTGTCAGCCACCGCATCAAGCTGCCCATTCTTACGTCGGCATGGCGCGGTCTGGGACTGCTGCCGAACACGTTCGCACGGGAAAGTTTTATGGATGAACTTGCTCGCGCGGCGAACAAAGACCCCATAGATTTTCGCATTGAGCATCTGACCGAGGACCAAACAGGCAAACGCTTGAAGGCAGTGTTGGAGCGCGTTCGCCGTATTGGGCGCTGGGACGAGACCTTAGCCGAAGGTCATGCACGTGGCGTGGCGTGCTGTACACACGCCAAAACGCTGATTGCCCAAGTAGCGGAAGTCTCGTTTTTCAAAGGTCAGTTCAAGGTGCACCGCGTGGATGTTGCTGTTGACCCCGGCTTTGCTGTGAATCCTGACGGCGCAGCAGCGCAAATTCAGGGCGCAATCACTATGGGCTTGAGCAGCGTTCTGTTCGAGAACCTTCGTTTTGCCAAAGGCTTGGCAGACCATGCAAACTTTGATAGCTACCCATTGCTCACGCTCAAAGAAGCACCCGAAGTGAATGTGGATGTGATGAGTTCTGGCTCTGAGCCGTTCGGTATGGGCGAGGTGGGCATTGGACCAATTGCGGCGGCAGTTGGCAACGCGCTTGCAGCACTCACGGGTAAGCGCATGCGCTCAATCCCGTTTGACGTATCGGCACTGGGCTAAACAACCGCATATTGCGGTATTTTGCACATCAAGCGTGTAGAGTGGTTTTTTTGCGGTAGAACACAACACTATGAATCATCAGATGACAAAGCGTTTAGCAGCGCATCAGATGTCAGCACACCGCACCGTTGTTGTGGCGTGTTTACTGAGTATGCTGGGAATGGCACTGTTTTTGCCGTTTCTTGGCACGGTGCATTTGTTTGATTGGGATGAAGTCAATTTTGCCGAAATTTCCCGCGAAATGCTGCTCACGGGCGACTACGTTCGTGTGCATATTGATTTTGAGCCGTTTTGGGAAAAACCTCCGTTGTTTTTTTGGTTGCAAAGCGCGTGTATGCGGCTGTTGGGCGTGAGCGAGTATTCCGCCCGTCTGCCGAACGCGCTTTTGGGTTGTGTGGTGCTGCCGTTGCTCTTTGTGCTGGGCAAACGTCTCTACGATGGCGCGTTCGGGCTGTTGTGGGCGTGCTTGTATGCAGGCTCGTTTTTACCGCATTTTTACTGCAAATCGGGCATTATAGACCCCGTGTTTAACGTTTGGATGTTTTTGGGTGTGTGGATGCTTATCGAGTATTACCGCCGCTCCACTGTTACGAATGATACGAACAATGGTGTTGCAGATACAGCGCACGATGAACTATCACACCAAACAGCAGACGAGCAGGAGCCACCAGTGCGGCATATAATGTTGGTAGGTCTGTTTATTGGGTTGGCAGTGCTGACCAAAGGTCCTGTTGGGCTGTTGCTGCCTGTGCTGACGTGGTGCGTGGTGTGGGCAGTGCGTCAAACTCGATGGTTGAAGCGTGGCACGACGAGCGCGACCAGTGCCACGAGTGTAACCAACGCAACCATGCCTTTTCCCGCAATGGAACTGCCTGTGGTAATCGTGGTGGTGCTGGTGGTCTCGTTCTTGTGGTACGGTGTGGAACTGTGGCGCAACGGCGTGTGGTTCTTGCGGGAATTTGTAGGCTATCAAGTGCGCTTGCTCACCACAGGCGATTCAGGTCATCACCAACCATGGTTTTATCACCCACTGGTGCTGCTTCTGGGCTGTTTTCCTGCATCGGCGTTTGTCTTTTCGGCGTTCAAACGTTCCTCGCAAGATACGGTACACCAAGAACACGTCAGGCTGTGGATGCTCGTACTGCTTGCGGTGGTGGTCGTGGTATTTACCATAGTGCAAACCAAAATTGTGCATTACTCTTCGCTGGCGTATTATCCTATCACGTTTTTAGGCGCACATACGCTTTACCACACACTCAAGCGCGGGCGCAGGCTTTCACGTTCGGCGCAAATTCTGTGCGCTGCTTTAGGCTTTGTCTGGTCGCTGATATTGCTTGCTGTTCCGCTTGTTGGTATCAACAAGGAACGCCTCATGCCGTTTGTGCGCGATGCCTTCGCCAAAGCAGCTTTGCAAGCCGCCGTTGTTTGGACGGGTTGGGAACTGGGCATTGGCATACTCTACGGCTTGGCAATGGTTGTGGTGGTGTGGTGGATGCTCCGCAGACGCTTTTTTGAGATGGCGTGGATGCTTATGCTTTCGACCATGCTTGCAACGTTTGCATTTTTGATAATGATTGCGCCGAACATTGAAGGATATTCCCAACGCGCCGCCATTGAGTTTTATCAGGGCTTGCAGGGCAAAGACTGCTACGTCAAAGCTCTGGGCTTTAAAACCTACGCCGACCTCTTTTACACCCGCAAAACCAAGCAGCAAAGCCCTTCGGGGGCAAATATTCCCGCCGACGAATTTGAGTTGTGGTTGCTTGAAGGCGCAATAGACAAACCAGCATATTTTGTGTGCAAAATTACCGATGCCGAACACTGGCGCAAGCAACGCTTTTTAGTGGAACTGTACAGCAAAAACGGCTTTGTGTTTTTTAAGCGTGAACCTGAACGCCGTTTGGGCTATGCCTCTGGTATGCCCTTGCATTAAACGGTTCTCCGTGTCTGTGTCAAGCAGCATTGCCGCCAGTGTTCTGCTGTCTCATAATGTGTTCAAAGGCTTGTAACACTCGCTGTGCAGCCAATGTGGGCGAATACTGCTGGGCAAGCACGGCAGCCTGAAGCTCGGTTCTGAGCCGCCTCAGTTCTTCGGATTCGTCGAGCATGGCTTGTAATCCTCGTGCAATTGCCTCGTTCATCCATCCAACAGCCTGTTGGCGGCGCAAATGTTCAATACGCGGATGAAGCAGAGTCCCAGACGTTGTGGCATGAGCCGAGGCACTGTTTGCACGATTTCCTGCAAATCCTCCTGCAAATTCTTGGCAGAGCGACCACACCTCACGCATACCCGTTTGTTCGAGTGCGCTGGTAAGAAGCACTGCTGGCTGCCAATCGGGGTATTTGGGCGCAGAAAGGTGGGCGGCATTGCGAACGTGGGCTGCGGCGCGTTCGGCAGCGTGTTTGTCGGTGTCGGCTTTGTTGATGATGAAGGCATCGGCAAGTTCCATAATGCCGCGTTTGATGCCCTGCAATTCATCGCCCGCGTTCGGCAGTAGCAGCATTAAAAACATATCCACCATCGAAGCCACTGCTGTTTCGGATTGCCCCACGCCAACGGTTTCTACCAGAAGGACATCAAATCCCGCCGCCTCGCAGAGCAGTAGGCTTTCGCGGGTGCGCTGTGCCACACCGCCAAGTGTTGTTCCCGCGGGTGAAGGGCGTATGAAGGCTTGTGGGGCGCGGGAAAGTTGGTTCATGCGGGTTTTATCGCCCAAAATGCTACCTCCGGTGCGCTTGCTGGACGGGTCAACTGCCAAAACCGCCACGTGATGCGCTTGCTGGACAAGCATCAAGCCAAATGCCTCAATAAAGGTACTTTTCCCCACGCCCGGAACGCCTGTAATGCCAAGCCTGAGCGATGCTCCCGTGTGTGGAAGCAGGCATTCTACCAACTCTTGGGCTGCTTCTGCGTCTTGGCTGCGGGTGCTTTCCACCAGCGAAATCGCCTTTGCCAAAAACCGCCTGTATCCAGTGGTATCTTGATTGGTGCAAATGCGAGTGCGGTGTTCAAGAATTCCATCAACGAGTTCTTGGACGGCATACCGTTTCATGGGGTTGGTGTGATAACGTATAACTTGAAGCGACTTGTGCAACAACACGTACAACAACGTGTACAACAACTGTCCGCCAACTGCCTGCAAAAACGCACGAATATACGGAGTTTGTGGCGGAATGAAAACATCTTGGGAAATTCCCATGCCTTTGCTTTGCAGACGAAAGACTACAAAAAATCTGCGTACATCGCTGTACAAGCCTGTCGTGCAGAGGCTTGGCAATTTGGCAGCAGCGTGCCATTAAGCAAAGATTTTTCGCGTCTATTGCGCGGAAAATAGTATTTTGCAGTGGTTTGGCAACGTAGAAGGATTTCCCATAAGCACTCTGCCAGGCCAGACTGTTGAAGAACATTTGTTTCACCCGATATTTTTAGCACAACACGCACTATGAACAGCGTAGCACAACCCGAATCTCTCCAAAAACTGCAATCGCTCACTCCACGAGAAATCGTTACGGAGTTGGACAAATACATCATCGGACAACAAAACGCCAAAAAATCTGTTGCCATTGCGCTCAGGAATCGCTGGCGGCGGCAACAGGTCGCCGATGCCATGCGCGATGAAATTATGCCGAACAACATCATTCTTATCGGTCCCACAGGTGTAGGCAAAACCGAAATTGCCCGCCGTTTAGCAAAGCTCGCTGGTGCGCCGTTTGTGAAAGTGGAAGCAACAAAGTTTACCGAAGTGGGATACGTAGGGCGCGACGTAGAATCCATGATTCGGGATTTGGCTGAAGTGGCTATTACGATGGTTCGCGCCGAAAAACGCAAGGAAGTAGCTACCGCTGCAAAGAAGGCTGCCGAACAACGCATTCTCGACATTCTTATTCCCCCGCAAATTCGTCGGGCAGGAAGTTTTGGCTTTGAAAATGGTGAAGAGGAAATCATTGAAAACGCTGCCACGCGCGAAAAAATTTTGGAACAACTTCAACGCGGCGAACTTGAAGAACGCACGATTGAAATTGATGTAGTTGTGGATTCGATGCCGTCAATGCACGTGCTGGGTCCTATTGGCTTGGACGATTTAGGCATCAATCTGCGCGATATGCTTGGCGGCAACATGCCGCAAAAAAACAAAAAGCGTAAAGTAACGGTTGCCGAAGCCCGCGCTATCCTTGAGCAAGAGGAAGCAGAAAAACTGATTGACATGGAAGCCGCTGCCGCCGAAGCCATTAGCCGTGCCGAAAACACGGGTATCGTGTTCGTGGATGAAATTGACAAAATCGCCGTCTCCGGCGGCAATGCAAGCGGGCCTGATGTCTCGCGTTCGGGTGTGCAACGCGACCTGCTGCCTATTGTCGAGGGTTCGACCGTTTCCACGAAATACGGTGCGCTCAAAACCGACCACGTTCTGTTTATTGCATCGGGAGCATTTCACGTGTCGAAGCCTTCCGACCTTATCCCTGAACTGCAAGGGCGTTTTCCGATTCGTGTGGAACTCAACAGTCTGACCGAAGAAGATTTTTACAACATCCTGACCATTCCCGAAAATGCACTTATCAAGCAGTACAAGGCACTCATGGCTTCAGAAGGCGTGGAGTTGGTGTTTGAAGAAGATGCCATCCGCGAAATAGCCTCCACAGCAGCCTACGTGAATAACGAAATCGTTAATATTGGTGCGCGGCGGTTGCATACAATTTTGACTACGCTGTTAGAAGACTTGCTCTTCAACACTCCCGATAACCTGGAGAGTAAGAGCATTACTATCACGGCGGCAATGGTCAAAGAACGCCTGAACGCTATTGCCCACAACCAAGATTTGAGCAAGTACATTTTGTGATAAGGGTAATTCCTGTTGCTCTTGCTGCCGTTTTTGACCGAATCTTTTTGACCGAAGAGCTATGGCGCAATACTCGGTTTTGCTCGCCACACAAGGCACATACCCGTATTCGAGCGGTGGAGTAAGCACGTGGTGCGACATCCTTTGCACACAACTCCACGACATAGATTTTACCGTCTATGCACTTGTGGGAATGCCACAGTCAGAGCCGCTTTTTGTGCTGCCGCCGAACGTGCGCGAGCTTATTCCTGTGCCAATGTGGGGAATGCAAGAACCAACGGAGTACATTCAGCGCCAGATGCCCTTTCGAGCTTTCGTGCGCCGAAAGTACGCTACATCAAGCGATGTGATTGAACACCTTTTTATCCCGCTTCTGGTGAGGCTGTTGGAACACATTTTTGCCGAACACCATGACCAGCGCACACTCAACGCAACGGGAACAACACTGTACGAACTGTGGCGGTACTTTCAGCATTACGACTGGAATAGCACATGGAAATCCGAACGAGCATGGGAAGCGTTTTTGAATACGTGCTTGGCGCAGTATTCTTTGAATCCCATTCGTTTTCCCATTGCCGATATGCCGAGCGTCCATGATATTTCATCGGCTATGCGTTCGCTACACCATCACCTTATGATGCTCAACGCTCCCGTGCCGCGCACAGACATCGTGCATAGCACATTGGCGGGTTTTGCGGGCATTGTGGGCGTGATAGCAAAACACGCTTACGGCACACCTCTTGTGGTAACCGAACACGGGATTTTTGTGCGTGAGCAGTACATGGCAGTTTCTTCCGACCACACGACCAGTCCGTTTTTTAAGCGGTTTATGCTCAGTTTTTCCAATCTGGTCTGCAAATTGATGTACCTGTATGCCGACTGCATCTCGCCGGTGTGCGATTTTAATGCACGCTGGGAGCGAGAATATGGCGCAGCATCCAGCAAAATTCATCGTATTTACAACAGCGTGGACGCGCAGTTTTTTGTGCCACAACCCAAATCGCCCGAAACCGCACACCGTCCAACTGTTACGGCAGCAGCACGGGTGTTCCCGCTTAAAGACCTTGAAACCATGATTCGCTCTGCCGCACTGGTGCGCGAGCGTGTGCCAGATGTGCAGTACATTGTCTATGGCGCAACGGGCGACGAGCCAGAATATTACCAACGATGTCTGGCATTGGTGGAGCGGCTGAACCTGCGGAATACCTTTACGTTTTACGGCTTGCATCCGCGTTCGCCAGCCATGTACACCAACGGCGACATTACGATGCTCTCCAGCATGTCCGAAGCCTTTCCGTTCGCTGTGCTGGAGTCTATGTCCTGTGGCAGACCAGTGGTAGCAACCGATGTGGGCGGTATTCGTGAGGTGTTGGAAGGTTTTGGCTTGATTGTGCCGCCGCGCAATCCCGAAGCCCTTGCCGATGCAGCCGTGCAACTGTTGTTGGATGATGCCTGGCGAGCCGAACTCGGGAAAAAAGGGCGCGAACAGGTACTGCGCCAGTACCAAGCACACGTGATGCTGGACGAATATCGTGCAGTGTACACCACAGTAGCACAAACTGCTCAGCGAGTGCTTGCCAATGCTCAAACAATAAGCACAATCGAACAATCACGCGCCATGCTTGCACGATAGTCTTGCACGATAACAACCAAGCCTTGATGACCAATCACGACCAGACGTATGATGCGCCAAGAACCACCACCAAACTTGCCAAATCCAGCCAATAACGCTGCATTGCCGTCCGAGCAGACCACTTCAACGAACGAAGCCGTTCAAAGCACTGCCTCAGCACAAGGGCAGTCTGGCACGCCTGTCTTTGCTGCAAACGCTGCTGCCGGAGGTTCATCACCACCAACATCTTCGCCTGCGGTAAACACTAACTTCCGTACTGCCAGCGAACAACAGATTTTTGAAGCCGTTACACAGTATAAAGAGCGCGAAGTGGATTTTCAAGATGCCACACCGCATGAACTCTTGGATTTTGTTCTTCGCAAAATTCCCCATCCCACCGACCACTATGCTATTGCATCGGTACTGGAAACCTACGGGCTGCGTGATATAGACGTGCAAGCACGCTTTGGCAAACCGAACATTTTTGTTTTTTCCAAGGACTTGTACGAACTCTACATTACCATTCCTGATTCGGTGTTGTTTGAGTTTGTGCCAGACCTCACGCAGCAAGTGTTTGACGAAATGCGCGAGGCGGCAACGCTGTATTTGAAAGGGTTGTCGTCAAGCATTCCTTGGGCGTTGCAAGCCTTGTGCTTGTCGCTGTTTGGCTATGCGTTTGGCATTTCGGCAAGTTTCACACAAGCCGAAGCCTTTGCTGCGGGCGCGGGCATGGCATTGAGCCTTGTGGTAACGGGCGGTTTTGTGCAAACGATTGGGCGTTTGGCTTCGTTTTACGTGGGGCAGTACAACTATGTGCTTACTCAGCGATTGTACTACCAAGTGGTGAGTATTGGTGCGCTATTGACGATGCTCATAGGCATAGTGCTGTTTTCCGCCAGTCGGTTCGTGCCGCGTCTGCCGTTTGAGTTGGTTGCGATGAGCGCGGCGTATTATGTGCTGTTTTCGATGATGGCTCTGAGTTTATCCATTTTTCACATCTTGCACCGTTTTCGTGCGCTTGCGGGTGTAACGCTGCTTGGAATTGCGGTCATGGTACTGATGAACGAAGTTGTACACTCAGGGCTTGCCATAGCCCATTTGACGGGCATTTGCACGACAAACCTTGCTGCTATTGTTTGGATACACCTGCATTTGCAGCGCGAGCAGACTACGCAGCCGCTTCATCAGTCGCAGTCGCTTGTTACGCCGCGATTGTCGGTACTGGCGTATAGTATTGCACCGTATTTTGCTGGGGGCGTGCTGTATTTTGCTCTGCTGTTTGCCGACCGCATTGTCAATTGGACTGCTGTGCCTCGAAGTTTGGCGCGTACAACGCCGCTTGTGGTGCACTCGGGCTATGAAATCGGCATGATTTGGGCGTTTGTGGCGTTTGTGTTCATCACACCATTGTTGGAATACGTATCGCATCGTTTTTTGAAAGCTATTATCCCTGCTCAACAACGCTACACGGCGTTAGACCGCGAACGGCACAATCTGTTTTTTTTGAAAATCTATGGTCGGCTGGCATTGCTGCTTATAGCATTCGCAATGCTTTGCGTAACGTTTACCTACTGGGGCGTGATGGCAATGCAGTATTGGCACATAGACCTGTTTCGCGGCATTATCAGCGTCGCGCTGGAAGAAACTCAAGCCGTGTTTTGGCTTGGTGCGGCGGGATATTCGTTGTTGGCGTTAGCCTTGCTGAATAACTTGATGCTGCTTTCGCTGGCGCGTCCGCGTTTTGTGGTGCGTGCGCTTGGGTGGGCAATGCTGACAAACGTGTGTGTGGGAATGCTTGCAAGCAGGCTCTACGGCTCGTGGTACAGCGCGGCAGGTATGACGGCGGGCGCGTGTATGCTGGCACTCTTGAGTGGGTGGTCAGTGGTGAGGGTTCTACGAAAAATGGACTTTTACTATTACTCCTCGTTTTAAGCCTTCCGTCTTGTGCCAATGCGTTACGCGCGTGTGCGCGTGGTGTTATCTTGTGCGCATGTTGTGCTTGACTGAGGCAAGACGGCAGAACGAAAGCAATGCAACACAGTTACACTCAACAGTGAAATATCCGCGAGGCAATATCTCAATCTCAGATTCTATGCCATCTCGAACACAACGTTCAATGCAACGTTCCTTGTTGTCTGTCTTACAACGCCGCGTTCAGGACTGGTATGCACAGCACGGACGAACATTTATGTGGCGGTCGCGCCAGGACGAACCCGCACCCGATGCCTATGTGGTGCTTGTTTCCGAAGTGATGCTGCAACAGACACAAACAAGCCGTGTACAGGAAAAACTGCCGACGTTTTTGCAGCAATTTCCTTCAGTGGACGCGCTTGCTCGTGCCGATAATGCAACGGTTATCAAAGCATGGCAGGGCATGGGCTACAATAACCGTGCGCTCAGGCTTCGGGACTGTGCGCGGGTAATCATGGAGCGGCACGGCGGCGTTGTGCCGAACAGTGTAGAGAAGTTGCTTGCGCTGCCGGGCATTGGCAGCTACACGGCAAACGCGATTGCTGCCTTTGCCTATCGCCAACACGTTGTGGTGCTGGACGTAAACATCCGTCGTGTCTATTCTCGATGGATGAGGCAGATGCCCAGCACGATTGCGTTGTGTTCGGAAGACGAAATTGCAACGTTTGCACGAGCAATTGTGCCGCCGAACCGTTCCTCTGACTGGCACCAAGCCGTGATGGACATTGGGGCAATGTTCTGTACGGCACGTGCGCCCAAGTGTACTGTTTGTCCTGTGCAGGATATATGTGCTTCGGCAGGGCAGATGGAAGCTAAAACGCCCACCAAACGCCTTGAGCCCTCGTTCCGTGGCGAACCTCATCGCATCTGGCGCGGGAGAATTGTCGATATTCTGCGTTCGTTGGCAAATGGCACGGAAATCTCCGCAAGTGATGTGCTGGCACGCTTGCTCGCGCCCAAAGCCATACAAGCACCCATGAATCAAGAGATGGTTTTTCAGCAGCCCAGAGCGGAAAAACTTCTCGACGACGAAGCAAAAGAGTGGTTTGCACGACTGCTCACGAAATTAGAACACGAGAAGATGATTAGCATTCGGACGCGCACCAATGGCAGCACAACGCTCATGACAACACCGCTTTCAACACTCTTTGTGTCGCTTTCACAGGAAACAGGCAATGAATGACCCTTTGCTTTTTTGCACTGCCAACGAGCCACTGCTGTTTTCGGAATATTTTCAGCAGTTTTATGCGGAGCGCGTAGAACCTGAGCAGATGGACATTCTTTGGGCGGATGGCTGGCGGCATTTTGGCAGTTATTTTTTTCGGAACATGCTGGACATGGTGGGCAGCGAAACAACGCTCATTTTGCCGCTGAGGGTAGATGTGCAGCATTGTGTGCCAAGCAAAAGCCAACGCCGTGTGCTACGAAAAAACGCTGACGTGCGCGTGTGCTTTGAGCCAGTGCAGCTTTCAGAGGCTCATCACGCCTTGTTTGCAAAACACAGAAAGCGTTTTGTGGACAACACACCTGACTCGCTATATGATTTTTTGTCCGATGACCAAGCATCTGTGCCATGCGAGGCTTATCAGTGCTGTGTGTACGCGCCCTTGTCAGAGCGTGAGACAATCGACGACACAGAAAAACAGACGGGACTGGAAAAACAGACGGGAAAACGTGCCGAACAACTTATTGCGGTAAGTTTTGTGGACATAGGCTCTGAGGCACTCTCAAGCATCTACGCTATGTTTGACCCTAAGCAGTCTTGGCGGAGTTTGGGCATTTTTACGCTGCTGCGGGAAATAGCGTACGCGCAGAACCTTGGCAAACGCTATGTGTATTTGGGCTATGCCCACCCGCCAAGCGTTCACGGCTCGCCCTATGCCTACAAACAGCAATTTTCTGCCACCGAATATTACACGTGGTCAGGTCAGTGGCTGCCTTTGGAGAGGTTTTGAGGTCTATTGTATGTGGTAAGCAGGTTGCTGAATGTGCATGATTAGTGTGCTTGGAGGGTTTTAACCACAAAGAACGCCAAGGGGAAGCCCACAAAGGGGCACAAAGACCTAAAGAGTGTTCTCTGCGACCTTTGTGAAGGGCTTTGCGACCTTTGCGGTGCAACAATCACCGTTAGCCCGATACGTTGCTCGAGGAGTGTTCGTGGTGCAAAGGAGTACGCTCAAAAATAAAACCGTAGTGATACCAGTGCTTGCGTTGTCCACGAGGAAAAATAGTAGTTCGTGGGCGGCGGCGGTGTAACGCCGTAACGATATTGAGGAATGCCTACGGTCTGATGATGTAGCATGAATTCCGCGCCAATGCTTGCATGACGGGAAAAATAGTATTCCGTTCCAGCACCACAGGCATAGTACACGCTTCCGCGCCCTTCGCCGTCGCCACCATCGCGGATAAATTGCCCATTCTGATAATAATTTCGTTCCCAGAACGAGGACAAAATGCCCGCTCTTCCGCCAAGAAGCACACGAAACGTAGAATCCACGCGCCATGTGTAGAACACTCCCGCACCCATACGAAGAATAGTTTGCACGAATTCCACCTCGCGCAGAACCCCAAACTCTATGATTTCCTTGCGGTCAGCAGACGTAGCAAAACTCAGTTCAGGCTCAACGCGAACATACTCACCTATCTGCACAGGCACATACAACGTGGCAAACCCTGAGGGCAGCACTGCCACCGCACTACGGTCGCCGAACAATGTGGAAGGATTTAGACCAACGCCCAAGCCAACGTTCACACGTTCTTGAGCAATCACGGTGCAAACATTCGTGCCGCAGTTCAGCAGCAACAGGACAATAACAATCACAACGGGCATCATAAGCATTTGGTGGCGAAGCATTTGGTGGTGATTCTAAAGTTGTTGAAGAGTATAAACCGTGAACGCACCGCTATTGCTTGTTCGTCGCTTATTCCGTCTATCAGCCTTTGAGAACGGCAACGTGGGCTTCGACGGCATCGGCAAGTGCTTTCAAATCATAACCGCCTTCGAGCATCGAGATGACGCGCCCGTTGCAATGAGCCTTAGCAAAGGTGGTCATCATTGCTGTCAGCCGTGCGAAGATGTCGGTGCTAAGGTACATTCCGCCAAGCGGGTCAGCGCGGTGTGCGTCAAATCCCGCCGAAATCAGGAGAATATCGGGTTGGAAACGCTCTAACGCAGGAATGATACGTTCACGAAATTGGCGTTCGTAGTCTGCATCGTCGCTTCCAGCTGCCATTGGTATGTTCAGCGTCGCACCTTCTCCAGCACCGCGTCCAGTGTCCGAAGCCGCACCTGTTCCCGGATAAAACGGGTACTGGTGAATACTGGCAAAAAGTACCGTAGGGTCATCATAAAAAATGGCTTCCGTGCCATTGCCGTGATGCACATCCCAGTCCACAATGGCTACGTTGGCGAAGCCCTGCTGTTGGGCATAGCGGGCGCAGACGGCAATATTGCTGAACAAACAAAATCCCATCGCTCGGTCTGCAAGCGCGTGGTGTCCAGGCGGACGCACCAGCAAAAACGCTCGTTCGATTTCGCCTCGTGCCAGCGCGTCCACCGCTTGCAACCCCGCACCAGCAGCCAACCGTGCTGCTTCGGCAGAACGACGGCTTACAACGGTATCTGCATCCAGCATTCCGCCGCCACGCTGGCTCATGCTTTCCACTCGCGCAATGTGCGCTTGTGGGTGAACCAGACGCAGTTCTTCGTCGGTGGCGAACCGCTTGGGAAGTTGTTGGAGCGAGCTAAAATAGCTCTGCCGCTCCAATACTGTTCGCGCTGACGAAATGCGCTCAGGGCGTTCGGGATGCGCGCCTGTCAGATGCTCCAAAAATAGGTCGTCGGTAAAAAATCCTGTTGTTGTCGTTGTTATCATCGTTGCGGTCGAATGGTTGAAGAACACGTCGAAGAGTAGATGGTCAAGGATAATAGCGAACAGCACCTAAGAACAAAAGCCGCACGAGCAATCATGCGGCTTTTGTGGTTTTTATGTGCCCAGAACAGGAGTCGAACCTGCACGTCCAAATGAACACTACACCCTGAATATAGCGCGTCTGCCAATTCCGCCATCTGGGCAAGTTTGGTGCGTCGTGTACAATCGAGCGCGGAGAGAGAGGGATTCGAACCCTCGATAGGATTGCTCCTATAACGGTTTTCGAGACCGCCCCGTTCAACCACTCTGGCATCTCTCCAAGAGGGACAGTGGTAAGAATGAAGCCTCAAATTTACAATGTTTTCTTGTTGTTGCAAACAAAAATCGTATGTTGGTTCAGAAAAACCCGACACAACTGCATTTACCTGCCATCTTCAATGCTCAAGCGGTCACGGCGGTATTGCTCGGCTACGGCAATGTAGCGTGGCGGAATGTCCGCAATCATGGCGCGTTCGCGGTCGTTGAGTTCGCGGATAATAGTAGCGGGCGAACCCGCAACCAGAACACCCTCTGGCACTTCAAACCGTTCGCGCACCAGTGCGCCAGCCGCCACAATAGAACGCGAGTGAATGACCGCACCGTCCAGCACCCGTGCGCCCATACCAATAAGCGACCAGTCGTGAATGGTGCAGCCGTGAACTATCACCCCATGCCCCAGCGTGACATTGTTGCCTATCACTAAGGGATGCCGTTCGTGCGTGACGTGGAGCATGGATAAATCTTGGATATTTGTTCGACTGCCAATGCGAACAGTGTTCACATCACCACGAATGACAGTGTTAAACAAAATGACCGAATCTTCGCCAATTTCCACATCGCCCGTGATGCGCACTCCTTCAAATAATTCCACGCTTGGGTGGATGCGCGGCATAATGCCATTGTAGGGGAGAATGGTCGCCCCGTTTTTTCGGAGATGATTCATAGCTTAAGCAAGCATTGGGTGATAAACTCTGAAAAATGAACTCTGAAGAATAAACGTCAGCGCAGCAAGAGTGCCAACAAGGCAATACCCAAACACAGCACCGCCACGCGCCGCAGCCACTTGATAAGCGTTTGGTGGTCAATGCTGCGGTTGGCAAAACTAAGCCACGGAATGGCTGGTTGCTCAGTGTTGATAACGTCAATAGCCAGTGTGCGGTCTCGCAGCGAAAATGACGGCATATATCGCTGTTGGAATGGCGTTTTGAAGAACGTGCTTACCCAAAACAGTACCACAGCTGTCAAAAACAAGATAAATGGCACAACCTTAAACGAAAGTTCATCTTCAGCAACGATAAAACGCTTCATAATGGCGCGGCTTTGTAACCCTAAACTGTCAATGCTCATGATGCGAAAATAATACACACCCGGCTTAAGCTTAGGCATTGCTGAATCGCTTTGCAGTGTTTGGCTGTACAATGTTGTCAGAAAATCTTCGTTTTCAGCAATTTCCAAGCGTGTGGCAGCAGTCCGCGCAATCCATTTGAACGATACCGGTGGCGGAAGTGGCACTAAACTCACCAGTGCTGTATCGGGCGACAGCACCATTGGTGGGTCGGGAATGCGCTGCAACGTTTTGCCAGCGTTTGAACCAAGGCGTGTCCCAAAGTTCTGCGGAATCACGATGTCGTCGCCGTTATTCTCGCCACTTTTCAATTTCACTGTACCCTCAAGCACCGAAACCGATGCACGGTTGTTGCTGTCCACACCAATTCGTGCCGCGCCCTGCTCTAAGGTCAGTTGCTTGCCTCCTGTGCTGACCGAAAAATCATTTTTGCCTTCTTGTCCAGTCATTTTCAGAAACAAATCGCCGCGCACAAGTTCGACTGTGCCTTGGGGTTTGTCTTTTGCGCGGTCTTTGCTGGGACTGTACACAATAAGCGACGCAAGTTCGCCAATTTGGAGCTTGCTTTGGTCGTTAAACGTCACTTCTGCCCGCGACGAAGGTCCGGTCTGAATACGGTGGTACTCGTAAATGGGCTGATTTTGATAGGCATCTTGCCAGTCCAATTGCCACGGTGCGCGGGTTTGTACCTTGCCTTGTACCACTGTCAAATATCCGTCGTTCGTGAGAACTTTACCCGTGATTTTGCCAATGCCCAAAAACTCCACACGGCGGTTTTTTGCCCGTGAAACTTCGTCAATGTTCGGCACTAAAGAGTCAGCATCGCCCATGCCACGCGTACGGATGCGGTCTGCAGAAACACCATAGGCATTAACCAAGTACGCCTTTGCGGCTTCAGCGCGTTGCTGCGACAAGAGGAGATTGCGTTCACGCGGACCTTCATTGGAGGCGTGTCCGCGAATTTCTATCTCGAAATCTTGGCGTTTTTGGATATACCGCGCTAGCTTGTCAAATTCCCCTAAGCACTGTGGTTCGAGTGTTGCACTACCCCGACGAAAGACCGAATCGCTAATAATCACGCGCTTGCCCGGGCTGAGGTCAAATTCCTGAACGGTGGGGCGTTGATTGGGATTAGCCTGACCAATTTGCTGCACAGCAGGTATTCGTTGGTTTTGTGCGACAAGCAGCATCTGAGGAATCGCTAACCATGACAGGAGCATCCATCCCACCATACACAAGGTGAGCCGAACGACCGTGCATCGGCACTCAAGCAACAACAGTAGGCTTTTACCATTCATAGCGATTGTGTTCAATGATTGCGTTCGTGTGTATTGCGGAGAAAATAATGGTACTTTTCATGGCACTTTCACGTACCGTTCGTTCACGCCAAAAATAGCCATTTTTCTGGTATTTTCCAGCGTCTTGTGTGGATTCTGATGTCTGGGGCTTTCCAGCAAAGAAACTCTCGTGAAAATCACAAAAAAACAGTAAATTGTGCGGCTGTATTGTGCCAAACTCTGCGAAATACTTTCTACTCATTCTTGCTCGTGATACGCCTGCACCGAATACACCGATATTGTACCGTAGCAGTGATGTTGATGCTGGTGTGGTTGAACCGCGACGGCGCAACAGCACAAATTCCCGCACCCGCCCTAACGCCCGTAGGTATAGACCCCGAAAAAGCGGTTACACAATACGTCTATAACAATTGGTCAGAAGAACAAGGTCTGACACAAGGCTCTCCGTTTGCGATTACCCAAACTCCTGACGGTTATCTGTGGCTTGGCACAACTTACGGGTTAGTGCGCTTTGATGGTGTGCGTTTTACGGAGTATTCTAAAAAAAACACCCCCGAATTGAAAGGTTCAGACGTAAAGGCACTTGCCGTTGACCACGAAGGCGCACTGTGGCTCGGCACTGGCGGCAGTGGTCTGCTGCGCTTGAACGACGGCAAGTTCACGCGCTACATTGCCGATACCAGTGAACGGCACAGTATCATCACCGCATTGCACATGGACAGCCAGCAACGTCTTTGGGTTGGCACAGCTACTGGCGGTTTAGTCTGGTTTGACAGTACCTTCGGCACCATGCATCAGCACCCCGTTATCAACAATCAAGAAGTAACAGCATTGGCAGAAGACCTTCACCGCAATCTTTGGGTAGGCACACAAACTGGCTTGTACTGCTTGCGGATGAACGACTCTGCAATGAACGCTCCCCTGCTGTACACTGCACAGCAGGGTTTGGGCGAAGATTTTATCACCGCGCTTGCCACAGACCGTACAGGTGCTCTTTGGGTCGGCACGAACAGTGGCTTGAGCTATGCTACTGCAAGCACACCACCAACCGACTACGCTCGACTGCGATTTCGTACACTCACGGAAAAAGACGGATTGAGTAACAATGCCGTTACCAAACTCTATTCCGACAGACAAAACACGCTCTGGATAGGCACCAACAGCGGCGGCTTAAACAGAATGGTGCGAGGCTCAATCACCCGCATTACCACAGCGCAAGGCTTGTCGTCCAACACGATTTTGTCGTTGTTTGAGGATGTTGAGGGAAGTTTGTGGATTGGAGCGGGCGGAGCGGGCTTAGACCGCATCAAAACCCCAAAGTTCAGCGTGTTTGGCAAAAAAGAAGGGTTTGACGAAGACATTTTTTCTGTGGTCTATGAGGACAGCAAAGGTACGCTCTGGACGGGCAGTTACTTTAGCAACGGCGTTCGGCGGTTTACCATAAACAACGACGGCACTCCTTCGATTCGCAATTTTGACACAGCAGATGGCTTGGCAAACGCTATTTTGTCTGTCTGCGAAGATAGCGAAGGGCGGATGTGGTTCGGTTCATTTATGGGACTGACCAAATATGAACAGGGCAAATTTACCAATTATCTAAGCACCGAAGGCTTGGCGCACAACAACATCCGTGCGGTGTTCCAAGATTCGCACGGACGCTTATGGCTGGCTACCTACGGTGGTGGGTTGGGACGCTTGCGCCATGACAGCCTGCAAACTGCACTGACCACAGCACAGGGGTTGAGTAGTGATTACCTGCTGGGTATTGCCGAAGACGAGGAAGGTCGGCTTTGGTGTGCCACTCGGGACAACGGCGTTTCCGTAGTGAAGCCCGACAGCGGTGTAGTTGCCATCTACACGTTCGACACCACCAAAACACCAACACCAACACAGAACACGCAAGCTCTGCCGGGGAAATCTGCCTATGTGGTCTTCCGCGATGCACAGCAGATGCTGTGGATTGGCACTGAAGCTGGCGTTGCCATTTACCGGCATGGGAAATTTTACCACTTGACCGAACGTCAGGGAATGCCCGAAGGCGCAATACTGACTATGCAGCAAGATGCAAATGGGAATTACTGGTTTATGAGCAGCGTGGGGATTGTGCTGGTGTACAAGCAGGAAGTCGAGGCGTTCATTGAAGGGAACATTAGCAGCGTTACGACGCGCATATTTAACAAAAGCGACGGTATGCGAAGCATTGAGTATCGTGCCGTAGGACAGCCAGCAGCTTGGGCTGCACGCGATGGCTCGTTGTGGTTTTGCACCATGAAAGGTTTGGTGCGTGTCAATCCTCTGCAACTGCGCTTAAATTCTCTTGCGCCAACGGTGGTAATTGAAGAACTCCTTGTCAACGAACAATCTGTGAACTTGCACAATCTCAATAGCAATGGTGTGCTGGAACTGCCAGAGGGGGCAGACCGTCTGACCTTTCGCTATACGGCACTCAGTTTGCTCTACCCAGAGAAAGTCCGCTTTAAACACAAACTCGAACAGTTCGACAGCGACTGGGTTGACGACCGCGAACAACGCCGTGCCAACGACTACACGAGCCTGCTGCCCGGACAATACTGTTTCCGCGTGAAAGCCTGCAATAATGACGGCGTGTGGAACGAAGAAGGCGCGTCGATTACCTTTTACGTTGCACCGAAGTTTTACCAAACGTACTGGTTCTATGGCATTGGATTTTTGTTGTTGGCGGCGATTGTGGCACTGGGATTCCGTTTCCGCATAGCACAGTTGCAGCAGCGCGAGCGCGAATTATCGAAACTCGTCAATGAGCGCACCAAAGAAATTCAACGGCAAGTAAAAATTTTGGACGAGCAAGCCACAGAAATCGAGCTTGCTAACGAGGAGCTCCGTGAAAAAAACGCGCTTATTGAAGAAGAGCGCGTGAAATCTGAACGCCTGCTGCTGAACATTCTGCCCATGCCGATTGCTGACCGCTTGAAGTCCGGCGAGCGCATTATTGCCGACAAGTTTGAAAGTGTAACCGTGATGTTTGCCGATATTGTGGGCTTTACAAACCTTTCGGCGCGAATTTCGCCAGAGCATTTGGTGGAAAATCTGAGCATGATTTTTACGACGTTCGACGCGCTGGCAGCAAAATATCACGTGGAAAAAATAAAAACCATCGGCGATGCGTACATGGTTGTTGGCGGGCTGCCCGACCCCATTCCTAATCATGCCGAAGCTGTGGCACTGGTGGCACTAGAAATGATAGAGTCCATTGCTGATTTAACAAGCAACACCGACGAGCCAATTTCTGTGCGTATAGGAATGCACACCGGTCCGGTAGTAGCAGGCGTGATAGGCATCCAAAAATTTGCCTACGACCTCTGGGGCGATACCGTCAATACGGCAAGCCGCATGGAATCAAGTGGCGAACCCAATAAAATCCAATGCACTGAAAGCACCTACGTTCTGCTCAAAGACCGATTTGAGTTTGAAGAACGCGGCGAAATCACCGTCAAAGGCAAGGGTACAATGCGGACGTATTTCTTGCTCGGGAAAAACGAAAAGCAAATGACGTGAACGGCAATAACCAACCAGCGGAAGTTCAATCATCTGACTCACACCCTTGAGAATCGTCTTCAAGGCTGGTAGCCTGCTTTGCCAGCACAGACCCAGCACAGACTTTGCCACACAAAAAAGCCAATCGGCACTTACGGATTGCGCACAACAAACGGCTGCACGCCAATTCTCAACCGCTCAGAGGTGCGGGCATACTGGCGCAATGCCGCACGAGCTTGGCTGTACGACATAAAACAACCGCCGCGCACTCGGTAAAACGTAATGTTGCGCCGCCCGTCGTCAAAGACCTCTACCCGTGCATCTTCAATTTCTTGCATCAGCAGATTCCGAATACGCTCGGCTTCGCGTTGAACAGGAACGGCGCAAAATTGAATACCGAAGATGCAGGATGACCTGTAAGGCGCAATAATACTTCCCGATGGCTGCTCTACCAGCGATGTTTCTGTTTCTACACCCTCGACATTACCACGCCGAGGAGGAGAAATCCGAATGATGGGCGTTATGCTTGGGCGTTCGGCGCGTTCTACGTCGGCGGGCGGGATATTGGTGTTGGCGGTACGTGGTGGAAGTGTGCTGCGGGCAACCGTGCCGCGCAATTCATCGGTGGTGCGTTTTGGCTGTTCTGGCATTGCCCGTAATCGGTCGAGTTCACGGCGCATTTGTGCTAATTGTTGTTTGAGTTCTTCTATATCGGTGTTCGACTGCGGCGATGAACTGGGAGATTTCGACGGCAACGAAGACGACGAGTTTGTGCTTGTTGTGGCTGGTACGGGCGGCAGTGCCGAAGCATTCAACACGATGAATTCTTTTTGAAAAATGACATCATCGTCCGTTGGTGCGCCAGTACGCACGCGCTGTACGGCTTCGCCTTGAATGTTCAGGGGTACATCTCTGCCCGAAGCTACACTCACAAAATACGTGCGGTTGTTGCCAATCTGCACCACTTCGCCCGAACGGGCGTAAATCACGCCCTGCGTAGCACTGTCCACAATAATCACAGGCAAAAAGTCGCTAAATTTTATGTCGCGGTCGCTGGCACTTTTTCCGTTGTGCGAGCCTGTGCTGCTGCCGGGTGTGCCTTTTTCCAGCACCTCGACGATAAGCCAGTTGCGTGGCGGCTGGTTCGCGCTGTCAATCGGGATGGCTTGGGCGCAGAGCGGCACTGTCGCGCTCGACAACGACAGCAGCGTGGGCAGTCCTGACAGCAGTGCGGCGACGAACCAACGCGAACGCGATACAGCATTCAAAAGCATGGTGAGTACAGCATTGAGTACAGTATTGAACACCGTGTTCAAAGCAGCTTGTGGAGCAGCGTTCATAGTTGTAGTGTGGCACAGAGAATGAGTGTTGCTCAAAAACAGCAACGAAATCAGGAGCTTAGTTGAGCCGTGCTCCTTCCTGAATCCACGTTTTTACACCGTCAATCTGATTTTGTGTGATGCGCGTTTGAAACGACGGCGGATGCAATCGTGAAGCAGGAAAGCGCGGGTCGAGAATTTGTACAAGCAAACTCTGTTCCGCTTTTCCGATAATAACCAGCCCTGTGCGGTTGATAAATCCAAAATAGGACGTAAAGCTGATGTCGGCGGCGGGGTTAGTGTTGCCATGACAGCCTGCAAAGGTGCAGGTCAAATCAAACAACGGCTGTACGTGATTGCGGTAGCTGACGTTAGAACCAGGAAAGACGATTTGGCTGCTATCGGTGAGCAAATTGCTCCCGCACGAAGCCAGATACACAGAACTTCCGAGCGTACAAGTAAGAATAATCAGCACAAGGCGTTTGGCGGTTATCATGGCAGAATCTTGTAAGAGTTTTGTGTTGATGTTGGTAGTGCAAATGCAACAATACAGCGCAGAGAGCGCAGAGAACGCGGAGAGAAGAAATTGAGAGCGTTGAGAGCAGTATTTGCTCGTTGCAGGCGATTTCTCAACTGTGGCTCTACACAACCTTCTCTGTTTTGTTGTTCTCTGCCCACAAGAACATGGCTCTGCGCTCAGTGTTTCCAGCGTTGCATTGGTGTAGATTATCATTTGTTCATTGTTGGCTATTGAGCGCGGTGAGTTGTTCTAACGAACTTATCGTCCACGTGGCAAGGTTGTCGGGACGTTGAAGGTTGTGGGGATTGTACCAAACGCTCCGCCAGCCAGCATTGGACGCACCTTCGATGTCGTTTTCATAGCTATCGCCCACGTACAGCACTTCGTCTGCACTGAGACCAAGCCTGTGCAAAGCAGCATCAAAAATGCCGCGCAAGGGCTTCATAACACCCACTTCGGACGACAACACGACCGCCGCAAATCGCTCAGACCAGCCAAACCGCTCCAGTTTTTTGCGCTGCTGCTCCTTGAAGCCATTGCTGATAATGCCCACCTGCGCCACACGTTCGGCAGCTGTGAGGGCTTCTTCAGCATATGGAACAAGATGCCAATAGTCTTGATAATACTGCAAATACACTGCACCCATTTTTTCGCCTATGTGTTCAAATTCCTTGCGTGGCACCGAAGGCAAAAGCTGTTCAAAGGTTTGCGTGAAGCGTTCGGTTTTGAGTTCAGCCGGACGAATTTTCCCGTGCGACATTGCCATCCAGAGCCGTTCATTAACCGCACGGTACGCTCTGACGAACGCGCCGCAGTTCAAGCCAACATCGTAGTATGGTGAAAGTGCGGTCGCAAAGACCTCAAACAGCACTTCAATTGCGCGGCGTTCGGCAAACGTGTGGTCAAACAGCGTGTTGTCAAGGTCAAAAAAGACCGTGGTTATGCTTGGAATGTGCATCCTGATTGCGATTGATGAGGCAGCAATGATAACAACGGTAACAACAACCTTCGCTGCGGCATTGCCTGTTACTCATCCAAAGGCTGGACGGAAATAGGCACGTCAAAGGCAAGCGAGTACGATTTTCCCACGTCCTGCATGTCCTCGTCATCGGGGTCATAATACCACGTAACGCGAACACGTTTTTCGGCGGCATAAAATCCATCCAGCAGTTTTACCAAATTGCGAAGTGCTTTGGACGATGCCGTGTTGAAGTATGTCATACGAAATTCAGCAGAAAGCTCGGTCGCGCCTTGGGCAAAATATTGTTCTATCCAGTCGACCAACGGAGCAAAGTAGATAAAGGCATTTTCTGGGAATGAACTTCCTTCCACACGCACCAACGCTGCTGTCGGGTCGGCAAACACTCCGGCAGTCTCAAAGGTTTTTTCAATGTTCAAAGTGTTCATAGGTCGTGGAATTTGTTGAGTGCAAATATTGTGAGCATGATGTCGTTATTTGCTGACGTGCGCGGTAATGCTAAAGAACACGTAGTCGTTGTCGTAGCGAACAAAATCAAACACGGCATTAGCATTGGACTTGATGCTAATGTCTATCAGTCCCAAGCCAGCTCCTTTGCTACCGGGTGGCGGGTCGCTGTCAATGCGCTCTTCGTGGTATGCCTTCAAACCTTCTTTGTCCAACGACTTCAGGTATTCGCATTGCGCTTTGAGCGTCGGGACTTTTTCATTGCGAACCAAATTGCCGCAACTCAGTTCGTAGTGGCTGCCTGTGTCGGCAAGCAAAAGAATTCCCACGCCAACTTCTGCGCCGTCGTTGGAAATCTCTTTTTCGTCGGAATAATTTTTGATGTTTTGCGCCATTTCAACAAAAATGCTAAACATTTTGCGAACTTTCGCGTCGAACCCCAAGCGTTTCTGCAAAAGACCGCCCAAATCCACCACAATATTCTGCGAAAGCCCTCCTTTGAACATCATCAAAATATGGGTAGTTTTGGCTTGTGCGTAGTGCCGTAGAACTTCTGTTGCTATCATAACAAATTGCAAATAAAAATGGAGTTGTGGATTACAAGGTACGGTGTGGTCTTGTATGCTGTCGGGTATGTCGTCGCAGAACGTCTGTTACACACACTCAATAGTAATAGGCACCCGAAGATTCGTCGAGTAAAAATTGCCCATATCCAAAGCATCATCGTCGCCGTCTTCGTAGTACCACGTGATAGTGATATTCCGACCACTGGTGCAGTGCTGATCCATGTGGCGCATGAGGCTGCGAAAGGCTTTTGAGGCTGCAGTGTTCAAGTAGGTGATGTTGATAACGCAGTGCAATTCCGTTTTGCCCGAAGCAAAATATTCATCCATCCACTCAAAGGCTACGGCAAAAAAGTCCATCGGGTCTTCCACATAGCAGATTCCCACAAGCTCCATCGTTCCTGCCTCCGCGTCGAGGACAAGGCGGGGCGTTTGGTCTGTTTGCTCTATAACGAATGATTGCACCATAGTCACACCATAATTGCTCAAAATTTTTGAGTACCATTTATCTGCATACCGTGCTGCACAAATGTTTGCTTGTTCCAGTGCTTGTTTGTTCCACACTTGATGAAGGCCTCTGGCAAACTATTCCGCTGCACCAAGCTGTACCAAACTGTACCAAGTTACGCAAAAGACTTGTTTCGGCAAATACCGTTATCAGGAAATCCACGCGCGGGCTCTTACACGTTCACAATCGGTTCTCATTGGATGCAGTTGGAAACATCGCAGATGAGGTCATAACGCAACATACCTTTCCAACTACAACCAAGAAAATCTCTCATTCTCACAACCTCACGCCCAGCACGAGCATATCGTCCATCTGCTTGATGCTGCCCATCCACCGCTCCATTGCCGCGCCAAAGCCTTCGCGCTGCGCCCCCATCTCCGCACCACAAACACCCGCTATCACCTCCTTCACCCCCTTTGCCGTCAGCTTCTTCCGCTTCTCGTTGAATTGGTCTTTGTACCCGTCGCTCGTCAAATACAGCATCGCGCAGCCTGCGGCTGTGCCGCTCAGGTCTATCTCGTGCGCCTCGTACACGGGATGCCGCTCCTCGCTGCCGCCCAATTCCTCCTGCGTGCCTTTGTATTCCAGCACGTCGTTGTTGCCCATAACCACATACAAGGGGCTCATTGCCCCCGCAAACAGCACCCGACGCTGCCGCAGGTCTATGCGGCACAAACACACGTCCATGCCGTCTTCGTTGCCCGTTTCGCGCTGCTTGAGCGCACGTTGCAAGCCGTAGTGCATCTCGCGCAAAATAAACTCTGGTCGCGGGTCGGGCAGCCGCTCGGTCAGTTCGTTGAGCATGGCATTGCCGATAAGGCTCATAAACGCGCCGGGTACGCCGTGTCCAGTGCAGTCCACGGCGGCAACGAAGACGAAGCCGTCGCGCTCTTTGCACCAGTAGAAATCGCCTGAGACGACATCTTTGGGTCGGAAGAAGATGAAGTGTTCGGGCAAAAGGCGGTTGAGGGTTTCTTGCGAAGGCAGCATCGCGTCTTGGATGCGCTTGGCGTAGCGAATGGAGTCTTGGATATTACGGTTAAATTCTTCGACAATGGCTTTTTGGCGGATGATTTCTTCGGTGCTTTCGGCGTTGGCAATGGCAATGGCGGCGTAGTTGGCAAGCGTTTCCAGCGTTTCCAAGTCGCCTTGCGAGTACGCATTGCGTGAATAGCTTTGCACGGAAATAATTCCCACAACGCTTCCTTGCAACAAAAGTGGGACATAAAGCATAGACTTCGCATAATTGTTATGGTCTGTTTCCACAACGTTAATTTTCTCGCGGAATGCAGGTATATAGCGTGTTCCTTCCACATCAACGTCATTGATAAACACAGATGCTGCATTGTCAATACACCAGACAGCGAATTGATTTTTATCGTTCATATCTCGCTCATAAAGCGGAAGCCGCTTACCCGCATCCATCACTAATTTGTTTTCAATGACATTCTTTTCCCGGCGCACAATCCCAATGCCGAACACTGTCGCATCCATCACTTCGCTCACGCGCTGGTACAAATTCGTGATAATCGTCTCAACGGCAAGCGAAGCCGTGAGACTGCGCCCGACCTCGCTCATCACTTCCAAACGCTCGCGCGAGGCGAGGATTTCCGCGTTCTTTTCGCTCAGTTGCGTGTTGGCGAGTTGGATTTCTTTTGCCTGTTCCTGCACTTCGCGGGTGCGCACGTCCACGAGCCGCTCCAATTCTTCCGCTTTGGCGCGTAAGCGGCTTGTGCGCCAGCGAAAGCCTTGATACGCGCTCCCGCCAACGAACATCACACACAGCCCGTAGAACCACCACGTTTCCCACCAGTAGGGCGTAATGCGGAACTCCGCCCACGCGCCCGTTTCGTTCCACACGCCGTCGTTGTTGCAAGCGATGACGCGGAAGCGGTAGCTGCGCCCGCGCGGAAGGTTGTTGTAATAGGCGGTGCGGCGGTTGCCGGCTTCTACCCAGTCCTTGTCGTAGCCTTCCAAGATGTATTTGAACTTCACACGCTCTGCGGCGGTGAGGCAGGTGGCGGTGTATTGAAATTCGAGTTTTTCGGCGGTGGAGGGGAGTGTCGCTGTTGTTGATAGTGTTCCGTCCACGCGCAGTTCTTCGACGATGACGGTGGGCGGAACGGGGTTATACACCATGTGTTTCGGATCTACCACCACCACGCCGCGTATGGT